>RCNB010003040.1_pt1 | contig 10085 bp, 13 predicted proteins | sample 2041321 | NCBI WGS metagenome assembly RCNB01 (sample SAMN09708232, study PRJNA481090) | Marine sediment metagenome, whole genome shotgun sequencing project.
TAACGCTTTGTACGGGTCGCACCATTACGATCACTACGATTTCTTGCTGGCACTAACAGACCGACTCGGTGGAATCGGATTAGGACATCACCAGTCCAGCGAGAATTCGCTCGCACCGACCTTGTTTACTGATTGGGAGTCGAACGCCGCAGGGCGAGATCTGCTGCCTCACGAATATACGCATTCGTGGAATGGCAAATTTCGACGCCCGGCCGACCTCTGGACACCGGATTACTCGATGCCGATGCGCGGTAGTCTGCTGTGGGTTTACGAGGGACAAACACAATATTGGGGTGGTGTCCTTGCCGCTCGGTCAGGACTTCACAGTGCACAGCAGGCACTGGATCGACTGGCTTTGGTTGCAGCCAGATTTGATCATCTGCCCGGGCGACAATGGCGAGCGATGCAGGATACGACCAACGATCCAATAGCCTCCAATCGACGTCCCAAAGCGTGGAGCAACTGGCAGAGAAATGAGGACTACTACTCTGAAGGTCTTCTTATCTGGCTTGATGCCGATACGCTAATTCGCGAACTGTCAGACGGGGAAAAGTCGCTGGATGATTTCGCGAGCAGGTTCTTCGGTGTCAATGACGGCAGCCGAGTACCGATGACCTACACGTTCGACGACATTGTCGCGGCACTTAACGATGTGCAGACCCATGACTGGGAGACCTTTCTTCGGGATCGGGTCGAAGGCCACGGTCCTGAAGCGCCGTTGGATTGGATCAAGCGCGGCGGCTATGAGCTTGTCTATACCGATACTCCGACCGAGTTTCAGACGGGTGTTGAAGCGGCGCGGAAATTCAGCGGCCTGTTGTACTCGCTGGGGATTAGCCTGGCTCCGGATGGCAGTCTGGGCAGCGTGATGTGGGAGAGCCCGGCATTCAAGAAGGGATTGGCGGTCGGTGATCAGATCGTTGCGGTTAACGGAATTTCGTACAGTATTGAGCGACTCAAGCATGCGATCACAGAAGCCAAAGAGGCCAAGCCCGGAGTCGAGCTGCTGCTGAAGGATGGTGAGCATTTCCGCAGCGTGACTATCGATTACCACGATGGTTTGAGATTTCCGCATCTCGTCCGAAACGATAGCGATGAGGCGTCTCTGGATCAGATTCTTCGACCAAAGTACCCGCAATGAATGTAAAAAATCTTTGACATGATGTAAAGAAAACAATACATTCTATTTCAACAATAAATTGAAGTGGAGTGAGCAGTGGACATGTCATTTGAAGAAAAAAGCGCCTGGGGATCGTTGTTCGCGTTGGCCTTTGCGTCCTGGTTGTTTTTCCCCGATGCATTTGCGCATCTCAATGCCGGTGGTCATCCGCTGGCCCTGACGGGCAAAGCCATATTCGTCGTTGGCGTGATTATTGTCATTGAGATCGTCTATCACGTGCTCCTCGCATTGACGTCGAAGAATCTCGATGCTGATGAACGGGATAGGCAGATCACCTTGAAAGCTGATAGCTACTCTGGCTACGTGCTGGGAATTGGCATCTTCATCGTGATAGGCCACATCATCACGAGTGGCGTTGTTCCCGATGCGACATCAGAATTGTCGAACGCGATGATCGCCGTTTATTTGTTGCTCGCACTGACCGTGTCCGAGGTTTCAAAACTCTTGTGGCAGGTATGGTATTACCGGAAGGGCGTGTAGTGGCGAAGACACGAGTTAGAAACAATATTCGCAAGCTTCGATTTGCGAAGGATGAATTGACACAGCAACAGCTTGCAGAAATCGTAGGCGTTACTCGTCAAACCATTGTGGCAATCGAGAAAGAGAAATACTCGCCGTCATTGGAGGCGGCGTTCAAGATTGCTGCGGCTCTCGGTGAGAGCTTTGACGCCGTCTTCTCTTATGACGCCAAAGGTGAATGATTCGTGCGCCCAAAAGGACGAGCAGAATTGCTGCATAGATTTGCGGCTCTGTGACATCCTTTTTCACCTGCCACCAGTAATGCCACACGCCGAGTATCGCGATGACGTATGCGGCGTTGTGCAAGGTCTGCCAGCGCCTGCCCATACGGCGTCGAATGTCTGTAAAAGAAGTGACAGCAAGCGCGGTCAGTAACACGACGGCGATGAAACCCAGAGTAATGAACGGCCTCTCGATCAGGTCCTCGAGAATGTCGTCCAGCCGCATCTCCCGATCCAGGACGAACCACGTCGTGAAATGCATGGCTGCATAGAAGAACGTGAATAGTCCGAGCATGCGACGAAAACGAGAGAGCCAGTTCCACCCCGTCAAGCGCCGCATCGGCGTTACCGCCAATGCGATCATAATGAAACGCAATGCCCAGTTGCCAAATCGATCGAGTATGGCCTCGACCGGATTCGCGCCGAGACTGCCCGTTATTTGCAGCGCGTCGCCAACGACCAGAGTAGCGGGAACCAGGCACGCCAAAAATACGGTCGGTTTCCAGATGAACCGAATTTGTTGCAGCGTATTCAAGGTCGTTTAGTAGTTGCGCCGAAGATCGAGGTCTTTGTAGAGATGCGCGACGTGTTCGCCGTAGCCGTTAAACATCAACGTGTCCTGCTTTTGCGCAAAAATGCTGCCACCGATGCGGCGTTCGCGCGCCTGACTCCAACGTGGGTGGCTGACCTCAGGATTTACATTGGCGTAGAAGCCGTACTCACGGGGAATAGACATGTTCCAGCTGGTCTTGGGTCGCGTCGACATGAACTTGATTTTCACAATGCTCTTAATGCCCTTGAAGCCGTACTTCCAGGGAACGACAAGCCGGATCGGCGCGCCGTTTTGATTCGGAATGACGTTGCCATAAATGCCGACAGCAAGAATGGGCAATGGGTTTGTCGCCTCCGCGATCGTAAGCCCTTCACGATAAGGCCAGTCGAGTGAGCGGCCCCTGACCCCTGGCATTTGCTCGCGATCATTCAGTGTTTCAAAGGCAACGTACTGTGCTTTTGATGTGGGCTGAAAGTGCTTAACAACCTCGGCGAGCGATATGCCGACCCAGGGGATGACCATCGACCAGGCCTCGACGCAACGCATGCGATAGATTCTCTCTTCAAGATCAAACGGCTTCATGAAATCTTCGAAGTCGAAGGTGCCCGTCTTCTCGGCGTGGCCGGATACTTCAATCGTCCACGGTCGTGGCTTGAAGTCTTCTGCATAAACGACCGGGTCACCCTTGCCGAGGCCGAACTCATAGAAATTGTTGTAAGTGGAGATGTCCTCGAAACTATTGGGCGTTTCGTCAGTGCTGTAAGCGCTCTTGCTGACACCGGATAGTCGGGCAAGCCGGGTATCGGGTATGACAGCGCTCATCGCGGCTGGAGCGATCAGCGAACCACCGGCGATGGCGCCGGCCCGAATGAAATCACGGCGGTTTAAGTAGTTCGATTCGCTGGTTATCTCTGACGGCCGAATATCGCCGGGTTTCTTGATAAGCACTCACACTCTCCATAGGGGGCGTTCACTTATTAGACCTGATCCAAAATCGATTTATTGCAACAGTTTGTAACGCGAGCAGGGTTTCTTGCGTGCGCCGGCCACTCGATCATGCGCAGACTCGCCGCCTTTTTTAAAAAACGCCTGAAAAAGACCATAAAAGAGCACAAAATCGGTAAACGTGACGGAGTTTTGTTTGCAGTGTGTCGTGATGCCTCGCGATGCGTGGACATAACAAAAGTCACTTTCCAGGATTATACCTCGCGTTCCGGTGTAATAGAACCAATAACAGGCATATTTCGAAGGAGATGGGTAATTTCGTGGAAAACAGGGGCTGATGATGATTATCGCCTCGCGAGAATCCCCGACAAAAAATGATCGTATATTGATCATGAAAATCACGAAAAGTATCTAAACGACATTAAAAAAGCTCCAACATCGTCTAATACCCGTTATCGCATCTATTCTTGATCATCCAGCAAGAAGTCTGTAGGCCCGGAAGTACATCAGACTATTGAGGGATTTTCAGGATTTTCAGCGCTAATAACGCGATTTTAGAAGCAACTAGCGAAAAATAGGCGTCTATCGAGTGAGGTCGACAGAGAATTGAGCGGTTCCGGCGTGCTCAGCATCAATTTGCCCGCCCTCGCCGTAGTTGGGATCGAGGTTGCCACTGCGCCAGCGCGAGAGCTGTACCGTGCCGTCGCATAGACGGCTGGTGTCCAACGTGCCCAATGGCATTACCGAGGCCACGTTGATGCTGGTGGCTCCCGAATCATTACCCAGGCTCGTTGCGCGAAAATTGGTCATCGTCAGGCCGCTTGGCAAGGTGCAGGTCAATGTCACGAAGACTTCCGGGGCGATCGACGTGCCAGAAGGGCTCCAGACGATTGGAATCGCGTCATTGCTGCCGAACACGTCAGTGATCGTCGGCGAACTGATCGCGAAACCCTCCGGGAGCATCACGTTGGAGTTCGGCGCACTCGTGCCGTTGGTGCGATCCAGGGCCACCGTAAACACAGTATTGCCGTCATCAAAATTGAAGGTCGTGAAGTAGCTGTACTCGCCGAATATCGAAGAGTCCTCGCTTAGCGTCCGTTGCACGCCATTGGCGGTCGCGATCAATGAATCGTTTGGTCCGAGCTGCAGCGAAGTGCCACCAAGGCCCCCATCGCCAACGCGCAGGTCAACAGAGACAAACGTCCTGCCAGCACCGTCAGCGTAGATGTCAATATCGGCGGAAATGCCTTGTGTAGTCACGTTTTCAGAGGATGTGCTGGTACAGCCCGAAGCGGCGATAAAACATAATATAAACAGTGATTTGCACGAAGAATTCATAGCTCCCAAGCTAGCATGGAGCTGTGTTTCAGACAATTGGCATGGCCATTTATGTGAACTTCGTCAGCCACTCGACAATCAGTCGATTCACCTCACCCGGCCTCTCTTGCTGCGTCCAGTGGCCGCAGGGCTCGAGCATCTCGATCGTCAGGTCCGTCACCCAGGGCTTCATCGCTTCTATCTGCTCGGCTGCGATCACAACGTCGTCCGCCGCGCCAATGAATAAAGTCGGAATCGTGATCGTCTGATCAACACCCTCCAGAGCTTCCCAGTTGCTGCTCCAGTTTCGGTACCAGTTGATTGGATTCGTGAAGCCGCTTTCGGAAAAAGCATCGACGTAGTAAGCGCGCTCCGTCGCCGTGAGCAGCGGATCGCCGGCAGACTGCGTTCGCTCCATGGCTTTCAGCAAACTGAGCACCTTCATTCGCGGCGGTAGCTGCTCGAACTGTGCGCGGCGTATATGATTTTTCCGCATCATCACATCGATGAAGCGCCCCGGGTCGGCCGCAAACACCCTGTCGGCCTCGTCTGAATCCTGAAAATTGACGATATAGAAATCATCGCCCAACTTCTCGCGCATCAGCGAGATAGGGTCAACCCGATAACGAGGAATGTGGGGGATATTGAACGTGATCAGTTTTTCAATTCGGTCCGGCGCTACCAACGCCATATGCCACAGGATCAAAGCGCCCCAGTCATGCCCGATGAATACAGCGCGTTCCAGCTCGAATGCGTCGAGCAGCCCGATGAGATCCGCAATGAGTTCATGCATGGCGTATTGATCGACGCCTGATGGCCCGTCGGTCTGACCATAGCCTCGCATGTCGGGGGCGATTGCGCGGAAACCGGCATCGGCCAAAGCGGGCAACTGATGGCGCCACGAATAGGCCAGCTCCGGAAATCCATGGACCATGATGACCGCAGGCCCTTCACCCTGCTCAAAGACAGCCATGCGGATGCCATTGGTGCTTACGAATTTCGCTTTTGGGAACATGCAGATATTTGACAGCAAACCGCGCGGGATCGCAAAGTGACATTAAGACCAAGAAGCGGAGGCCAGCGATGATTCAGCGCTTGATCATTTCGCTGATAAACCTGATTACCAATACGTTTTTTCGACGTATCGATGTTGTTGGCGAAGAAAATATTCCCGCAGACGGGCCGGTCATTTTCGCGGGCAATCATCCGAACGCGTTGATGGACGGTTGGCTGCTAACGGCTCGCTGCAATCGTTGGCCGTTGCACTTCATGGCGAATGCGAAGCTCTGGAAATATCGAGCGCTTGGGCGTGTTCTGAATAAAATGGGTGCGGTCCCGGTGCAAAGGCGGGAGGAGCATGACGGTGAGGTCGACAACAGCAAGGCGTTCGACAAGCTCTTTGAGGTGATCGAGGGCGGCGACTGCATGGGAATTTTTCCCGAGGGCGTGAGCCATACGGAATCGCAACTCGTGAAACTCAAAACGGGCACAGCGCGAATCGCATTGGCCGTCGCGGCTCGCGGTAAGGTCAACGTAACAATTATCCCTTGTGGCCTGAACTACATACATCGTCATCGCTTTCGAAGTCAGGTGCTTATTGAGTTTGGGGAACCCATTCATATCGACGACGAGTGGATAGGCCGCTTCAATTCTGATGAGCGCAATGCAGTTCGACAGCTGACGGAATACCTGGCGGACTGCCTGAAGTCGGTCACGCTCAACGCGCCGGACTGGAGTACGCTTCGATTCGTGCAGGCGGCGCGACGCTTGTATAAGCCGGCAACGGCCAACCTTGCGCCGAGTGAGTATGTGGAACTGAATCGGCGCTTTATCGAAGCCTATTTGAATACGGCTGACGACCCCGACGTTGTCAAAATCAGACACAAAGTTGACAACTACCAAACGCGACTGGACGTTCTTGGACTCAAGGATTATCAACTTCGCAAGAACATATCTGTGGGCAAAGCCGCCCGCAGATTAATGGCGCGCTCCATCACCATAATGTTGTTACTGCCGATGGCCATTCCAGGAGTGCTTCTGCACCTGCCTGCTGCCTGGTTGGCAGCGTATGTCGGTGAGCGATTCAGCTACGAAGAAGACGACGTTGCTACGCTAAAAGTTTTTGCGGCGATGACCCTGTTGCCGCTTGTCTATTTGATTGCAGCATTTCTCATCGGCAATTACTTCGGTGCTGTATGGGCGGTCGTCGCTGTTGTCGGCCTTACCATCAGCTTTTCCGCGTCGGTCTGGGTCATTGAAGCGCAAGCAACATTGCTTGTATCGATGGTGTCAATATTGCGTCGCACGCGTTTACGTACGGAAATCGAAAACCTGCAGTCGATTCGCGCCGAGTTGGTCGAAAATATCAGAGGCTTGATTGAAGCAAACTACGATCTTGAAGCGCCCCGTATGTTTTCCGAGAAGGACTTCACAGCGACCGGTATCGTTGAACCGACCGAATGACCTCGACCGTCGAAAATTGCTGCGACTTTGCGGGAAATTACGACTTATCGAAGTTGCCGCAAATCAAGAAGCTCGAACAATCCGCGCTGGGTTGTGATTACGGCGGAACAAGTTGGACGACGCGCGAGCAGGTTGTGGCGATTGTCGAATCGCTTGAGCTGAACTCAAGTAGTCGGCTGTTGGATATCGGGTCGGGATCGGGGTGGCCGGGCCTGTTGCTCAGTAAGTTAGCCGAGTGTGAGGTTACGTTAGTTGATATCCCGCTCAACGCTTTGCAACAAGCCGCAGAGCGGTCGGTCGCCGACCGCATGACGGCACAAGTCGGCATTGTTTCAGGCAGTGGGACTTCACTGCCATTTGCGGATCGATCATTTGACCGCGTCAGTCACTCTGATGTGTTGTGTTGTTTGCCGGAGAAACTCGAGTTGTTGCAGGAGGCTCGGCGCGTGGTTGATAAAAGTGCGCTCATGAACTTCTCGGTAATCCTGCCTGCAGAAGGGCTGAGCGAGAGCGATCTCGACGAGGTGCTTGTAACTGGACCACCTTTCGTTGGTGTCGATGGTCGCTATAGCGATCTGCTACAGGAATCCGGGTGGGTGCTTGTCGACTGTGAGGACGTGACTGATGAATACAAGTCTAGCTTGCAGCGCCTGGTCGATGCCATTCACACGAATGAAGAAGAGTTGGCGTGTTTATTGGGTGCGGATGATCTTCGATCGAAACGAATTCATCGTGAGGATCAGATTTCGCTGATCGCACGTGGTTTAATGCGGCGGGAAACTTACGTGGCGATGGCCGCATAGAGCAGGGCAGGAATTCATGGCTGACAAATTACCGAATTGCCCACAGTGCGATTCCGAATTCGCCTATGAAGATGGCACTATGTTGATCTGTCCGGAATGTGCGCACGAGTGGTCACCGAACGAAAGCAACGATGACGAGAAAGTCGTCAAAGATGCGAATGGCAATACATTGTCGGACGGAGACACGGTGTCAGTCATTAAGGACCTGAAAGTCAAAGGGTCATCATCGGTCGTCAAAGTTGGTACAAGAGTGAAGAATATTCGTCTGGTCGATGGTGACCACGATATTGATTGCAAAGTGCCAGGTATTGGCGCGATGAAACTCAAATCGCAATTCGTCAAAAAGGCATAACGTCTCATGAACCTCGAACTCATATATCCCATGGCAGCGATCGTGTTGCTCACTTTTCTTGTCGTCGCCAGGACGTTTTTCGGTCGTGTCAAATCGGTCAAGGCGGGCGAAACTGATGCTCACTACTTCAAGACCTATCAGGAAGGCAGTGAGTCTCGCAAAGGCGCACAGATGTCGCGAAACGTCATCAACCTGTTCGAGGCGCCGACCCTGTTCTACGCGGCCTGCGTGGCGGGCATGGTCACTGGTCAGAATAGTGGGGTTCTTGTGGCGCTTGCGTGGACCTATGTGGCTACACGCGTGGTTCACTCGTACATCCACACTGGCAAGAACAAAATTCAACCAAGAATCGCTGCGTATTTTTCAGGCTGGCTCGTATTGCTCGGGATGTGGGGCACGCTCGTTGCTGGAGTTGCGACAGCGTAATGAGCAACGAATGGCGCGACAGACTGTTGGCGCTTCGGGCGGAACTCGAAAGCACAGCCGCGACAGGCGATGAGTCTGCAGCGATTGTCGAGCTCGATCAAAGCAAGGTTGGGCGGCTCTCCAGGATGGATGCCATGCAGGCACAAGCCATGGCGAAAGCGTCGAGCAATCGACGTCAGGCCATGCTGATCAAGATAACAGCAGCTCTGCAACGCATCGATGATGGCGACTATGGCATGTGTCGCGCGTGTGAAGAGCCAATTAATCCGAAACGCCTCGAGTTTGATCCGACAGCGATTTACTGTATCGAATGTGCGAGCAAAGGCGAGGTGTCATGAACAAACTTTGGTGGTTTACAATTGTCTGCATTCTAAGCTTGGCGGCGTCCGCTCCAGTTTGGGCAGTCGAAGAAGATGCTGCGGAGAATGTCGCGGAGGAGGTGGCAGCTCCGACGACGATCGAAGAGCTCAAGTCAGCAATCACCAAAGTTCTCGATGATCGCGATGTGCCAGCGGTTGGTATCGCACTGGTCGACGAGAACGGCTCTGTATGGATTGACGCGATCGGCAAAGCGAATCTTGCCGAAGATACTGATGTTGATACCGACTCCATGTTTCGGATTGGCTCTACATCGAAGATGTTCGTCGGTTGTCAATCCTCAAGCTTGTTGAAGAGGGCAATTTGTCTCTGGACGACAAGCTGAGCGACCTCGCACCGGAAATCGAGTTCGAGAATGAATGGGAGAGCACGGACCCCGTTCGTATCGTTCACTTACTGGAACACACGACGGGCTGGGACGACATTCACCTTCCCGAATACGGCCATAACGATGCGACGCCGGCGACGCTAAAAGAAGGCCTCGACTTCCATCCGCACTCGCGAGTTTCGCGTTGGAAGCCCGGCTCCAGAATGACCTACTGCAATGCTGGCCCACCCGTCGCAGCCTACATTTTGCAAAAGATCACGGGTCAGGATTTTGAAGATTACGTGCAGGAAAACTTCTTTGCGCCGATGGGCATGCAGACCATGACATACCGTTTGTCGGCTGACGTCGAGGCCAAAGGTGTGACGCTCTATGACAACCGCAACACACCGCAAGACTACTGGCACATCATTATGCGGCCGTCCGGGTCGATCAATTCGTCGACCACCGATATGCAGAAGTTGGTCAGTTTTTTTGTTAACCGGGGCGCGGTAGACGGGGAGCAACTGATTTCGTTGGCGTCGTTGCAGCGAATGGAACGCGTCGAGTCGACACCGGCCGCCGCGGCCGGACAAGAGGTTGGGTACGGCTTGAATTGATCGA
>RCNB010003041.1_pt1 | contig 10083 bp, 11 predicted proteins | sample 2041321 | NCBI WGS metagenome assembly RCNB01 (sample SAMN09708232, study PRJNA481090) | Marine sediment metagenome, whole genome shotgun sequencing project.
CGTTTTGAAGGAGAAAAAAATGTTGGAGGGTATCCTATGGATTACGAAGTTAAAAATGTCAAGATGGAAGACGAGTTCAAGGTCTGTCCGTCATGTGGATATAAAGATGGTTTTCACTCTATGTTCAAGCAGGAGGGTGGTATCACCAAATGGCTTTTTATCTGCCCATCCTGTCACATGGTTTTCGATATTGGTTTAACTGCTTAGTCTTAATTAAACACTGCCGCCGTTTCTGAACTTATTGAGAATCGAGTTTTGTCGATATCCAAACGCAATCTGTGCTGGGACCTTCAAATCCTCGATCCTTCATTTTGGCAAGAGATCTATAATCGGCTTCCCAGTGGAACAAGTTTCGATGTAAATGAGGACTATGATGATAAATTTTGAGACCATTATCGGATATACACCAGGTGTAATAGGAAGAGTTTCTGAGTTGCACGCAAAATATTATGCGGAGCACTGGAATTTTGGGCATCTATTCGAAGAAAAAGTAGCGACTGAGCTTTCAAGTTTCATAAATAACTACAACGAATCAAAAGACCGCATATGGTCGTTGTCTATAGATGGGAACATTGAAGGATCGATTACCATTGACGGCACTTCTGAAAGTAAGAATATTGCACATCTACGTTGGTTTATTATTTCGGACAAACTAAAAGGAAAAGGAGCTGGAAACTATCTAATGGAGCAAGCAATTTCCTTCTGCAAAGAAACTGGGTTTGAGAAGGTTCACCTATGGACTTTTCAAGGTCTTGCGCCAGCAAGGCATCTTTATGAGAAGTCTGGGTTTAGGCTGGTTGAGGAACGACCTGGTGAGCAGTGGGGTACAACCGTTACTGAACAACGATTTGAGTTAGAGTTAGTATTGTCGTCAAAAAATGCATAACAACAGCTTCCAGCAGACCGTTAGGGCCGAGCTGCTTTTGGACGGTGTCGTTATACAATTTTAGGAATAATCAGCCGAAAACTGGTAACTGCTGGAGCTGAACGTGATAGAGATACCTTAAACAAATCATGATTGAGCACGCATTTCAATTTGAACATCTACCGTGTCTGTAACGCAAGAGTTTCGAGGAAAAGAGCTTTGGATGTTAGAGAAGAAAAATATTTAGCCTTGAAGAAAGTCCATCAAGATTTTGCAGACATTAGGAAAGAAGAGCAGTGTCGAACCTGTGCCTGTTTTTATGTTGATATGATGGGTGTGGTCCTGGAAGCTGTTAAAGCTTTTCGCAGAAGTGAGAACGGGAATGAACTTGCAGACGTTGAGAAGGACTTTGAAAAATGGCTGACGGAAGCCTCTAGTTTGGATCTGCATAAGTGTATGGGCTGTAGGCCATGTCTGCCGGTTCCGACATTCAACAAATTCTCTGAGAGAATGGACACCCTCAACTCGCTGGAACAATCCGAGCTTCAGCCTGTCAAGGTCTCTACTTTTTCGCCCTCGGAGTTCAAAGATTACCCCTGGCCGGTCCAGCCTGGCGATTATGAAGTTTTGCAAGCCAAAGCGTCCGTAGCTGTGGTGTTGCTAGGGAACCTGGGGGATTTTCATGCCTGTTCGTCTCTGGAGGGCATTGCCATCGCCGGAAGTCTCACAACTGAAAACCTGGGTGTTGAGCACATACTCAAGAACGTAATAGCCAATCCATTTATTCGCCACATGTTCCTATTCGGAAAGGATGTTTCAGGGCATCTTCCTGGCAACGCTCTTATAAGCCTGGTAGATAATGGAATCGGAAATAGCCATAAGATTCTTGGAGCCACAGGAGCTCGGGCGATTCTGAAGAATGTTCTTACTTCCGAAGTCGAACATTTCAGGAGACAGATAACGATACACAATCTAATGAATCAAAACGATTTTACCTCACTTAAAGAACAAGTATTGATGCTCAACTCTTCGGAACCTGTACCATTCAAGGCCGGTCTTCGTGTGGATCTGGTGGGGGTTACAGAGGCGACACCTGCAAGTAAGCTTCGGCTTGATCCTGAAGGATACTTTGTCGTCATGATCAGAAAAGGCAGGAAGAATCCAATCTATGTGGAACACTACAGGAACGATGGCCGAATAACGAACATTGTTGAGGGCCAAGATGCAGCTACAGTGTGTTCTACTATTCTCCGCATAGGCTTGGTTTCCCAAATGGATCATGCGGCGTATTTAGGTCGGGAGCTCGCCAAAGCAGAACTCTCTCTATTGACCGATAAGGTGTATATTCAAGATAGGGCCCAAGGAGACCTCCCATGCGAATGAATAAGTGAACGCAAGAAGTCTTGATTTCTGCCATATATCTTCGTCCTTGCTTCCAGACTGCCAATTGTCGCTTCCTGCAATGTATACGTAACAAAAGCTGATTGACACCAGCTAACCTGGTCGTCATTATCTGCTTGATTTCTCTATTGATTTTAGAGAAAGGGGGCAGAAATGAACCAAGGAAGCGAATTTGTAACTCAGCAGGAATCCACCCCGGCCTTTCAAGATCAAGGTAGCCGGATAATCCCACCGAAAAAAGTTCTTCGCAGATTTGTCCATACGAAAATCCCCAAATTGATCGTTAGCCTACCGCTGTCTTTGATTCCCCAGAAACCGGAGAAGAAACCTATTGATTATGTTCTGACCCGATTAGCCAGCATGGATTTGCCTGGCAAGGTGCATGTGGAGGATTATCTGAGGCACCAATATCGGCGCAACTTCAAGCTAAACACCATGAGGAGCACTCTGGCGGGCTGTGAGCTATTTTTGAGCTTTCTAAAGGATCAAGGCAAGACAGAGCTGAAACAGATTAACAGGCAAGACCTGGAGGGCTTTGTGGGCTGTACCCGGGGCTGTACCCGGGACGTTATTGACAAATTGTACAAACTATATAAGCCGTATGGTGAAAACAATGACGACAGATGGGAAATTGGTTTAAAGAGGGCTAAAGGGCTAATGGGAAGGGCTAATGGGGTCACAGTAAGATATTGAAAAATCACAAAAAGATATCTACAATCGCCAGCATTTTGGTCTTAATCGATCAATTTTCATGCAAAAACTGGTCGATTAAGGATGGTGTTTGTTTGCAGTGTCAATTATTTAACATGGCCCGATCCTAGAACTGTCCGTCCAGTTAGTAACAAGGGCGTCGCCAAAATCCCACGAAAAGGCCTTGACATTGTTATCATCTGATGATAACTTAAAATCAAAATGACCAAGAAAAAATATTCCAGAGAGGATGCTTCACTTGATACTTTATTGGATTTGGATGGTGAGATTTTCCCAATGGATAATGGCTATTGGACAAAATTTGAGGCATCCAGGGTTATGTCTACGCCACAAATTCCTCATGGAATCAGATATTCACTAACATTGCATGATCGAAATAACACGCGCGTCCTGGGGTTTGATAATGCGCATACATTTAAGCCAAAGAAAAATAAGTATAGGGCTCGTAAGATTACTTGGGATCATAAGCACAAGATAGAAAAGATTCATCCTTACGAATTTGAATCAGCGAGCCGGCTTATTGAGGATTTCTGGAAAGACGTTGAGGAAATATTGAAATAGGATAAGGGTGATATGATGGGTAAAAAAATATTAAAAATAGGGATTATCTCCCGCGAGGATTATAAAAAAAGAACAATTGCGATTGCGCTGGGGGAATATAAGCCCAGAAAAAATGAGCCGAAAGTCTGGTTTGAATCGGTACAATCAATGGCACAGGTTCTTAGCAGCGAGAATCAAAAACTGCTTAAAATCATAAAGGAGCAAAAACCGGCATCTTTAAAAGAGCTTGAACTGGTATCAGGCAGAAAGCGCGGGAACCTGTCCCGGACATTAAATACGATGTCGCGATACGGGATAGTTGATCTGATCAAACAGAACCGAGCGGTGAAACCGATTGTAAGAGCGACAGATTTTAAAGTTGAGTTTGGGCTGAATACTTCGGCGAGGTAAGAAGGCCTAAACTGATACAACAAATCACTTGCCAAGGCCCAGCACCCGATAAATGGCTATGGGTTCATCCAAACCCTTGACCGCGATGGCAGAGCCCATCTTCTCTGCGACAACCTGCTCTGATGCTCCCAGGTATGTTGTCTCATTTACTAATATCTCTCCGGCCGAAGCCATCTTTTCCAGACGGGCAGCCATATTCACAGCCATTCCAAAGGCCGTATATTCTCTTTTGCGCAGCGAACCGAAAACCCCTGTCACCACCTCGCCAGTACAAATACCTATACCGATATTCAGCTTAAACCCGTTTTTGCTCTGCAGTTCTTTGCCTATTGATTGACTTGTTTTCTGCATCTTGAGGGCTGTTTGAATAGCCCTAATAATATCATCGTCATGGGAGACAGGGGCCCCATAGATAACCATCATGCAATCGCCTATATGTTTATCTACAGTACCATTATAGTGATATGCGATCTCGCCCAGAGGGACAAAATAGTAATCGTTTAAAAACCGGGCAATCTCTTCGGGTGGCGCCTTTTGAGACATCTTAGTAAAGTCTCTGATATCACAAAAAAGAATCGTTACCCGCTGTTTTTTTGGAAGCATAACTATGGGATCATTCTTAACCTCATCGTATATTTGAGCGGAAACAAATTGTCTCAGGCGTTTCTTGACCATAATCTCCTGGATCCTGTTTCTAAGCTCCACATTGTCAAAAGGCTTTGTAAGGAATCCGTCAAGCCCCTCATTTGTTGCACGAATAGCACTTTCCATAGTGGCATAACCCGTAAGGAGTATCCGTGTAACCTCAGGGTTTATGGAACCAATAACAGTAAGTGTTTCCAGTCCGTCTGGTCCAGGCATCTTATAATCCGAAATGACGACACCTATCTCGGAGCAGTGTTTCCTGACTAAGTTTATCCCCTGATTCCCATCCGGAGCTGTGAAGACAGTGTAAGGTTCTTTTTTAAGCGCTCGTTTAAGCGAACGTCGCACTCCCTCTTCATCATCGATAAACAAGAGCCCAGTCATTTCCCCTCCTTTGGACCTAGTTGAGCAGATTCAGTAACGTTTATCATTCTGTGTTTCCCGCCTTCGTAGTGCACATTACTGTCTGCCATACCAAGCAGAACAACTCGAAAGTAATTCCCAATGGCATCTATCATTTCCTGCCGGGTCTTTAACCGGACAACAGAATCCCTAAAGGAACTACAACCAGGAAGACCTTTCACAAACCAGAGAAGGTGGCTCCTCATCATGCATGCCCCCCGAAACTCCCCGAAATGATCTACCATATAATCAATATATCGTAAAATTGTTTGAAGCCGAGAGGATAGGTCCGGCAATCTCGGCTCTTTGCCATCTATCAGATCAAGACTTTGAGAAAAAATCCAGGGATTTCCCTTGGAAGCCCGTCCGATCATCATGGCGTCACAACCAGTACTGCTTTGCATTTTGAGCACATCTTCGGGGCCTAAAATATCACCATTTCCTATGACAGGAATAGAAAGATGGTTTTTAAGTCTGCTGATTAGCGACCAGTCTGCCTTCCCACCAAACCCCTGCACAGCAGTTCTTGGATGTACAGCTACAGCGTCTATCCCGCAATCCTCGGCAATGCGGCTAACCCTCATGGCCTCCTCACCCGAAGGCTCCCATCCTGAACGAATCTTCACTGTAATAGGAATTTCCGTCACTGCTCGGACTTGTCTTAAGATCGCTTCAAGCACCTTTGGCTCACGCATCAAGGCCACTCCAGCCCCTTGCCTGACTACTTTCCGCACAGAACAGCCCAAATTGATATCAAGCAAGTCTGCCCCTTGAGACTCAACGATCCTGGCGGCCTCTTTCATGATTTCAGGGTCTCTGCCAAATATCTGGACAGAAAGGGGTCGCTCTGAAGGATGACTCCTGAGAAGCTCAAAGCTCTTATGTCCGCCGTAGACAAGCCCATTTGAACTGACCATCTCAGTAACCACGAGGCCACACCCCTGTTCTTTAACCAATCGGCGGAAAGGCAGTTGGGTGATCCCGGCCATTGGAGCCAGGACAAGAGGGTTTTCCAATGTCAAGTCTGCAATTTTCATAAACCGTAATAAAACTTGATAGAACATGAAACCAGCCATTTCAACTAAAAAGGACAAAAAAACTATATATCGGATAATACAACCCTCAATGATACAATATGTTGTATATTCTCCTTGACAAAGAAAACAACTTGGCATAGTAAAAAGGACCAATGATCTTACTCAGGCTGAAGAAAGGGCTTGGCACGCCTTTAATATTGACAGCTGTTTTTTTATCTACCTTTCTTTTCGTATCCCACCTTGAGGTTTCCAAAATACCACCTACCGATACGCCAATCTCGGTAGCTGAAGCACGCCCCTACGCTAGAGGAATGCCCCTGCCGGGAATCCGGCGCATCCTCGGGGCACAAATCCTGGTTTTTAGATCCACAGACTACGCACAAGTAGAAAGCTCTATCAAGGATCTTGCCACAGCAGGGGTCAACACCCTTATTGTTCGCGCTTTTCAAAACCGGGGAGACAGGATATACCGTTTTGCCAGGCCTCGGTGCAGGGTTGGGGTCTATTTCAAGACAACTCATGCACCAGTAGTAGATCCGGTCTTAAGCCGGATCGTGTCCTTGGCACACCAACACGGATTGCGCGTTTTTGCATGGATGGAAACGCGCAAGATGCCACTTCACTTTCCCGATCCCGAGGCATCAAGGGCCATCTCATATCGTTTTGAGACCAAGTCTTATGGGTCTATCCCGCAGTGGAGTATCTTTGACAAAGCCGTAGAAAAAAGATTGATTGGCCTTTACCACGATGTGGCCATGTCAGGTGTGGATGGAATTTTAATACAAGATGATCTTGTCATGCGTCAAAACGAGGACTTCAGTTCAAAAGCAGTAACGCTGTTTGAAAAAGAAACCGGTAAACGATTAAGTCCAAAAATTTTGTACAGCAAGGTCTTTCAAGACAGCGCAGGCCATTGGTGCGTCCCAAACTATTCCGATACTTTCTGGCAATGGGCATGCTGGAAAAATCAAAAACTGCTGGATCTTGCCCGGAAACTGATTCTATCAGCAAAGGGAGTAAATCCGGAGATCGAAATAGCCATGAACTTCATGTACGAATCGGTAACAAACCCAAAGAATGCGTTGGCCTGGTTATCTCAGAGTCTTGCTGAGGCTACCAAACTGCCGATCGATTACTATGCGATTATGGCATACCACAGGCAGATGAGAGAAGAACTTCAACTTAGTGAAGAAGCCACGTATAACAAAATTGCCCATATGACGGCTATCATGCTCAAATTGGTTGACAATCCTAACAAGGTTCTTATGAAGGTTCAAATGGCGGACTGGAAAACGCGGAAGCAAATCTCCCCTTATGAGGCAAACCAGGTGTTTAACAAGATCAACAGCCAAGGAAGGGTAAGTCTTGCCTTTATACCTTATTCTCCAACCTTTCCCTTAAATGTCATCGGTCACCATTTTCATTGAGAGATTCCAGGTAGTCATTCCATTCCAGGGGAAGCAAATACTTTTTCTTGTTGTTGCATTCCTTACAGGCGGTAACCACATTTCCTTTTTTGGTTTTACCCCCTCGGATAAGGGGTACGATATGGTCCATGGTGAGTGCAGAGGGGGGAAATGATTTACGACAATAATAACAACACCCTTTTGCCAGTTGACGCTTCCACCATTGAGACTGTCTCAGTTCACGGGCCTTATGCCGTTCAACATTGATGGAAGCCTCATCTTGTTCAACATTAAAATAGTCCATCTCACCCCCCCGTTATTGATGAATATCAAAGGCTTTTATCCATAAAGTCCATTTATGGATAGGTACTGGTTCATAACCTGCTTGCAAAGAAAGCAGATTTAACCTATATTAATATCCTTGATGAGAAATGACAACACAGCAACAACAGAAGTCTTGTTTACAGAATTTGACCTTTCTCCGGAAATCTTAAAGGGCATAGAAGCTGCCAAGTTTAAGACATGCACACCTATTCAGGCCCTTTCTCTTCCATCGACCTTAAAGGGCAAGGATATCGCCGCCCAAGCACAGACCGGCACCGGCAAAACAGCCGCTTTTCTCATTACAATCCTCCATCGCCTTGAGCAACAAAAACTGAAAGGCCATGGGCCTCATGCATTGATCATTGCTCCAACCCGCGAGCTTGCCCTTCAAATCTGCGATGAGGCCAAACTATTGGGAAGCCATACTAATTTCAAGATACAACCCGTCTTTGGTGGTGTCGATTACATAAAACAGCAAACAGCCCTTCGCCAAGGCCCTGATATTGTCGTAGCCACACCGGGCCGTCTTATTGACTATATGAAACAAAAGGTCTTCCGCCCCGAGGGTGTTCATATTCTGGTAATTGACGAAGCAGATAGGCTCTTTGATATGGGCTTTTTGAAGGATCTGCGCTTTATCCTTAGGCGCTTGCCCCCCCGCAACAAGCGCCAGTCCATGCTCTTTTCGGCTACACTTTCTTACGCAGTGATGGAGTTGGCCTACGAACACATGAATGATGCCCAGGAGATCTTTGTAGATCGGAATAAAATTACCGTAAAAGAGATAAACCAGGTACTCTACCATGTTGGGAATAATGTTAAGCCAAATCTGCTGCTCGGTCTTTTAAAGCGTGAGAAATGGAAAAGAGTGCTTATCTTTGCCAATACCCGCACGGGTGTTGATATGCTTGCCCACAAACTTAGGGGCAACGCATTTCCGGCCATCGGCATTACCGGCACGGTTGATCAGAAAAAGCGCTTGCAGATCATGCAGCGTTTTAAGGCCGGCGAAATCAAGATCCTTGTAGCTACAGACGTAGCCTCTCGGGGCATTCATGTGGATGATATTGATATTGTTATAAATTACGACATCCCGCAAGACGCGGAGGATTATATCCATCGAATCGGGCGAACGGGAAGAGCCGGTAAGGCCGGCAAGGCAATCACCCTGGCCTGCGAAACCAACGTATATTACCTGGAGGCTGCGGAAGAGCTGATTCAAGAAAAGATAAACGTAGAATGGCCCGAAGATGATTGGTACGAGAAAGACCGCGCAGGACCCATGCATTTAAGGCGAACGAAGAGATTACCACATCGCCTTCCATCCAAGCACCTCGGCAAAAAAAGACCTTCACAGCGCAGACCTGACCGGCGCCAACCCAAACGATAACGGCTTAATCCGTCCCATTTGTAAGACTCAACCCTATCCCTTCAAGCCATTCTCTGACTGCCTTTTCCACGAGCTCATAGTACCTGAAAGAGCCCCCCAACCCTCTTCGTCCGAAAAAGTAATTGATCTCAAGGAAAAAAGGGCTGGAGTCTTTCTCATCATTGGGAAATAGCAAGTCAAAACCTGCAAGGTTAATCCCTGCCTTCGAACAAAACCCTTCTACCATTGCCCTGCCCTTTTCCTGAAGCTCAGGGGCAAACAAGTAATCGATTACTCCACCTGCCTTGATGTTTGTAAGAAACTGGGAGCTGTTTTGTTGAAAACGCCAGTAACTGTAAAGCCGGCCACCTATGACAACAACACGCAAGTCCCTTCCCCCAGTTGGAACATATTCTTGGAGTAAGAAACCTTTCCGACCACCCCGTTCCATAACCTTGGCCCTTTTCAAACACCGTTCCAAGCTATTATTAGTCTCAAGCAAGAAGACCTCATCTCCCTCACCACCCCAGTCAGACTTAAAGACATGTGGAAACTCCAAAGGACTTGACTGTGGATAATTAAAGCGGAAGGAATAAACTGAATCAAAGAGATAGGTCACAGGAAAAGGGGCGCGTATTTCTTGAAATAGTCTTGCCTGACCGAGTTTTCTCGGAAAATCGAAGCGAACATCATAGTTTGGAAATATGCGCAAACAGTGTTTGCGACACATCCTGTAGAGATCTTCACTACATCCTTGAGGAAGGATGATGGCTTCAGCCTTTCTAATGATTGCTTCATCTTTTTTGTCTGGAAGCCGACCCGCACACAGGATGTTTTCGTCAGCTACAATATTTGGATGAAATGATAAAATCATCTCAATAACCGAATCCCTTTACGATTTTCTCATCCTTTGTCCAGTTCTTTCGCACCTGAACCCAAAGCCTTAAAAACACCTTGCGCCCTACCATTTGC
>RCNB010003042.1_pt1 | contig 10082 bp, 4 predicted proteins | sample 2041321 | NCBI WGS metagenome assembly RCNB01 (sample SAMN09708232, study PRJNA481090) | Marine sediment metagenome, whole genome shotgun sequencing project.
GGTTATTATTATGGTCTATACCGACCAACTCACCCGAAGCCCTTTGGCCTGCCTGATTGCATCCGGTCTTGGCTTCGGTCCATTGATGATTTGCGGCGGTATTATCGCGTTAACCGGTGAGCTTCACGCTGCAGTTTTGTGGGCATCTGTGCCAGTTTTTTTCGTAGTAAATAACCTGCTTCTGGTCAGCCAGATACCTGATATTGCTGCCGATCGTGCTGTCGGGCGGCGCACTCTGCCAGTCGTCTATGGCAAACGGGTGACTGCCCGGGTCTATCTGTTGTTTGCTTGTCTGGCCGGAGCGTCGATTGCGCTCCCCGTTGTGCTCGGTGTTTTGCCGCTTGGCAGTCTGCTGGGCTTACTGGCAATAGCTGCTGCACTGCTGGTGTCAATTGCGTTATTCCGATATGCCGATGATGTCCCGAAGTTGATACCATTTATGGCAATTAATGTAGCTGTAGCAATTTTTACCCCCTTACTCATGGCTTTGGGCTACATATTTTCAACCTAGTAGTTCAGAGTAGTAAAAATTGAGTAGATAGGTCACGAACGCATGAATAGAAAAACCCTGATGAACGTGCATATGTTGCTGGCTGCTTTTATGTTTCCGGTAGCGCTAATGTTTCTTATTACCGGTGGCCTTTATACCTGGGATTACAAAGGTAGTTACAACAAGACAAGCTACGATATTGTCGCCCCCGCAGGAGTTACGGCTGATCTGGCACAGCTGACTGATCTGGTAGCTGATGAGTTGCAGCAACGCGAGATTGAGGAGCCTGAAGGTAAGGCGAAACTAAAAAAGGGCGGTACGTCGTATAAGCTGGAATGGACCGGTTCTTCGCGTGATGTAGTGCTTGAGCCAACGGCTGACTCATCTGTACTGCGTTTGACAGTAAGCGAAACGACTTGGTACAGAACATTTGTGCAGCTGCATAAAGCTAAAGGCGGCACTGTTTTTAAGTACTACGCAGCTGCCTTGGCGATCTCGCTGTTCGTTATTCTTGCAAGCGGCCTGTGGATGGCATTGCAAATACCGAAGTTTCGCCAGCTCACCCTGGGTGTTTTAGCGCTGGGCGTTGTGAGTTTTGTGTTGGTGGTGCTTGCGAGCTAGCCCGCGATGATCAGAACAGGGTGTTTTCCGGCGTGCCCAGCTTGAACGCGCGGATATTGTTGATGATGTGATCGAGCGCGCGTTGCCGTGATTCGATAGCAGCCCAGGCGATATGGGGTGTAATTAGAAGGTTCGGTAAGGCCGTATTTAATAACGGGCTACCATCTACCGGAGGCTCTACTGGCAGGACATCAATTCCGGCTCCTGCCAGTTCACCGCTTTTGAGCGAATCGACCAATGCAGTTTCATCGATGAGACCACCGCGTGCGGTGTTGATGAGAATCGCGTCGTAGCGCATTTTATCCAGTGCGGCAGCATCTATGAGGTTTGCGGTTGTTTCGTTCAGCGGGCAATGCAAAGAGATGACATCCGCTTCCTGTAGAAACTTGTCCCACGCAACGCGCGGTATTAGGTTGTCGGCGTATTTTCGGCCCGGCAACTCAGCAGCAATGACCCGCATACCGAAAGCTGCGGCCACGTTTGCAACGGCACGGCCAAGCGCACCTACCCCGACAATACCGAGCGTTTTGCCTTGCAGTTCGCGGCTTTTAAAATCGAGCATGCAAAACTGCTTGCTCTGTTGCCACGCTCCACGGTTTATTAAACCCTGCCATGCACCAGTGCGTTGGGTAAGCTCAAGAATGAATGAGAACACCTGTTGCACAACTGATGAGGTGCAGTAGTTCCTGATGTTGCAAACCGTTATGCCCCGGATTTTTGCTGCCGAGAGATCGACGTTGTCGCTGCCGGTTGCCGCAAGACAAATAAGCTTAATGTTATCTGCCCGCAGCAGTACATCGGCATCCAATACAACTTTGTTCACGATAACGACTTCCGCATCCTGAATGCGTTCAACGACTTTGTCGCGTGGTGTATACGGATACAGGTCGATACCCGGCAGTTCGGTTCGGAGGCCGCTGATATCAATGTCATCGGGACCAAGTGTATCGAAGTCGAGGAAAACGGCTTTCATTAGCTGTCCTCTTCGTTGGTTGTTTGCTCGGGTGTTGGCACTGTGTCTGCAACTTCTATTTTCAGTTTCATTTCGACCCATTCCGGATCTTGGCTTTCGCTGAGTTGATTTTCGCCTGTTTTCACCCGGTTGTTGAGCGCATCTGCGTTAGCAAGTAGGTCATTAATTGCGGCTATGGCGCGTGATTCTGCCAGTTCCTGTAGCTGCGCTTCACTAATCGGTTCACGTGCAACAAGTCGGCGTCTCAGTTCTGCTGAATACGCAACTTCATCGAGTTTGACCTTTTCACCTTCCGCGAGTGGGCGGGTGTATTCCAGCTTAATAGGCTTAAGCGGGTCTTCAGGCGCGGCTTCTTTATACAATTTTTCGAGCACTTTGCGCTGTCTGCGGATAAACATGTCAGGGCTTTCATCCTGAGTCGATTTCTCCGACATCTGAGTGTCTACGAGTGTTTCAACAGCGGCGGCTTGCATCGCGACCCGGTCTACTGCGGGGTCGAGAGTTTGTGGCACGGATAGACTTAATTCGGGTCGTTGCTCCAGTGCCTGCGCGAGTTTTACCAGTTTCTCTTTATCCGGCGGGTTGAGTGTGGCGCTGCCCGGCTCAAATTGCAGAGATTCAAGATCGAGATCATCACCACCCACTAGCGAGCCCAGGGCTCGAAAGGGTGATGTGGCGACCTTAGCAATCAGGTTGCCCAATGCTTTGAGAACGATACCGGAGACACTAAAGTCCGGGTCATCCATATTACCCGCCACTTCGAGATTAACGTCGATAACACCGTCTTTATCTTTCAGTAGAGCGACAGCAAGACCAAGCGGCAGGCTTACTGCATTCTCACTGTCCACTTTTTCGCCCAGTGTGAACTCTTTGATGATGATCGAGTTGCTACCAAGCATTTGCTGATCATTGAATTTGTAGGAAAGATCCACATCCAGTTTTCCTGATGCAATCTTCCGACCAACAAATTCGACTGTGTAGGGTGTTAGCGTCGGCATGCTCAGGTTATTGAAAACGACGCTGATGTCCGAATAGCTTAGTGGATCAAGCACATAGAGCTCGCCGTCGATTCTGGCCGTGCCGTATTGATCAACCTGCCCTTTCAGATCAACCTTGGTGGGCTCTTTGCTTGCTGTTGATACGGTTGAGAGATCGCCCGCAAGCTCAGCAATTGAGGCTGAGAAAGGCAGTGGTAACGACCGGTCCGTAAAGTCAGCGCTACCATTACGTATATCGATTTCGCCGATCTGAACCTGAAATTCGGATGACTCGGCCTCGATCTCTGTCTCAATCTGCAGTACTTGTTCTTCGGGGCTGATAATGACGTCATTGAAGTTGTTGGATGCATCTTCGGCAATCACAAAGCGCACGTAGGGTTGTTCAAGACGTATCTTGGATACTTCCAGCTTCTCTGCTGAGAGCTTTAACGCAACGTCGTCGATGAGCAATTGTTTCCAGTCGAGCAGCTTCTTGTTCTTTAGGGTGTCTCTGGTAATCAGATCATCAATACTGATAGTGCCTCGCAGAGCCAATTGTTCTTCGCTGTTGGATGTGAGCGCTGCGCCCATGTTTAGCTGACCGCTTTCGATATCAATCTGGGCAAATTCATCAAGATAGGCTTGTGCACCACTCAGGTTCAACGCCGTGATTTTTAAGTCTGCATTAACCACGAGTTCGGGGAGCGCTGTGATTGTGCCGCTTACATCGGCTGTGCCGCCACTGAGTAGGCTCGCCGTTGTGGTGAATGGAAATACGGAAGCCTCTATATTTGAGATGTCTTTGATGCTGAGATCAAGGTTCGCTATGCCCAGTTGGGCAGTATTCTTCAGGCTCCGGTCTTCAAAGCGGGCGTTCAGGCGGTTGACCTGTAACTCCGTAAGCAAAACAGTTAAGGGTTGTTCCGGTGATGCCGGATTCACCGAAGCTGTGTTCGCAGCATCGTCGGTGCTTGATAGTGCTGGTTCGGCTAAATCATCCGCCGGTTTTAGCAGTTGAGCAAAGTTAAGCTCGCCAGCCGGGGTAATCCAGCCGTTGATGGCAATATCGTTTACAGCAAGTACATCGAACTGAACATTGTTTTCAGGGTAGCGAATGCTGCCGTTGGTAACGGTAACCTCCGGTACGCTAAGAATCTGCTCACCACTGAGAATATCGTTTAACACGGTTTCAAGAAGCGCAATATTGATGTTGTCAGCAGCAAAGCTCAGGCCACCATCAGTGGTTGTCAGCAGCTTGTAGTCCATCTCCAGTTCAAGGTCGCCGCCGCTAAGACTAAATGTAACCTCGTCTTCAATGTAGCGATGTAGTGTGGGCAACAAGGGGCCGCTGATACTCAGATTACCGGCAGTGACGAGTGGCGCTAGTTCGAGGCTCCCGCTCCAGTTAACCTTCGCGCCCGTTTCAGTAACGATAGAAACCTGCTGCTGACCGGAGCGTCCGGGAAGCGTGTTCAATTCGTTGATAGAGATATTGACGGGGCCGACTGAGGTTGCAAAAGGCGTTGCCGGCAGCCTGTCTTCTATGTTGAGTGTACCGCCACGCATATTGATCTCGTAGATCAGCAGGCGCAGTGGCTCTTCTGGCTCGGCAGTTGCTGCGGCGGCTTCGCTTACTGGTGCGGCATCCATAGCGCGCTGCAGATTGGTGTCGTCGAAACTGTAGCGAAGCAGATCAAGGTGCAGGTTATCAACGCTAAGTTCTTTTAGTGTGATCGCGAGGTTGATAATGCTGGAGGTTTGCAGGTTGATTAACAGGCGTTCAAAACCCAGCAGTTCCTGTGCATCCGGGTCCTCTACAGCAAAATCGCTAATTTCGACCGTGAGCGTAAAGGGGTTGGTGCGTATTTCACCGACAGTTGCGTTGAGCCCATAGTCAGACTTAATAATTTTAGGTAGCTGATCTTTTGCGACCCAGGGCAGCAGCAGAAAGCCTGCTGCGGTATATAAAGCGACGGCAAGCAAGACCCAAGGCAACGGCTTGCGAAGCCCGAATAGTGAAGTCAGGGCGTTAGCGCCACGGTTTGGAGCGCCGGGCGCTGTGTTTCCAGAAGAGCTCATGCAGGTATCACCGGTGTGTATTTATTGTTGTTATGGCTACTGACTGATGCAGCATCACTACTGACCGTACCCTATAGCCTGTCGGGGCTCAACCGGCAGCCTGCAGTCCGCGCGCTATTCCATTGACGCTCGCGAGTAAGGCGTCTAGCAACTCATCATTTTTGCTGCCGTCTGAACGCCAGCGTTTTAGCAGTTCAACCTGTAGCAGGCTCATCGGGTCAACATAAGGGTTGCGCAGGCGAATAGAGCGGCGCAGGGTCGCATTGTTATCCAGCAAACCCTCTTGTTGACGAATATCGAGGATGTAGTGTCGGGCCGTAGCGTATTCTTCTTGAATGATTGGAAAGAACTTGTCGTGCAAGTCGCCGGCTAGCATGGAGTAGTTTTTCGCAATTTCCAGATCGGCTATCGATAATGCGGTTTGTGCATCGATGAGCAGTCGGTTGAAGAACGGCCATTCCTCCGCCATCACTCTTAGCGTTTCAATTCCATACTCATCCGCTGCTGTTTTGAGTCCGGAGCCAACGCCAAACCAGCTAGGCAGCATGTGCCGACTCTGAGTCCAGGCAAAGCCCCAGGGGATCGGCTGACGTCCGCCCGGCATTGTACCCAGGTCGTCTGCTTCTTCTTTGGACGTATCCGTGCCAAGACGCAGTCGCTCGATGACATCCACAGGCGTCGCCATCCTGAAATAATCGTGGAACCCGGGGGTTTCAAACACTAAGTTGTTGTAGGTTTTGCTACTTTGATTTCCGGCGGTGTCCATGACCGTGCCCCAGAACTTGCGCTTCTCTTCATCACGTTGTTCGGGAATACCGGTTGCCAGCGCGACCATGCCGAACGTTTTCTCCATGGTTCGAGCAGCAATACCACGAACGCCATAGCGGGCATTTACAGCTTCGCCATTTTCGGTAGCATGTAGCCTGCCATAACTTACCGCTTCGGCTTTTCGATCGCGCCCGGCAGGTCCGCTGCGGCCATGGAAAATGGTGGCATGTATGTCGGCGCTATCGAACAGTTCGACCAGCGTATTTTTCGCCCATTGCAATGCCCAGCGCGAAGACATAAAACTGCCCTCGGTGCTGTATTCAGAATTACCAATCATTACCATCTGATGATTGTCGCGACCCGCAAGATGCTTTTTATAGGTTGCGTTGTTTATGAGTCCTCTCACGATGCCCGGTCCATGCGACAGTTCGTCGACGGTTTCGAATAGTGGCGTTACATCAAGCCGCACGGAGCCATCCCCGCGACGCAGGTCGCCCCAGGAGGCAAGGACCAGAGTAGCCATTACATCATCGATGCCATGACAATTACTGACAATAAATGAACCGATGGAACGTTTGCCAAAGCGGCGTCGGCAATAGGACACAGACTGAAATACCGCCAACGTCCGTTTGGTCTCATTGGTTAGTGTGTCTGATGGTGACTCGTTGGTGGTAAGTGCATTATCAAGCACGGCCAGACGTTCTTCTGCAGATCGCTCCAGCCAATCGTCGTGTCCCAGCGCGCAGCCGACAACCTGCTGCAAGTCTCTGGAGTTCTCCCGAATATCGAGAGAGATAAGATGAAAGCCGAAGGTTTCCGCGCGACGTATAAGTCTCTGGACAGAAAATAAGCCGGCATTCTTGCCATGATGACTCTGCAGACTTGTGGCGATTAAGTTCAGGTCTTCTATCAACTGCTCAACAGACTCATAAGGAAATACATCATCGTCGTAGGTTGATTGCAGCCGTTCGACAATGAGTCGCAGAAACAGCCTGTAAGGCATGTCACGATAGCGGTGCGGTAAGTTGCCGCGTGCCCGCGGGAACTGACTGCTGTAGATATCAATACGGTTCTTGATTTCGGAATCTACACCAACGCGGCTTTCGCTTTGGCTTAGCTTTTCAGCGAGCGCGGTGCATTCACGGTGATAAAGATCGAGTATGAGTGAGCGCTGACGCGCCAGGGTCTCGCGGATCGTTCTGGCTGTAATGTCATTATTATTGGCGCGGTCGCCGCCAACCCAAGATCCGAAACGGAAAAATGTTGTTATGCGGGCGTTGTCGGCTTCCGGCCCATAGGCGTCACGCAAAGCCTGCTCAATTGATTCGTAGACGGAAGGAATCACCGGGTAGATAACATCGGTGAGGAAGAAGAGCATGTGCTCAAGTTCATCTGCAACCGTTGCCGCTTCGGAAGGGTTTTCTTCTGTTTGCCAAATGGCTGTTACGTCGGAGCGAATGCTTTCAAAGGCTGCGCTGGTTTCCTGCGGCGTAAGAGCGGGGTTCTGCATTTCTACCATCCGCCGGATGATGTTCTGTTGCTTACGCAACATCGTACGACGTGTGGTTTCAGTCGGATGCGCCGTGAACACAGGCATGATTTCGAGATTGTTCAGAAGGTCGACACATTCATCGAGGCTTAAGCCAGCGTCACGAAGTCGGAAAATGGTGTCGTCAAATGCGCCGGGCTGTCTGATGCTGCTATCTTTCAAGTAGTCGCGACGGCGGCGGATGCGGTGCACTTGCTCGGCGCTGTTCACCAATTGAAAGTAGGTTGAAAAGCCACGGATAAGATCACGGGCCATGCTCGGTGATAGACCATCAACCAGGTCTTCTAGCTGGCTGTCATCACGATCGTCAGATTCGCGTGCTTGAATTGCGAGTTGCCGGGCTTTTTCGACTGTGTCGTAGAGAGCTGCGTTGCCCTGTTCGATAAGCAGTTCGCCTATCATCTCTCCGACAGCATGCACATCCTGACGCAAGGCCGCGTCTTTTTGTTTAAACAGAGCATCACGACGGGCGAAGCTGTCGTCACTCGGTTTGTCTGCAATGGAATTTTGTTCCTGCATGTTTTGGCTATAGTTTCTTGGCAGGCTCTAAGGTTTTATAAATTGTAAGCAGCGTTTGCACTTAATGGAAGTATTGTGCCTGTTTATCCGCCCTAAGTAATAGCTTATGTGTGCGCAGCTTTACGCAATAAGCACAGAGATTTCTTACATCGCCTACTTTATGTAACTTTTCATTGTGAGCAGTCTGGCCACAAATCGTTGTATTTGTTAACAATAGTGTATTTGCTAACGGTTTTCGTGAGCCTTGTCCAGCATTGCAGGAGCCTTTGCATCCATGCTATTAAAACCTTCGATTTAATGGTTTAGGGATGGCTTGCGGTTGTTTTGTGCAACGGTTAGCCCCTGAAAATATATATGTTGCTACCGGAACCTCATGCACTGGCAGTCATAGTACTGACAGTTGTGACGCTTTTTCTTTTTACGCGAGAGCGCATTCCACTGGAAACCACCGGTCTGACCGTGCTGGTTTTGCTGGTGGTGGGTTTCTATCTATTCCCTTACGGCGATATCCGTCCCTCTGACTTTTTTAGTTCATTTGGTCATGAAGCGCTGATCACAATTTGTGCGTTGCTCATTGTTAGCAAGGGTCTGGAAACGACAGGTGCTTTGCAACCGCTGGCATCGATTATGGCCAGCAGTTGGCAGAATAAGCCGGCGATGGCCTTGCTGGTGACGTTGGCGATTGGCGCTGCGGCGAGTGCATTTTTGAACAACACGCCGATTGTCGTAATGTTGTTGCCGATTCTGGTTGCGGTGTGTCTGCGCACCAGCACAAACCCGTCAGGCGTTCTGATGCCAATGGGTTTGGCTACATTGATTGGTGGCATGGCAACAACCATTGGCACGTCTACGAACCTATTGGTTGTCGGTATTGTTGAGGATCAGGGCATTATGGAGTTCGGCATGTTCGACTTTGTTTTGCCTGTCGCTATTGCAGGCATTCCGGGCTTGTTGTTCTTGTGGTTGGTTGCACCGAAGCTGTTGCCCGATCGTAAACCACCGATGTCTGACACATCACCACGCGTATTTAAAGCCTTGTTGTATGTTTCCGAAGGCAGCTTTGCCGAAGGCAAAACACTAACCGAGGTGCGCTCCAAGACAGAGAACCGCATTAAGATTGAGCGGATCCAACGTGGTGAGAATCTATTTTTGGCGCGTTTGCCTTCGGTTAAATTGCAGACCGGTGACCGACTGTATGTGCGTGATACGGCTGGGCGGCTCAAAGAGTTTGAGCAGCTGCTGGGCACGACGTTGTTTAATGCCAGTGATGCAGAGACACCGGTTACCGATGATGCGCCATTGGCAACCGAAGGCCAGCAGTTGGCTGAGGTGGTAGTTACCCGGGGCTCGCCTTTACACCACAGAACTCTGGGCACCTCGCAGTTTAGTGTTCGCTTTAGTCTTACGCCACTTGCCTTGCATCGTTCACGGCCCGGTAAAGACGTTGTGGGTGATCTGGAGTCAACACGTTTGCGCGCGGGCGATGTGTTGCTGGTGCAGGGTTCGCGTGCCGCTATCGCAGATTTGCGCGCAGGCGGCACCATGCTGGTGCTTGATGGCACGACTGACCTGCCCCACACAGACCGTGCAAACGTCGCCTTAGGCATCATGCTGACAGTGGTGGCTCTGGCTGCTACGGGCCTGCTACCTATCTCTGTGGCGGCAATTGCGGGCGTTGGAGCCATGCTTGCCAGTGGCTGTATGCGCTGGCGTGATGCTGGTGAAGCACTGAACATTCCGGTGATCATGATTATTGTTGCCAGCTTGTCGCTGGGGCACGCACTGATGAACACCGGTGCAGCTGAGTATATGGCGCAATTATTTGTGCTGGGGACTGCCGGTCTGCCGGTGCCGGTCATACTCAGCGGGCTTATGTTACTCATGACTCTGATGACCAATGTGGTCTCAAATAACGCTGCTGCGGTAATTGGCACGCCTATCTCGATAAGCATCGCGCAGCAGATTGGCGCACCTATTGAGCCATTTATTCTGGCGGTTATTTTTGGCGCCAATATGAGCTTTGCGACACCCATTGGCTATCAGACGAATCTGCTGATAATGAGCGCCGGTGGCTATCGGTTTACCGATTTCCTTAGAGTGGGTATC
>RCNB010003043.1_pt1 | contig 10080 bp, 10 predicted proteins | sample 2041321 | NCBI WGS metagenome assembly RCNB01 (sample SAMN09708232, study PRJNA481090) | Marine sediment metagenome, whole genome shotgun sequencing project.
TTAGCCGTGGGCCTGCCTGTTATTGACAAAAACATGAGCGCCGATGATCTGGACAAGATGGCGGCCAATGCCAGGCATGCGTCAAGCTTTCTGAAGGCTATCAGCCATGAAGGTCGACTGATGATCCTGTGTCATCTTGCCTCGGGTGAGAAATCAGTAACGCAACTCGAAGCCCTTCTGTCGGCGCGTCAGGCGGCGGTCTCTCAGCAATTATCGCGCCTTCGGCGAGAGGGTCTGGTGACGCCCCGGCGCGACGGTAAAACCATCTACTATAGCCTAGCCGATGCCCGACCAAAGAAAATTATGGAAGTCGTCTACGATCTGTTCTGCAAGCAAGGGTGACCGCTGTGCAGGGTGTGATCGAGGCGGCGTTTAACTCCCATCTGGTGTCTTCATTCCGTCGGGTTCAGCGGCGGCAGATCAGGCCTCTTATTCCGGTGTAATAGCTGCCAAACGCCTATCCGCCACCACGTCAGCGCGCGGCTTGCTGCGCTCCACAGCTTTGTTTTTTCCTGACCTGTATGGTTGTGATCATCATATAAGGATGCAGTAAGCGATAGCACCGCGTTTTCCAGTTCATCGTCTCCGTCGGATGGCGCCAATGCACCACGAGCGGTCAATAGGTCGATGCCGTTGAAAAACCCCGACAGGTCCTGATTTGAAATAGCCGTCTTGGCCTGGCGGTAAGCAAAATAACGGCTGCTGAGATAGCAGCCCTGCAGGTTGGCAAGAACCAATTTCAGCCTCGGCAAAACAAAGCGCTTAATGAGCCACGTAGCCAAAAGAAGAATGAGTCCCACGGCCAGCACTCTTTTGACAATACCAGCGTCGATTGCAGTCTCATGTTCGATCGCGGTTATTTCAAAACTCTGGCCGGCCAATGTGATAGTTTCGATCTTGTTTGTCTCCAGATTGAACCACTTAACCTCCACGTCAGGCAGGATTACACTGCCCCCGGACAGTGCAATATAAGTTGCTTGCTCATCTCGTGATCCGGCTAAAACTCCCCGCTCAAGCGATTCAACAACCTTCGGATCCTGCAAATAGGGTTTGACAATTTCCGGCACTGCCAGGTCCAGCAACGGCGGAATGAACAATGGCGATGTGCCCTCGATGTCAACGCGAATTTTCCGCGCAATCGCGTCACCGACGGCAAGCGCCGGTTCATTGGCCTCGATTGTCTGGCTAGCCGAAACATTATTGGCAAGAATAAGAGGGTCCAGCCCGCGCGCGCCCTCAGGTATCACTGCAACGACTTTAATCGCCGGTATTTTGTTAGTGACTGTGTTCGGCTCATTTGTTTCAGGATCTGCGTAAACCACGATCATGTCCTGGCTGGGCACTGTGATCACGCCCCCTTGCATCGGATACAAACGATAAGAACGTACGATACCGGACCAGGATTCACCGTTGATCTGTTCGCTTGTGGGCGATGTCGAACGTTCTGGCAGTCGCACAGTCAATTGCGGCGCTTCAAAACTCGGCCAGACCGGAGGTTTTGGCATGAAGGTTGGCACCAGCACTTTGACACGCACGATAGCAGGTTGCCCCACAATTGTTTGCGCGTCGTCGTATTCGACTGAAATCTGCGGTGCTTGCGCCAAAGCGGGCATCGTGCCTGCGCAAAACAGGGAAATGCCAATCAGGGAGAGTATAACACGCATCAATTCTCCTCCCTCGAAACTTCGAGACGGAACCTCGAGTGCAGAAAGTCAGAGACATCCGTGTCGACGGATTGCATCCACTGTTCTGTCGTGAACACAACAGGCGCCTCGTCCGAACGTTCAATCTGGGTTTCTGTCCCCAGTCCGCTCTCATTATCAAACACCACGTCATCAGCCCCGATTCCAGCTTCCTCGCTGGTATCTGATTGTGACTGTGCGCTTTCGACAGAGGCGACAATGGCCTGTGCTACGGCAAGGTTTTCCTTGGCCGCTTCAAATTCAGGATCGCGTTTCAGGGCCTTTTCAAAGGCCCGCACACCTTCGCGGTATTCCCGGTTGCGCAAACGCGCCATGCCTTCGCCCAACGCCCCTTGCGCGGTTTCAATACGGGCATAAGCCTCTGCTGCTTCAGCATATTTTCCCGCCTTGAACTTGGCAAAGGCCCCCCAGTGGGGGTCTTGAAACAGCTCTGATGCAACCGCATAATCTTTGTCCCGATAGGCCATCCAACCCTGTTGGTCCGGCGTGAAGAACCAGTCGTTGATTCCGTCGGCCTGCGCTGGCTTTGTTGCCGCGGCCATGAGAAGAAACACAAACACCCATTGCATGGTCCATCCCCGGCGGAACCACAGTAAGATCAGCAAGGCTGCAGGCAGTACCAGAATCCACCCCTTGTCGTCCCAGGACTGGCTGTCATCGGCTGACAGAGCCTCGCGATAAGCTGACAGCACACGACGTTCAATCTTATCTATGTCGGCCTCATCTGCACTGAGGCGTACAATCGAAGAATTCGGGATCTTATCCAATTGTGGTATCTGAAGATCTTTCGGCCCTGCGATCAGAAAAATCACCACGGGCCGGGTGTCGGCCTGCGATGTAAATACCGAAACATTGGCTGGGCTGAAATCATCCAGCACAAACAGAATTGCGCCAGGCGTGTCTGATCTTTGAAGTTCCCGAACTGTCATTTCAAGCGCCAGATCGGCACGATCACCTTCCTTTGGCATAACGTCCGGCGATAGCCCTTCCAGATAAGACCGGATGATATTCGGGTCTTCGGTCAAAGGCGTCACACGGTGCGCAGTGCCTGCGTAGGCAAAAAGCGCGGTCTGTGCGCCAGCGCGTCGTTCGACCAGATCAAGTATCTTGAACGATGCCCTGTCCAAACGGGAGGGCTGGATATCCGGGCTTTGCATAGACGGACTGACTTTCAGAGCGACGGCCAATGGTGCTGTCTGTGCAAGCAGCGGATTGGGAAATCGGCTCCAGGTCGGGCCGGCAACCGCTATGGCCAGCAGAACAAGGATTGCAGCCGTTCCATCGATTGGGAACACCTTCTGTTCCTCTGAACTGTTAACCGTCAGCGCCTGCATCAGATGCAGTGCGATCCCCGAAGCCTGTGTTTCGGGGTTTCGTTTCTTTGGCCGAACCACCCACCATATCCCGGCTATGGGCAACAGCGTGAGGAGCCAAATCGGACGCAAAAAGTGAAACAGGCCCAGCCACAGCCCAATATCATCAGCCATGGGCGTTCTCCCGGCGACTATTGAAGTTCAGCCAGAATAACACAAGCAAGGTCCAAACAAGGGCAACGGCAAACGGAATATGGGCCATTGTCTCTCTTGGCTGAAAACTGATGGTCTCGACAAGTCGGGGATTGAGATCGTCAATCTTGCTGTAGATTTCGCGCAGTCCCTCTGAGTCGTCGGCGAAATAGAAGGCACCATTTGCGCGTGCAGCGACGTCTTTGAGCGCATCCAGATCTACACGCCCTTCTCCGCTTGCGTTCTCGTCGCCGACACCAATGGTATAGATCGAGACTCCTTCTTTTCCGGCAATTTCAGCGGCATTGACCGGGCTCATCCGGCTGTTTGTGTCGGCACCATCACTCAGCAGAACCAACAGCTTTTGGTCAACTTCGCTGGTCTGAAACGTGTGCAGCGCCAGACCAATTGCATCGCCAAGTGCTGTGTGAGGGCCCGCCATACCCACCTCGGTTTGCAGTATCAATTCGGCAGCGGTTTCAAGGTCTTCGGTGAACGGAATTTGCAGATAGGCATTGCTACCAAACACAATCAGCGCGATCCGGTCCCCTTCACGTTCAGCAATAAACGCGCTGACGACCTGCTTTACCGCCTCCAGCCGTTGTAGCGGTTTCCCGTCTGCATCCTTCATATCCCGATCATCCATCGATCCCGAGATATCGATTGCCAATACCAGATCACGCGCGGCCTTTTCTACGGTGATCGGGTCCCCCAAGCGTTGAGGTTGCGCCAGACCCAGCACAACGAGGACCCAACAAAGGGCGGCACCCATCAACTGAATCCGCTTGCGGTCGCGTGTGATGGCGCCTTGGGTCGGTTCAGATCCGATAGCATTTGCAAGGGATTTGAAGAACGGCACCCTGATGGCAGAGGCTTTTTCCTGAAAGGGCGGCAGAAACCTCCACACTAGGTAGGGCAGGGGTAGGATTGTCAAAACCCAAGGGTAGGCCAGTGACAGCATCAGGATCGGGTCCCTTGTGCTTTGTGTTTCTTGATCCAGACCCGCGCGGCATCTGCAAGCGCGTCACTCGGACCTCCGCCCGCATAAGGTGCTTTGGTCAAAACCCGCCCGGCCTCAGTTCCCGCAAACAAGGGTTGCCCAAGGGATTTGTCCAGAAAGTTCACCCAAATATCGCCGGTTAACCCCGCTACGGTTGCGCGTGGAAAAGCCCCCAGCGCAGTTCGCCGCAGCAGCGTTGCGATTTTTGTCGGGTCATTGCCGCAATTGTCCAGCGCCTGCAATCCGGCCCGGCGATAAGCGTTGGACTTCCGCCTCAGATACCACCACCTCAGGCCCCATCCGGTCAGAACCACGGCAAATCCCGCGAGCCACGCCCATCCGGCGGTTTGCGGCATCATCGACACATCTGTTGGCGCAGATGGCGGCACTAGCTGATCGTAAAGTTCGACCAGATTGAGCGTTGAGAGGTCATCGCTCATCGCTGTCCACGCCTTGCACCAAACAGGTATAAGATCTGCGAAAGTGTGTCCTTAGCCGACGACAAAGGAACAACTGGCAGCCCGTATTTCTTTGAAATCGACAGAAGAGTCGCTAACCGCCCAGCCGTGAATTCCTCGAGCCGCACGCGAGTATTTTCCGTTTCGAAGTCCAGAAAAACCTGCAATTCTCCATCTGTGACCACGAGGTTTTTGAGGTCTGGAAACTTATCTTTGAGGGGGTCGGACACCGAGAACAGAATTACCTCATTTTTTTGAGCAAGCCGGCTCAGGAGTTTTTCGGTATCCCCGTCCATGCCGTCAAAATCGCTAAAGACCAAGACCAGAGCGTTGGTTTTTACAATCTGCGCCGCGGCCGCCAATGGAGTGTTAACAGGCATGATCTCTTGAGTGGGCGCATCCGCAGACAAGGCGCAATTCGCTGTGGCAAGAGAGTTCAGGAATCTGTTCAGCGCGCTTCTTGAGGCCCGTGGGCGGTGCTCGACCAAATTGTGATCATTAAAGATGATACCGCCAACCCGATCCCCTTTGGCCCGCACAGCGAAAGCCGCAAGAGCTGCGGCCTCAGCTGCAGTTACGGATTTCATGTTCAACTGACTGCCGAAAAACATCGACATACGTTGATCGACGACCAGAAAAACTGGGCGATCCCGTTCCTCCGTATATACCCGAACATAGGGGGTCTGGGTTCTTGCAGTCACTTTCCAGTCGATCGTGCGGATATCGTCACCCCTAGAGTAGTGGCGCAATTCCTCAAAATTCAGCCCCCGCCCCTTCATGCGCGAGGCATGTCGCCCGTTCAGGATGCTGCGGACTTTTTGCTTGGGCAGGAAAGAGATACTCTTGCCCAGCCGCTCAAACGAACGCAAATGCGTCAGGTCAACATGAATGCGAGGGTCGATTTGCTGCGTCATTGGCCCGCCCTATGGTAACGCCACCTGCGCGATCAACGTATCGATCACGTGATCTGCTGATACACCCTCGCCCTGCGCTTCGTACGTCAGAGTTAATCTGTGGCGCAAAACATCATGGGCGACAGCACGAATATCAGCCGGGTCGACATAGTCGCGTCCCTTAAGCCACGCATGAGCCCGCCCACATTTGTCTAGCGCAAGCGAGGCACGAGGACTTGAACCGATCTCGATCCAGCGCGCCAGATCTTCGCTCAGAACAGCCGGGGTGCGTGTTCCATAGACCAGATCAGCCATATAACGCTCCATCGCATCAGAGACGTGGATGCCCGCAATCTCGGCGCGCGCGTCAAACACGACACTTTGGGGAATGTTGTCGGGCTTTTTGGCCTTGGCCGACTTAGTCACCAGTTTTGCGGCTTCTTCTCTACGCACAAGGCGAATGACTTCGACTTCGTCTTCGACGGGTGGGTAATCGACACGAACATGCATCAGAAACCGGTCCATCTGGGCCTCAGGCAAAGGATAGGTGCCCTCTTGCTCAATCGGGTTTTGGGTCGCCATGACGATAAACAAAGGCGGCATCATATGGGTCGTGCCAGCAACCGTCACTTGCCGTTCTTCCATGGCCTCCAATAGCGCGGCCTGAACTTTTGCGGGCGCGCGGTTGATCTCATCTGCCAGAACGATATTTGCAAAAATAGGCCCCGGATCAAATCGGAACTCGCCACCCTTTTCGGTCTGGTAGTAGACTTCCGTGCCGGTCACATCCGATGGCAACAAATCCGGTGTGAACTGAACCCGGCTAAAGTCAGCCTCCAGATTATTTGCCATGGCTTTGACCGCGCGGGTCTTGGCAAGCCCTGGCAGACCCTCGATCAACAGGTTACCGTTTGCCAAAATCCCGATGATCAAGCGATCAACCACGTCGCGCTGCCCAATAATGGACAGGCCCATTCGAGTTCTGAGGTCATCTATGCGGCTGAGAACTGTCATATACTATCCGTTCGGTAATAAATTCTTGCCAGGCTTGGAAATAGCAAATCCACTGCCTATCGGTGATAACTTTTGGTTCAATCTGACCGAGACGAAACGCGCGTCGACCCTTCCGTTTGGAAACAGTATGTGGCGGAATTGTTGGATTGCAAGCAGCCGTACTCTGGGTTCCTTGCTTTTGCCCGATTTCGTTGGCCTGAAAGGGCCGGAAGTATTGCGCTGATCGGTGTTTCAATCACATGGGGTTGGCAGAGCGGTTTTCTGAACAACATACAAATGGGCAGGTTTCTTACGCGCGTTTGGTGTATAATCTGGCTGACTGCACTTGGGGAGACGCAAGCATAGCCGTCCAGACTGCACTCAGGTTCAGCAAGCATGAACAGTCACATCAGTGCCGGCTAGTCGTTTCGATTAGAGCGCCGAGCAAAGAGTGCTCGACACTGAATGTCCCTTGGATAGGATCACTGAGCGACAAAATGAGATACAAAACAAAGCCGACAAACGCAGCGTAGGCCGAAACCAGCACAACCAATGCTTTCTGCGGCTTGTAAGCTCCAAAACAGGCCATCGTTAAGAAAAACCCAATCAAAACAACGTACACGAAAACCGGCGGATGGGCCAAGGTGGCTGTAAGACGATTTAGTCGGTAATCGGATATTGCGTCTATGTCGGCCAGAATGCCGGCTAAGAGGATTTCCCGTTTACGTGTCGATGGTTCTAGCAGCAGCGTCCTGTCATATATCTGTAATTTCAGATCTTGTGTGTGGTCGCTTAGGCGATCATTGGCTAAGGCAGGCCAGTCATATTCAACGACGGCAACGGCGTACTTAATCAATAGAGTTGAAATCTCTTGCGTTTCTTTGGTTCCGTAAGACAGCAGATCAGAAATTGCGTCAGCAATCGCCGTCGTTTCACGCATTAGTGTGTTTTCAATAGATGATTTTTTCAACAGAACATCGGCAAAGGCGAGGGAAAGCATAAGACTAACAAGCATCCCGATGACCCGAAATTAGCTTCCTGTCTGGTCCTTCATATCGCTGGTACTGTTATTTTGGATTAAGTGATGGGATGACAAATAGATTGGTATACCAACTGCTGTGGTAAACAACATCATAAGCAAAATGCCCAACCAGTCTGGAAAGGATAACAAGACCTCTATTGAGCCATTATTTTTGCTCTGAAGGTAGGGAGTTCTTATCCACAATGGCTGCAGCCAATGCAATTAGGCCGGTACTAATTGGTGCACTTTGCGGTCATCTGACGCATTTATCCAGTAGAGGGCGCTTGTGCATCTCGCGCGAGGAAAATGTAGATTAGCCGAATGCCTTCAGGTGTTGGCATTGACTCGGGTTCATGCTTTGAGCGGACAATGTAAATTGGGAAATTTGATCAGAATTCCACTCGCCAGACCTCTTCTCAGTCTGATCAAATGAAATGTGCAGGATGATGTCTATAGAGATACCAAAAGGCGCCACGCCAAATGTTGTCGAGGGATCGGGAGATGATAGGACTGGTTCTGATATGCCGCTCGAAGAGTTGTTGGGGCACCTCGAGATTCTTGCAAACCGGTCGCTGGTGCTTTGGAATTTGCCCGAGCGCGCGCGCGCGGGCCTGATCAATGTGTCCGAGAACGCGACGTATCTGGTTGAAGCGCCAGGTTACAAATCAGTCCTGCGCATTCATCGTGAGAACTACCACACCCGCCGCGCGATCGAATGCGAACTCGCTTGGTCTGCAGCCTTGGCGCGCGACACCACACTTGAGACTCCGGGCGTTATTCCCGGGTTAGACGGGGCGTTGGTTCAGGAGGCCCGTCATCAAGATCTCCTTTTGCCGCGCTTCATGGTGATGTTCGAGTTCATCGAGGGCGCCCAGCCCGACGAATCTCAGGATCTGGTTGAGCCGTTTCGCGGCCTTGGCGTGATCGCTGCGCGCGCGCATCAGCATTCGATCCGTTGGGCGCGACCCAAACCGTTCGAAAGGCTTGTCTGGAATGTCGACGCTGTGTTTGGTTCCAGCCCGACCTGGGGGAACTGGCGCGATGGGCCTAATATGAAGCCTGAGATTGCCGAGGTGCTTGAACGTGTTGAGGCGACCGTCAAACACCGCCTCGCAGCTTTTGGCCAAGGCTCCAATCGTTATGGCCTGATTCATGCAGATATGCGGTTGGCAAATCTTCTGATCGACGACGGGCATACCCGATTGATCGACTTCGACGATTGCGGTTTTGGCTGGCACCTTTATGACTTTGCCGCTGCCATCAGCTTCATGGAGGAGCACCCTCAGGTTCCGGCATTAAAAGCCGCCTGGATCGAGGGTTATCGCACGGTCCGACCGCTGTCGCACGAAGACGAAGCTGAGATTGACACTTTTGTCATGTTGCGTCGACTGGCGTTGTTGGCCTGGATTGGTAGCCACATCGAAGCACCCGAACCGCAGGCACTCGCCCCCAACTTCGCGCGCATCTCAGCCGAATTGGGAGAGGACTATCTCCTGCGGTGTAATCGCAGGAATTCGGTTTGAGGCGAGGCGGCGGGTAGGTGGCGAAGTGAGTTAAACACACGAGTGTTTACAGGCGTATTTACATCATCTCAACGCAATATCGGCCCAAATCGGCAGATGGTCAGACGCCCGTTTGGAAGATTCGCTTTCAAGAACACCGCCGTCGTGAAGGCTCAATCCCGGTGACAGCGCGATCCGGTCAAGCGCTGCAATTGGGCGTGCGGCGTGAAAGGATTTTCCCGGTGAATGCACTTCAAACTGATCGTCCAGCGGCTCAAGTCCGCGTTTAGCGGCCCATTCGTTGAAATCGCCCAACAGGATTGTCTTCACATTGGGGTCCACGTGATTTGCGATTGTGCTTAGCTGTTTGCGTCGATGATATCGTGTCAATCCAAGGTGGGTTCCGATGATCCTGAGCCTGTAAGGAAAGGAAATGTCGACAGCTATCGCGCCGCGCGGCTCCAGGCCCGGCAGGTCCAGATGGTGCAGGCCGCCAAATTCAAGACCCTTGCGCACAAGGATCAGGTTGCCGTGCCAGCCGAGGCTCACATCGTTTCTGGCAAATGCAGGCACTTGAAAGTCTGATTCCCGCTCGATCAGATCCCGCGCCAGTGCCGTTGGGCGATCCCCAAGTCTGTGATCAACCTCCTGCAGTGCGATGACGTCCGCATCCAGCGAATTGATCACCGAAATGGTCCGGTTCGGATCAAACTTACCATCCAGCCCTTTGGTTTTGCGAATATTGTAGCTGGCGAAGCGCAAGTGTTCAGGAGTCAAAATCGCTGTCATCATTTAAACATAAGGGAAGACGCCGACGTTTGCATCATCAAGGGTCCGAGAATCTTTGCTGAATATCGGCCCACAACACCGGGTCATGAAGATGATTTGGATCATGCTTCTTGCCGTCTTGGGCCATGCGATGGGTGATTTGGCCGCCAATGCTGTCAGCGCAATGTATTCTGCCCTGACGGGTTGTTTCTATCTCCGGGGCATGGGGCAGGAAAT
>RCNB010003820.1_pt1 | contig 10080 bp, 8 predicted proteins | sample 2041321 | NCBI WGS metagenome assembly RCNB01 (sample SAMN09708232, study PRJNA481090) | Marine sediment metagenome, whole genome shotgun sequencing project.
GTTCCCAAATTTGGGAATAATATTCCCTATGCTGACAAAGAAGCAGTAGAATTAGCGAAGATAACTAGTGAAAAAATTAATCGACAAAAGAATCCTTTCGGCAAGAATTTTGCTGCTGACTGGAGCAGTCCCAGCACTAATCTGCTCTACGGATACTGGACGGGAGCTACTCCTGATGGGAGAGGAGCTCGCGAAGATTTAAGTTTTGGGCTTGACCCCTCTATAGGGATGGCTATAAGCGGTCTTTTAACCAGAATTCTTTCTCAATCAAAATTAAATTACGAGATGATGACCGGTGGCTCGGCAGTAGCGATGAGCATTAACCCGGATAATATTAGAGGAATGAATTTAAAACAGAAAGCCCAATACCTTAAGGATATTATCAGCGCTATTTTTAATTATTCTGCCGAAGGCAAAGGGCAAGGATTGGGTTATGTTTATTTTAATGTATTTTCTTCTGAACAATTATTAGATGTAGCTGAACACCCCGAGAAGTATCCTTATCCGGTTATAGTACGAATTCATGGTCAATACGGTGATGCCCGAAAATTATCTCCCGATATTTTGAAAAAGGACATTATCCCTCGTTTAGATCCGGGATCAGTTTCTTTTTAGGAAATATTTACTTTGATTCCTTTGTTTTTTATTATCTTAGCTAAAGCTGTCATCTTTCGGTTAGAGCAGAAGATGTAGCAAAGGATAGTCTTTTCCTAGGGCTTTCCATTTATAAATGCCGTGCCTTCCGTATTTTAATAGCTCTACTTTAAGCCCGCTTTTCATGGGAGAAAGAAAATCGGCAATATCTTGAAAATTCTCCTCTGAATCATTATATCCCGGGATAACCGGAACTTCTATCCATAAATCTTTTCCAGCCTCATAAGTTTTTTTGATGTTATACAATACTTGTTTATTATCTTTCCCCACCAATTTCTTGTGTGTTCTTGGATTCATATGTTTTATATCACAGAAAACTAAATCCAAATAGGGGAGGGATTTAATAAATTGAGGAGATGAACCGTTGGTTTCAACTGCAGTAGGAAAATTAAAATATTTTAGGCCTTTAAGAAGCTCAAAATAGAAATTCCATTGGGCGGTAGGTTCTCCTCCGGAAAGAGTTACTCCATAGGGAAGATTGTCTTTGGAGAACCTTTGGTAAGGTAAGATTTCTTGAATAACTTCTTTTACGGTAATTTCCTTACCAACAATTTCTTTAGAGCCATCTTCGTAGATTAATTCAGTCTTTCCGAAGGGTATGCTTTCCGGACTGCCACACCAGGGACAGCAGAAGTTACAGCCTTTAAAATAGACAATACTTCTCCATCCCGGGCCCTCTTTCGAGGCACCATGTTTTATATTTATAATAATACCTTTAACATCCTCTTTATATTTATATTTATTCATCAAAGTTCCTTTTTAGTTTAATTGCTTAAATTTTAGTATATTCTTTCTTTTTTTACAAAATTTTTTTATATGCCCTTTCCAATATTTTAAAAAATATTACTATTTGACTTATAATAAAAGAGGATTTTTGAATATTTTGTAGAAGAACCGTCCCCTTGACATTTGGATATGCTAATTATGCTATACATAGAATTGGGCATGGTATTGGTTTAGGAGGTCATGAATTACCATATCTTAGATATGATAATGATTTAGTCTTGAAAGAAGGAATGGTGTTTTGCATAGAACCAGGGGTATATATACCTGGTATAGGTGGGGTTAGACATTCCGATACAATAATTTTAAGGAAGAATGGGTCAAATTTAATCACTGATTATCCAAGCAATTTAGTAGATTTAATTTTTTAATTTTTTAACTTCACTAAGTTATGATTTTATGTTAAACTATAAAACAAATAATTTATTTGATTAGAAAGAATTTTTTACAATAAATAGTTCGCTGAATTTAGGATTATTGTTTTCTTAATGTATTTAGATATATAAAAGTCAGTCATTTTGTTATTACAATGTCATTCTCATAATGATTTTTGACAAAGAGTTTTTACTAATTATTGAGATAAATCATTGGCAGTAGAAAAAGCTAAAAATATAGACAGAAGGAGGTGAAAAGCAAGTAAATCGTTAGCTGGTATAAAGGAAAGCTTTATAAAAAGGAAGACGACAAATAATTAAATTTCTTTTTCTAAGCCTTCCAGTGAGGAAAATAAATAATATTCTAAAAAAATTGAGAGGTATTAAAATGATGAACATGTATAAAAAAAGTTTTGTTATACTTGCTATGGCAGTTTTTATGGCAATATTATTAACTGCTTTTAGCGGATCTATGTGTGAGGAGAAGCAGATTAATTTCGTTTTTGGTACAAACCAAACCATTAAAACGGTTGATCCAGGTGTGGCATATGATGCGACGAGTAACACGGCAGTTCGAAACTTATATGATTCAATCGTGGTGCCAGAGAAGGGTGGATTGATTGAGCCAGGTGTAGCAAAAAGTTGGAGCGTTTCCCCTGATGGGCTAAAATATACATTCAATATTAATCCTGATATAAAGTTTCATGATGGCACACTATTAACTGCAGAAGATGTTGCATTCTCGATAAACCGAGAGATAGCTCTCGAGAAGGGGCTGTCATATATATGGACTCCGATAATGACGGATCATAGTGCAGTAGCTATTGATGATTATACAGTTGAGGTTAATTTATCTGCCCCCTTCGGTCCCTTTATAAACACTCTTGTCAGTATAGAAGTAATAAACGAGAAATTAGCAATGAGTCATATGGAGAAGGGAGACTTTGGTGAGTATGGAGATTATGCCCAAGCATGGCTCGCTGGTAATGAAGCGGGAAGTGGCCCTTATGCTTTGACAAGTTGGTTGCGAGGTACTGAGATGGTATTTCAAAAGTTCAAGGACTACTGGCGAGGTTGGACAACAGGTCAACCAGACACGGTATATTATAAAATAATGCCCGAAGAGGCATCCGTTAAGATAGCACTTGAAACTGGAGATATTGATATGGCTCACCAGTATCTGACCTATCAAACTTTTATAGAACTTGAGTCATATCCCGGTATAACCGTTCAAGAGGATCCATCCTTTCAAATGTTACATTATACCATAAATAATCAGATACCTCCGACAGACGACATTCATGTAAGAAAAGCTATTAGCTATGCATTTAATTATCAGGAAGCGCTAACCGAGGTACTACCAGCAACTTATAAAGCTGAAGGTCCTGTAACAATTAATATGCCGGAACACAATAAAACAGGGATAGGGTATGAATATAACATAGATAAAGCAATGGAAGAACTTGCGAAATCGAAATATACACCCGAACAGCTTTCTTCGATGACTTTGGATTGTGTGTATGTCAGTGCTTTGGAATGGGAAGCTAGACTGAGTGCTCTTTTGAAGTCCAATATGAGCAAGATTGGTCTAAAGGTTCAATTAAGACCTTTGCCTTGGGCACAGATGGTTGATTTAACCGTAAAACCAGAAACTACACCTCATTTCTATTGCCTATCGAGTACTGCAAGCTATGCCTCGGCAGATTATTTCTTAATAAGGTATACTTTAGATGCAACAGGATACACTGCAGCGATGTGGTGTAAGGACAAAGCTCTTTCAGATTCGGTATTGAATGCAAGGGTAACTGTTGATTCTCAATTAAGAGATAAACTTTATAAAGATGTCCAAGCTGATATAGCTGATAAAGCAGCATGTTTATGGATTGCAACAGGTGTTCACCGAATGGCTTATCGTGATTATATCCAGGGGTATACATATTATGGTTTATTGAGCTTCGATGAATATTGGTGGAATTTACATATCTCAAAGTAAAATTATTTCAATCGAAAAATATTAGAGTAATTACGAAAAGTATCCAAAAGGGAATGTTTAAATAATGTAAACATTAAGGGGGAAATTTGAAATATTTCCCCCTTAAGAATAAGGAATGTTTAAATCAGTTTTGGTTAAAGGGGAAATAATATGCGGTTTAGGGACTACCTACTTAAACGTTTGTTATTATTTATACCTACTCTTTTTGGTATAGTAGTACTCATTTTTCTACTAGTACATATACTTCCTGGGGATCCTGCAAGGCTTGCTCTTGGCCCTGATGCGCCAATGTCCCAGATTATCTCATTGAGACATTCGCTTGGTCTCGATAAACCTATTCATGTTCAATTTATAATTTTTTTAGATAATTTTATTCACGGAAAAATGGGTCTCTCACTGCTTACCAATAGAGACGTATATCAGGATGTAACCCAATTCTATCCCGCCTCTTTGGAATTAACGATTGTTGCAATGTCTATTGCGATAATAATAGGTATACCTTTAGGGATAGTAAGCGGGATAAAACAAAATAAATGGGTTGACCATCTATCTCGTATAGTCTCGCTGTTTGGCGTTTCAATACCACGGTTTTGGTTAGCTATTATGCTTATTCTTGCCTTCAGTTTTTATATGAGAATATTGCCTATTTCCGGAAGAATTGGATCAGGTATCTCTCCCCCAACCCACATAACAGGCCTATACTTGATAGACAGTTTAATTACCCTGAATATGCCTGCCTTTATAAGTAGTCTTAAACATATAATACTGCCCGCAGTCTCTTTATCGGTGTCTCCTTTAGCACAAATTGTTCGTTTACTGCGTACAGGAATCATTGAACATAAAAGAGCACCCCATGTAATGATGATGAAATCAAATGGAATGCCAGAGGACCTTATAAATAGGAAATACCTATTTAAACTTTCATTTATTCCAGTATTATCAATTATCGGACTATTATTCGCTTCGGTTATAGCTATGTCTTTTGTTGTTGAAACCGTCTTTTCTTGGCCTGGAATAGGTAGGTACGGTGCTACCGCTGTATTATATGCCGATTTTAATGCTATCGTTGGTGTTACAATTGTGGTCGGTATTACCTTCATTATTGTAAATTTCATTGTAGATATGTTTTACGGATATTTCGATCCGAGGATAAGATATGGATAAGATCAATCACATTAATAAATCAATATCACGCCATGCCCACTTGGAGTCCCTCTTTCGAGGAATATATATGATCAGGAAGAATGTTCTTGCGCTAATAGGGATTGGACTGTTTCTTTCTCTAATACTAATGTGTATATTCGCACCTTGGTTAGCTCCTTATCCAGAGGATGCAGGTGATGAAATACATCTCTCGGAGTCTTTTAAACCTCCAAGTCTTTTACATATCTGTGGTACAGACCAAATGGGCAGGGATATTTTTTCTCGCATAATATTTGGTGGGCGAAATACATTGCTAGCAGGCTTAATTATTCCATTAATTGGTGCATCTATAGGCTGTACCCTAGGCTTGATAGCTGGATATATAGGTCGAACAACTGGTACTATAATAATGAGAATAACAGATATTTTTCTCTCAATACCGTCATTAATAATAGCTCTTCTTGTGATAGGCATTTTTGGTCCCTCATTGAAAAATATTATTATTGCTCTTTCTATCAACTGGTGGCCTTGGTATGCTCGTCTTCTACATGGACAGGTAATCAGCCTACGAGAGGAAACTTTTGTTGAGGCCAGCAAACTTCTTGGTGCAAAAAGTACCCGTATAATGTTTAGCGAAATACTTCCAAATGCAATTCCTCCAATCATTGTAAAAATTACACTTGATATGGGGTATGCTATATTAAGCGCTGCTGCACTTGGGTTCCTGGGATTAGGCATTCTTCCCCCAATACCTGAATGGGGACTAATGATTAGTCAAGGAAGATTGTATCTTCCCCGTATCTGGTGGATAACTACGATGCCCGGAATATTTATTTTTTTAGCTGTCTTCTCAATTAATTTGATTGGGGATGGTTTGAGAGATATCTTTGATGTTGAGGTTATGTAATGACATTCCCCATATTATCTGTAAAAAATTTGGCTGTCTCATTTAACACTTTCGAAGGTGAAGCAAAAATAATTGATTATATTAATCTCTATGTAGGTGAAAAAGAAACAGTGGGATTGGTAGGAGAGACTGGGTGTGGAAAATCAGTAACCCTTAAGGCAATTCTTGGTATCCTGCCAATGCCTCCAGGTAAAATTACTAATGGCCAGATATTATTCAGAGGAAAAGATCTACTTACTTTACCAACAAAGGAACTCTGTAAATTACATGGAAGAGAAATTTCCCTCATTCCTCAAGACCCTTTAGTTTCATTAAATCCTGTATTTACAGTAAAGGAGCAATTTCTCGACCTGGTTATGAGACAAGGGGAAGAACATATTTCAAGGATAAACTATTATAAGGAGAAGTTAAATAAAAAAAAGACACAAGGAGCACTCAAGAAAATTATCGCGATGCTGCGGAAAGTTCAAATACCAGATCCTGAAAAAGTTCTGGACTATTATCCCTATCAACTGAGTGGAGGAATGGCTCAAAGGATTTTAATTGCAATATCTCTTATAGGCTCACCGCGAATTCTTCTTGCGGATGAACCAACTACTGCACTCGATGTAACTGTCCAGAAGCAAATTATCAACTTGCTCAATAAAATAACAGAGGATAGTAATCTGTCAATGCTGTATATTACGCATAATCTTGGTGTCACGAGAAAAATTGCCCAGAGAGTCTATATAATGTATGCAGGGCAGATAGTGGAAATGGGGGAAGTAGACAAAATTTTTGATGAACCTTTGCATCCGTACACTTCTGGTCTTATAAATTCTCTTCCCAAGTTAACTCGCGAGAAATTCGATGGAATTGACGGTACCATACCAGATTATGTCCATACTCCAAAAGGTTGCAGGTTTTATCCTCGATGTTCCTTTGCAAAGGATTTATGTAAGAGCCAAAAACCAACCATGATAGAAGTTAAAAAAAATCACTTTGTCGCTTGCAGATTATTCAATAAAGGTAGTAAATAAAATGTTAGAAGCTCCTTTTTTAGATATTAGAAATCTAAAAGTATATTTCCCAATTTACCAAGGTATGTTAAGGAAAGAAGTTGGTAAAGTAAGGGCTGTAGATAATGTTTCATTTAACATAAAGAGAGGTGAAGTGTTTGGGTTAGTTGGTGAAACAGCTTCCGGTAAAACGACCATTGCAAAAGCAATCCTGGGGGTAATAGAACCTACCTTGGGTGAGATATGGTTCAAAGGAGAAGAGATCTCAAATTTTAATGGTGAGAGAAGGCGTAAGCTGACATCAAGGATACAGATGGTCCATCAGGATACTTCGTCATCACTGAATCCTAGAAAAAAAGTGATGGAGTTGATAAAGGTTGCTTTAGATATACATCAAATTGGTACTCCAATAGAAAAACAGAATGAGGTCTATAGAATATTGCAGTATGTGCAATTGCCTCCCGAAAACTTCCTTTATAAATATCCTGCCGCGCTAAGCGGGGGACAGAAACAGAGAATTGCTATTGCTCGAGCTTTAATTTTGAAGCCCGATCTTGTAGTGTTTGATGAACCCACTTCTGCTCTCGATGTATCTGTTCAGGCTAAAATATTGAATCTGTTAACAAAATTGAAAAAAGAGTTTAATTTAACCTATCTTTTTATTTCCCATGATCTGAGTGTGGTATTAAATATGTCGGATAGGATAGGAGTAATGTATTTAGGAGAATTGGTTGAAGTTGGTGATTCCCAAGATATTCTTACCAATCCAATGCATCCATATACCCAGGCATTGATTTCTGCCATCCCTGTAATTAGCAAAAAAGAGCTTACTATGCTTCCTAAAATGCCACCTTTAAAAGGTGAAATTGGCAGCGCCATAAATCCTCCAACTGGTTGCAGGTTTCATCCTCGATGTTCATATGCAATAGAAAGATGTAGTCGCGAAAAACCAAATTGGTTCCAAATAAATGAAAAACATATTGCAAGATGCCATCTATTAAATGGCAAAAATATAAATTTTAAATGAGCGAATGAAAGATGACAAAAGGAGTATTATATTATGGATAACGAAGACCAAAAGTTAATAGACTATATCGATAATAACAAAGAAGAGATATGTACTCTTGTAAAGGAACTTGTATCGATTCCTAGTGTTAATATTCCAGGTGAGAAAGAAGGTCAACAGCTGGAAATTGGAAATTTTATTTATAAAAAATTTCAGGAAATAGGTTTAAATAATGTACGTTTTCAGAATGTTTACCCCGGAGCAAAAAATGTATTGGGAGAGACTCTTGCATCTTCGAAAAAAACAGGAATAATTTTTAATGGTCATATGGATACTGTAAATATCAATAATATGAAAATAGACCCTTTTATGGGATCAGTGATGGATGGAAAAATTTATGGTCGTGGGACTGCTGATATGAAATCCGGTTTAGCTGCTGCTATTTTTGCAGTTAAAGCTATTTTAGACCTTAACATAAACCTTTCAAAAGGCATCTTTTTGACTGCAGTTGTAGATGAGGAAAGTTCGGGAAGAGGCATTAGCAAGTTAATATCGGAAGGTATTAAAGCTGAATATGGTATTGTCGGTGAACCCACTTGTTATGGTGGCAGTTTAAAAATAGCCATCGCCCATAAAGGTCGGGCAGAGATGGAAGTGACTGTAAAAGGAAAAGCTTCTCATGGATGTGCACCGGAGTTAGGCATTAATGCAATATCCAAGATGTGCGAGGTCATCCAGGCTATTGAGAAAGAACTTCCAAAAAAGTTAAGTTTAAACACACATTCTCTACTGGGAACAGGTACAATAAATATAGGAGTTATCAATGGTGGTACTCAATCCAACATTGTACCGGATACGTGCAAAATAAAAATGGACAGGCGTATTTTACCCGGGGAAGATTTAGAAGGTATTCAAAATGAAATCGAAAATATTCTTGAAAAACTTAGAAAAAAAGATTCAAAGCTAAACGTTTCTGTTAAACCAACAAAAAATTCATTGTTCCGGCGCGCTCAGCCAATGGAGATTTCACCTGATGAAAAAATTGCAAAAATAGCGAGTTTGGCTATTGAACAAGTTACAGGCACCCCCGGATTGATTTGGGGTTCACCGGGATATACCGATGCGAGTCCAATGGTAAATAAGGCTAAGATACCCACAATAATACTTGGTCCTGGGCGTGTAGGTCATACTCAAGATGAACATGTACATATTGATGAGGTTGTTAATTGTACAAAAATTTATGCCTTGATCATGAATTCTATTTGTAAGTAATATGAAAAGCTTAGTTTTTGGATTTTTAAATATTCTTTTCCTGGAGGTGATTAAATGTTACATCAAGTATTAGAGGTATTTGAACTTTTAGATAGTAAATATATAAATGGGCAGAAAATTGCGGACTTATTAAAAGGAAGGGGATTAGAAAAAATTGAGGTACAGAAAATAAGTAAAAATGCAGGCGCGACAGATTTTATAAAAATAATAGTTCCAGGGACTAATGGAAAACAGAAAGGAGGAGATGCCCCTACTCTCGGAATTATTGGGAGGCTCGGAGGAATAGGTGCAAGACCAGAGCGTATTGGTTTAGTCTCCGATGCTGATGGAGCAATTGCAGCTATCTCTTGCGCTTTAAAGCTAGCGGATATGCAAAAAAATGGAGATATACTAAATGGGGACGTAATTCTATCAACTCAGATTTGCCCAAATGCACCTACACAACCTCATTTTATGGGTTCTCCTGTCGATATGGAGACTATGAACAGATCTGAAGTAGATTCAAATATGGATGCTATATTATCTATAGATGCAACAAAGGGAAATAGAATAATAAATTTTAGAGGTTTTGCAATTACGCCTACTATAAAAGAGGGATATATTTTAAGAATAAGTGAAGATCTATTAAATATAATGGAATGGACTACAGGTAAGCTTCCTAGAGTTGTTCCTATAATCACTCAAGATATTACTCCTTATGGAAATGACTTAATCCATGTGAATAGCATAGTTCAACCTTGTGTAACTACAAGCGCTCCGGTTGTTGGCATTGCAGTAACTACAGAGATGCCTGTTCCTGGATGTGCAACAGGAGCTAATCACGAAATTGACGTGGAAGAAGCTAGCAGATACTGCATAGAAGTGGCTAAAACATTTACAGAAGGAAAATGTAGCTTCTATGATAAGGAGGAGTTTGAACTTATCGTAAAACTTTATGGAACAATGAAAAA
>RCNB010007902.1_pt1 | contig 10080 bp, 10 predicted proteins | sample 2041321 | NCBI WGS metagenome assembly RCNB01 (sample SAMN09708232, study PRJNA481090) | Marine sediment metagenome, whole genome shotgun sequencing project.
ACGTAGTGATCGTACTTTTCGAATACATGGTAAATAAGGCCGCTTCCGGACGTGGCCGTGAGGTACTCAGTGCGAAAACCGATAAGACCGCGAGTCGGGATGCGATAGTCCAGGCGAACCCGGCCTTTGCCGTCGGGAGTCATCGCCAGCAATTCACCTTTGCGGCTCGCAAGGCGTGTCATCACAGCACCTTGGGAATCTTCCTCAAAATCAACCGTGAGCTGTTCCCACGGCTCGGTTCGTACACCATCTTCCTCGTGGAGGATGACTTCCGGGCGTGACACGGCAAGTTCGAAACCTTCACGGCGCATGGTCTCGATGAGTACCGAGAGATGTAACTCGCCACGACCCGACACCCTGAATTTGTCGGGGTCTTCAGTTGGGGCTACACGCAGAGCGACGTTGTGCTTGAGTTCCTGCTCGAGTCGTTCACGTATCTGCCGACTGGTCAGAAACTTGCCATCCTGCCCTGCAAACGGTGACTTGTTGACCTGAAACGTCATGCTGATGGTTGGCTCGTCGACGGCCAGTGCGGGCAGACCTTCGGGTTTGTCTCTCGGGCAAAGCGTATCGGAGATAGCCAGGTCGCCGATACCGCTGAAAACGATAATGTCGCCGGCATTGGCGCTCGGTATCTTCTGCCGCTTGAGACCGTGAAAACCGAATAGATCCAGCACCCTGCCTTTCCTGACCGTGTGATCGGCAGCGACAATACTCACGGGCGAATTAGCATCGATCTTGCCGCGTTGGATGCGGCCGATGCCGAGAACGCCAACATACGAGTCATAGTCGAGGCTCGAAACTTGCAGTTGCAGCGGACCATCCGGGTCGACATCTGGTGGCGATACGTGCGAAACGATGGACTCGAGCAGCGGTGTCATGTCGCCCCCGCGATCGTCCGAATTCAGGCTCGCGTAGCCGTTCAGAGCTGATGCGTAGATGACCGAAAAATCGAGTTGTTCGTCAGTGGCACCCAGCCGGTCAAACAGGTCGAACGTCTGGTTCAGTACCCAGTCGGGGCGAGCGCCGTCGCGATCGATCTTGTTGATAACGACAAGCGGCACGAGCCCATTGGCGAATGCTTTCTGTGTAACAAAGCGTGTCTGGGGCATCGGCCCTTCAACCGCGTCCACGAGCAGCAAGACGCTGTCAACCATTGACAGTACACGCTCGACCTCGCCACCGAAATCGGCGTGCCCGGGCGTATCCACAATATTGATGCGGTAGTCTCGCCACTTGATCGACGTGTTCTTGGCCAGGATCGTGATTCCACGTTCCTTTTCCAGATCACTTGAGTCCATCACTCGCTCAGGCACGGCGGCCCGATCGCCCAGTGTTCCCGACTGTTGTAGCAGTTGGTCTACCAGGGTGGTCTTGCCATGATCGACATGGGCAATGATCGCGATGTTTCGAAGTCGCTGGATATCAGACATGGGAACGTTGGGGGCGAGCGTGAAGAGGCGCGGATTATAGGGTTCGCGGCCGGCAAATGATATGGTTGTGATGGCTTTGTGCGGAATTTTTAACAAAGCGCCGGGCAATGCGACTAATTGGATATGTCTTTTCCGATATTCCGCGGCCTTCCCGGCAGGCACAGGATGAATTGAGAGCAAAAGGAAAAAGTTTTTCGTGAAATACCGTCGACTTGTGCTGGTACTACCTTTGTTTCTGACCGGCTGTGCAGCGGAGTCCCCATATAACCCTCTGGTCGACTACGAAGAGCTAGACGCAAGCACAATTCTCGACGCACCAAGCCCGGTTCCAGGTAATTTCGCACCGGAGAATCGTTACCAGGTGGAAAGAGGTGAGTACCTCGTTGAATTGCTTGGTTGCGGGGCGTGCCATACAGAAGGCGCGCTGGAAGGGGCCCCACAATTGAAAATGTCTCTTGCTGGCTCCAGCACAGGCATCGCCTGGTCGAACCCCCTGGGCGACCGGTACCCCGGTATCGTGTATCCACCCAATATTACGCCCGACCAGGAAACTGGTATTGGCGACTGGAGTGATAGCCAGATTGGAAAGGCCGTGCGCGCAGGATTTGGTCGGCACGCAGGTCGCCAGATCACAGTAATGCCGTGGCAGGGTTACGCAAAGCTAAGCAGTGAAGATGTTGAGGCAATCGTCGCCTACCTGCGCAGCGTTCCGCCTGTGCACCACGAAGTGCCCGACGAAGTTGTACCTGGAAGCAAGGCGAAGAAGCCGTTCGTCTATTTTGGCGTGTACCGAAGTCGCTGAGCATTGCTGCTGCGGTTCGTGGGCCGGGTTTCCGTCAAAAGGCCACGTCGGCCGCGATGTTCTCCCAAAGCAGTTTCCACGTTGTCCATTCATGGCCGCCCTCGCGCGCATACACGCTCGAAGAATCCAGCACATCAGTTAATGTTCCGTAGGCTTCGGCCATGCTGTCCTCCTTTCCGTAACCCAGGATCAGTGGTTTCTTGTTAGCTTCGCTTGTGACCTTTTTGAGCCAGGACCAGACTCCGATCTCGTAATCTTTGAGCTTCGACTCATCAGCCGACCAGGCCGCCAGCCCACCGCTGTCAGTGAGCTCATCTATAGCTTTGCGATCGCCGAGATATGGTGCCAGCAGTATGACGCCATCGATCTGATCCGGGTACTGCGATGCGTACAAAATAGAACCGAAGCCACCGGCCGAAATTCCGAGTAACCAGATTTTCTGATAACCGGCTTCCCGAGCCGGTAGCACGATGTCTTCATGCAGCCGTTCGACCAGGTTACGTTGCCTGTAATAGCCGAAATGAGCGTCAGCGATGATGCTGTCAAAACCGTAGTGCTTACCAGCATGCTGAAAACCGTTTTCCGTGAAGGTGGTGGCCCTGTCTCCTCTGCCCGGGAGCATGATGACCAGCGTTTCACGGTCGGATTCTGAACCAGGGATCGTGATGCCCGACATCGGGTTTTCTGTCGGTGGCGTTCCGGCACATCCTGATACTAGTAACAGGACTAGCTGCAGTGCTGCGAGTTTACAGATGATCTTGATGTATCTTCTCCGGAGGGATTATCATAGCTGGACATATTAGATCAGGAATCCACTCTAGGAGAGGTGCAATATGAAACAGTTCGCGTATTTCGTACTAATATCGATGGTTTTGTTCAGTTATTCGGTTGGACACGCCAGAAACACCGTGATCAAAGTATCGATCGAGGAGGCGCTGGCCTGGGGCGAGCAAGAGAGTGTCCTGGACAGTTCGGTAGGCCTGTATTTCGGAGATCAGGCACATTCGGCCGTTGAGCAGACCCACGGTACGTATACTGCCAATAGAAAGACCAACGGTGTCGGCAAGAGTGACGACAAGGCATGCCAGTGGGCTTTTTTGTCGGCGATGCTTGTTTTGCAGCAAAGAGCCACTACCGAGGGTGCCAACGCAGTCATCAATATTCGCAGCTACTATTATAAGAATGATTTTTCGAGTGCCACTGAGTTCGAGTGTGGGGCCGGCAACATAATGGCTGGCGTCACGATGATCGGCGACGTTGTAACGCTCGCGGAGTAGTAGGGCCACCTAGCACAAGCGACTTTGTCCTTATATGGCGACGCCCCGGATTCAGGTGGACAGCTGGCGCTTCTGGGCGCCTGAAAGCAGTGACCCGACATTATGGCTTGAGCACTGGCGGGCAGCAGGCGCCAGAGCGCAGGATGGCAATCCCGATGTTGAGGTGATACCGCCGATACAACGACGACGCGCCAGCCGGCTGTCCAAAATGGTGCTTTCCACCGCGCTTGATGTAGCAGCGGAACAGGAGATCGACTACTCGATTTTTTGCTCACAGCACGGCGAGATCGTGCGAACTCGCGAGATACTGCGATCTATCAGTGAGCGTGAGGAGATCTCGCCAACAGCGTTTGCTCAATCCGTACACAACACAGGCTCTGGCCTGTACACAATCATCGCAAAATCCAACGCACCTTCGACTTCGATTGCATCCGGCGCGAACACATTCGCGTTCGCGTGGATCGAGGCGCAGGCGTATCTTGCCAACAATCCTGAGCACAAAGTGATGCTGGTCAATTGTGATGAAGTGCTTCCTGAGGATTATCAACGTCACTCAGAACGGGTTCATTGTGACCATGCCCTGGCGATGATGCTGAGCGCCGCCGATGGGACCGGCATCGATATGAACGGGATATCCCCTGGCGCCGAAAATCCGTTGCCTCAAGGCCCACAGTTCCTGGCCTGGTTGCTTTCAGATGAGGCGGCATTCACGGTAACCGCCGACGAACAAGGGTGGCGGTGGCAGCGTTGATCAACCGCGCCTGGCGCTTGTTTGGCACGGGCCTTTCATTTGCCGTGTTCGGTATTGGCGCATTGTTTCTGGCAGTGCTCGTATGTCCACTGATTGCCTTGCTTTCCAAGGATCGGGGTTCGCGCACGCTGCGCGCGCGATCAGTGGTCAATCACAGCTTTCGCGCGTTTCTCTGGATGATGCACTCGCTCGGTGTGTTCGATTTCGATGTTGACCCGAGGTGCCGCGAAGCTTGTTCGGCGGAATATGGTTTGATCGTTGTGGCGAACCATCCAACGTTGATCGATGTTGTGCAATTGCTGGCTGAAGTGAAGCATGGCAATTGCATCGTCAAGCGGGCGCTGTGGAACAATCCGTTTCTCGGCGGCGTTGTGCGGGCTACCAACTATATCTCCAACGACGATTCGGAGGAGTTGCTGTCCCGCTGTGTGGAAGTCCTCAAACATGGCGAAACGCTCGTCATTTTCCCCGAAGCCACGCGCACGGTCCCCGGGCAGCCGATGCAATTGCGCCGCGGTGCCGCGCGAGTCGCGCTGGCCTCCGGCGCCCCAATACAGATGGTTCACATTCGCTGCGACCCCTCCACGTTGAGCAAGGCTGAGCACTGGTACGCGATTCCGCGTCGCCGTCCTTGTCTAAAGATGAGCGTCGGTGATAGGCTCGATATTGGAGTCTTTAAAATGGATGGAGAGGAGCCGAGCTTGGCGTCCCGACGGTTAACTGACCTGATGTATGACAAGTTCACGAACTTTGACCATTACAAATGACAGAGACTGAACAAGCACTAAAAGAACTCATAATCGAAGCACTTAACCTTGAGGACCTCACTCCGGACGATATCGATACCGAAGCACCTTTGTTCGGCGATGGGCTGGGTTTGGACTCCATTGATGCGCTTGAATTGGGTGTCGCTGTGCGCCGCAAATACGGCGTAAACCTCGACGTTGATTCCGAAGAAATTCGAGATCACTTCGCATCCGTTGCAAGCCTCGCCCGATTTGTCACCGCAGATAGTCAGTAGTACAACTTATGGCAGCACGAGACGATATTTTTCAGGACGTGAGTCGGGAGCTCCGCGCGTTGTTCGACATTTCCGAACAGGACATTACGTTGGAAGCGCGCCTCTACGAGGATCTCGATCTAGACAGCATCGATGCGGTCGATCTGGTGGTTCGGCTGCAGGAGATCACCAAGAAGCGCATCCTGCCCGATCAGTTCAAGGCTGTTCGAACGGTCAAGGACGTCGTCGATGCCGTTGAGGACCTGGTTGGTGATCCGGTACAGGCACACAGTCCCTGAAATGCGGCCGGCGCGTGCTGATTCGATGAGAGGTTCGGCACCATGACAGTTTTTCCCCTTTCAAGACTTCTCGCTATCGAGTCAGACCATACGGTCTGTTTCGACCGGCAGGGTCGTGAAATCACGTGGCCGGAGTTCGTTCAAACTGTTGGCGCTCTTGCAGCAAAACTCAGCGCGTCAAAGTCGCGATTTTGGGCGCTCAACACCTCAAATTCTTTCGAGTACGGCTGCGCACTCTTTGCTTGTTGGAGTGCGGGCAAGACACCGGTACTCGCGCCCGAGCACATGCTGACCAGCAATAAGCACGGCTTGGAGTTCGGTGGCGTCATAGGCTCGGGTGAGGCGTTTTCAAAATCGGTGATTTCGTTCGACGATCTAACGCTGCAAGATCCTCTGATTTCGATTATTCCGACGATGTCGGAGTTGGTTTTGTTTACGTCAGGGTCAACCGGTCAGCCGATGCAAGTTCGGCGATCCATACTGAATATTGAAGCCGAGTTGGATGTTCTGGAGTCACTATGGGGTGAAACGATCGGTGGTGCGCGCGTCTATTCTACGGTCTCACATCGTCATGTGTACGGCATGCTGTTCCGATTGCTGTGGCCGCTCGTGACGCAGCGCGCCTTCGCTGTGTTCAATTTTGAGTATCCGGAGAATCTGCCGGAGGCGCATTGGTTACGAGCCCGGCCTTACTGAAGCGTACCGGGCACCTCGAAGATCCGGCAGCCACGCCGTGGCGCGCCATATTTTCTTCGGGCGGCATGTTGCCGGCATATGCCGCAAAGGACGCGACTCGTCTACTAGGAGTTTGTCCCACGGAGGTGCTCGGTAGCACTGAAACGAGTGGTGTCGCATGGCGGCAGCAGCTCCAGGACGGATCTGATGAGCTTTGGCATTCAATGCCGGAAGTGCGAGTCAGGCAAGATGACGAGGGCTTTCTCGAAGTCAGCTCACCGTTCATGGGGTTGAGCAACTGGCATCGCATGGGTGACAAAGTGCGGCTGGAGACCAATCGTTCGTTTGAGCTGTTGGGTCGCGGTGATCACATCGTCAAGATTGAGGAAAAGCGTGTCTCTTTGGCAGAGATCGAGCAAAGAGCCGCAGAGCTACCAGCCGTTACGGACGCGGCCGCCGTAGCGCTTGAGGACGGCGTAAGGCAATACGTTGGCCTGGTGGTTCAGCTCAGTGAGTCCGGTGTGGTTGAATTGAACGAACAAGGTAACAAGCAGGTCAATGCGGCGATCAGGCAGTCGCTGCGTAGCAAACTGGATCCAGTAGCCGTGCCGAAGAAATTCAGGTTTGTGGATACAATTCCTGTGAACGCACAAGGCAAGCGGCAGCCGGAGACACTGCAGAAATTATTTGGCTAGTTTATGAAAACCGTCGATCCGGAAATAATCAGTCAATCAATAGAGCTGCCACGCGTGATTTATGAACTCACCGTGCCGGAGCAGCTCTACTATCTGCAGGGGCATTTTCCAGGCAAACCTATACTGCCTGGCGTTGTGCAGTTGCAATGGGCTGTGGAGTTGGCAAGCGTCGTTTTCACGACCTTGAGCAACTTCAAAGGAATTGAGGCGCTCAAATTTCACCGCATTATCGAACCCCACACTCGTTTGACATTAGCGATTGAGCTAAAGGAGGCGACGGGAAAGCTGCACTTTTCGTTCTCATCAGACGAAGGCGTGCACTCGCAGGGCAGACTACTATTCGAGTCGTGATATGAACCCCTGCGTCGTTATTCCCGTTTACAACCACGGCGAGGCTCTTGTTGGCACGCTCGATAGTTTGTCGGGCTACACTTTGCCAACCATCGTTGTCGATGACGGCAGCGATGAAAAGACCAAAGCGATCGTCGCTGACCTTGCTGTGAAAACCGACATTGAGCTTGTTTCCCTGCCGCAGAACCTTGGTAAGGGGGGCGCAGTCATGGCGGGGCTCAGGTTTGCCCAACAGCAAGGCTATACACACGTGTTACAGATTGATGCCGATGGCCAGCATGATCTCAACGATGTCGACAGGCTTCTGGATGAGGCTCGCAAGCAGCCGGATGCACTGATCTCCGGAAAACCGCAATTCGATGACACAGTGCCGGCGAGTCGTTTGTACGGACGATGGATTACACGCTTTTGGGTATGGATCGAAACGCTGTCGTTGGATATTCCCGATGCCATGTGCGGGTTTCGCGTGTACCCGCTGGAATCGACCATACGGCTGATGGACAGCAAGAAACTGGGTTTGCGCATGGATTTCGACATTGAGGTAGCGGTTCGCCTTTACTGGCGGGGCGTTCCTTTTGTCGCCGTTCCAACGCACGTCATCTATCCGAAAGATGGCACGTCGCATTTTCATGTGTTGCAGGACAACTGGCGCATTTCACGCATGCACACCATTTTGTTTTTTGGCATGTTGTGGCGCTTACCGCTGCTGCTATTTCGCAAGTTGGGCATGCGCAAGGAGCACTGGTCCACGCTGGAAGAGCGCGGTGCAATAACCGGTATGAGAATCCTCTTTGCGGCTTACAAGTTCCTCGGCCGCGGTGTCTTCAGAATCATGTTGATCCCGGTAATAACCTATTTCTATTTGACCTCACGTACCGCTAGACGTGCTTCGCGCGAATTTCTTGATCGGGTAGAAGCCACCGTGGAAAAGACCTCCGGAAAGCCGGCGCCACGTTTGAGCAGCTTTCGTCACTTTATTCAGTTCGGCGAGTCCATACTTGATAAGACGGCACAGTGGGCAGGTGTTCGTTCGAAGGCAGAAATTTGCTATGTCCAGCCGGAAAAATATCAGGACATAATCGGCGGTGATCGCGGCGGGGTTTTTATCGGCTCGCACCTTGGTAACCTGGAAGCGTTGCGCGCATTCGGCGGCACGGAACAGACTATTACTGTCAACGCGCTGGTTTTTACTCGTCAGTCGAAGAAATTCATGAAGTTCCTGGAGGAGGCCAATCCGCGTGCAGTCGAAAATCTCATCCAGGTTGATAGCCTCGGACCTGAGTCGGTTATTCGCATGCAATCAATGATTGAGGCGCGAGAATGGATAGCATTAGTTGCGGATAGAACGTCTGTATCGCGGACGGATCGCTCCATAAGCTGCGATTTTCTCGGTGAGACGGCAGAGTTCCCGGAGGGTCCTTTTATACTTGCAGCGCTATTGAACTGTCCGGTGTATTTTATATTCTGCCTCAAAAACAATGGCAGGTACGAGGTCCACCTCGAAAGACTGACGGATGCGCTCGAGTTGCCCAGGGCTTCGCGTCAGGAAGAACTGCAACGCGTGATCAAGCTGTTTGCCAGTCGTATGGAGCAACATTGCCTGACTTTTCCGTACCAGTGGTACAATTTTTTCGATTTCTGGCAAAAGTCTCAAACTGACTAGTGGTTTACTCTTCGTGCGAATAATTACAATCGGCCAAGCGCCAGTTAGTATTGAGGATGTCGTTGATCTCTCACAACGTCGTGCTGTTATCGAGCTATCCGACTCCCCCGCGTTTCGCCAGCGCATAGCCAGAGGTGCCGAATTACTCGATCGAATTCTCGAAGAAGATGGCGTTATCTATGGAGTCACTACGGGTTACGGAGACTCTTGCACGGTCGATGTCCCGGCGAACATGGTTTGGGAGTTGCCGATCCACCTGACGCGTTTTCATGGTTGTGGCATGGGGCAGCCCTTATCCGAGGAGTCCGGCCGAGCCGTGCTGATAGCGCGACTTACCTCGTTGTGTCGCGGTTACTCCGGCGTCAGCGTGGCGCTGCTTGAGCTGCTGGCAACATTGATCGAGAAAAACATCGTGCCACTTATTCCGGAGGAGGGCTCGGTTGGCGCAAGTGGCGACCTCACACCACTTTCCTATGTCGCGGCCGTGTTGATCGGCGAACGGCAGGTCATCGTTGAAGGCGAGACCCGCGAGACCAGCGAAGTATTTAGGGAACAGCGGATTGAGCCACACACCTTGCGACCAAAAGAAGCATTGGCACTTATGAATGGTACCGCCGTGATGACGGGTCTTGCGTGCATCGCCTTTTCGCGAGCCGAATACCTTACGCGGCTGGCCAGTCGAATTACGTCCTTCTCTGTGCTGGCACTAAAGAGCAACGCGTTTCATTTCAGCAAGGAGTTGTTCGACGTAAAACCCCACCCAGGGCAGTCACGAATCGCTTACTGGATTCGCAGTGACCTCGAGCACGAGGAAATGCCGCGCAATCCTCAACGGCTTCAGGATCGTTACTCGATTCGCTGCGCACCGCATGTAATTGGCGTGCTGGCCGATGCATTGCCGTTCTTTCGCAGCCAAATCGAGACGGAACTCAATAGCTCGAATGACAATCCAATCATAGATCCGGATCATGAGTTGGTGCTGCACGGCGGCCATTTCTACGGCGGGCACATCGCCTTTGCGATGGACACGATGAAGATCGCCGTTGCCAACATTGCAGACCTGCTTGATCGTCAAATGGCATTACTGGTGGACACCAAGTTCAACAATGGACTGCCAAGCAACCTGAGCGGCGC
>RCNB010003044.1_pt1 | contig 10079 bp, 12 predicted proteins | sample 2041321 | NCBI WGS metagenome assembly RCNB01 (sample SAMN09708232, study PRJNA481090) | Marine sediment metagenome, whole genome shotgun sequencing project.
TTCTTCCAATCCTTTTTTAATATTTCTAATTGATCCATAGTTTTACGGATTTACTAATTTTTTTAATTTGTTTTTTACTCTATTCATTTTCACTCTGGCATTCACTTCGGTAATCCCCATAGTTTCTGAAATTTCTTTATAATTTTTGTCTTCTAAATACAAAAAAACAAGTGCCTTTTCTATATCAGATAATTGATGAACTGCCTTATAAAGAAACTTTAATTGTTGTTCTTCTGTATCATCATAATCATTGGATTGTATCTTATACAATACTGAATCAAAATCTTGAGTTTGGATTGATCTTTTTGATTTTCTATAAAGGGTTATGGCCGTATTTAAAGCAACTCTGTACATCCATGTACTAAACTTAGCTTCACCTCTAAATTTAGGGTATGCTTTCCATAGTTGTATAGTAATTTCCTGGAACAGGTCATTATGAGCATCTTGATTATTGGTGTATATCCTACACACCTTGTGAACTATATTTTGATGCTGTTCTAGATCTGTTACAAATTTTAGCTCTAGTTCTTTAGTCAAAGTTTGGTTGATTTCATTGGATAAGTATTATTAAATGGATAATTGTTACAAAAGATGTACAATTTAGTGCAAAAAATATACATGTAAATCTTAAGTTATATAAAAATGTATTATATTTGTTGAATTAATACTTCTCGATGTTAAACACTATTAAAACACAATTTTCAATTAAAGATCTTGAAAATTTTACAGGTATCAAATCTCATACTATAAGAATATGGGAAAAAAGATATGGTTTATTAAAACCAAAAAGAACCGATACGAATATAAGATATTATGATTCGGATAATTTTTTAAAACTATTGAATATAAATTTGTTATATAATCATGGTTATAAAATATCTAAAATTGCTGAATTTTCGGAACCCACATTACTGTTAAAAGCCAAAGAGCTTGTTGCTGACAAAGCTATGGAAGAAGGAGCTCTTAATTCCTTTAAAGTTGCAATGGTTAATTTTGATGTAGGTTTATTTAATGATACTTACAATAAGTTATTGGCATATAAATCTTTCAGGGAAATCTTTTTAGAAGTTTTCATTCCTTTATTGGATCATATTGGTTTTTTATGGCAAACCAAGTCTTTAAAACCTGTTCATGAGCACTTTGTCTCAAATTTAATTATTCAAAAAGTACAATCAAATATTGAAAGGAATCAATCTGCTAATTTACATGAAGCCGACAAGGTTTTTGTTTTGTATTTACCATTGAATGAAATGCATGAATTGGGCTTGTTGTTCTTAAATTATGAATTATCTCTTCGAAACTACCATATAGTTTATCTTGGCCAGAATATTGGATTAGAAAATGTAAAAGACTTAAAATTGTTATTTAATAAAATACATTTTATTTCGTATTTTACTATTCAACCTAATGAAGAGGATATAGATAGTTATTTGAGAGATGTTCATACTAAATTGTTAAAAGGAACAAATAATCAATTTTCCTTTCTTGGAAGAAAGGCTGTTGAGTATGAAAGTAAGAATGGTTTTGATCAGATTTCAATGTTTTCATCAATACCTGAATTGTTAAAGATATTATAAATTTCTGTTTTATTTTAAAATTGTTTAATTAAATACTATATTTGTTGAACAAAATGAATAAAAAAGTACTCATAATTGGTTCAGGTTTCTCTTCTTTGGCGGCTTCATGCTATCTGGCACAGTCGGGTTATAACGTAACTATTCTTGAAAAAAATAATACTGTTGGGGGTCGCGCTAGGGTCTTTAAAAAAGACGGATTTAGATTCGATATTGGGCCAACCTGGTATTGGATGCCTGACGTATTTGAAAGGTTTTTTAGCGATTTTAAGAAGAAACCTTCTGATTACTATACATTAGATAAATTAAGTCCTGCCTACCAAGTATATTTCGATGAATTAGAATCAATTTTGGTTCCTGATAACTTATCTGATATTTGTGATCTCTTCGAAAAGACAGAAACGGGAAGTGCAAAGCACCTCAAAGAATTTATTAAAAGTGCTAGGTTTAACTACGAAGTTGCTATTAAAGACCTCGTGTATAAACCGGGAAATTCAATTTTTGAATTGATAACACCAATAACTGCAAAAAGGGCCCATCAATTTTTTACAAGTATATCTAAACAGATCAGAAAAAAAATTAAAAACAAAAAGTTAATTCAAATCCTCGAGTTTCCGGTATTATTCCTTGGGGCAAAGCCTAGTGATACACCATCTTTTTACAATTTCATGAATTATGCTGATTTTGGTTTAGGCACATGGCATCCAAAAGGGGGAATGTATGAAGTGGTTAAAGCCATGACAAGTTTAGCAGTTAGCTTAGGTGTTGAAATCAAAACAAATCAAAATGTAACTAGCATTGAAGTTGTTAATGGTACGGCTACAGGTGTTACTGTTGATAATGAAATTTTGGAGGCAGATATTGTATTAAGCGGAGCAGATTATCATCATACAGAAAGTTTGTTAGAAAAGTCTCATAGACAGTATTCAGAAAATTATTGGGATAAAAGGACTTTTGCACCATCTTCACTACTTTTTTATATTGGTTTCGATAAAAAATTAAAAAACGTAGAGCATCATACATTGTTTTTTGATGCAGATTTTGAGGAACATGCCAAAGAAATATATGACAACCCTTCTTGGCCTAAAAAACCATTATTCTATGGTAGTTTTCCAAGCATAACAGATCAATCTTTTGCCCCTGAAGATAAAGAAGCGGGTATTTTTTTAATACCTCTTGCCCCCGGTATTGAGGATACTCCTGAGATCCGTCAAAAATATTTCGAACAAATAATAGAAAGATTCGAGAAAATTACAAATCAAAAAGTTCAGGATCATATCCTTTTTAAGGAATCATATTGTGTAAATGATTTTATTAAGGATTATAATTCATATAAAGGGAATGCTTACGGTTTAGCTAATATTTTAACCCAAACGGCTTTTTTAAGACCTAAAATTAAGAGTAAAAAAGTGTCAAACCTGTTTTTCACAGGACAACTGACTGTGCCAGGACCGGGAGTGCCACCGGCCTTAATATCTGGTAAAATTGCGGCAAGCTTAATTAACAAACAATTTTTAAATCAAAAGGGATATGCAGCGGCAATTATTTAATAGTGTTTCTGTCAATTGTAGCAAGTTGGTTACAAAGGCCTACAGCACTTCATTTTCTATGGCTGTTAAAACATTGGGACCTTCAATTAGAGATGCTATATATAGTATTTATGGTTTTGTTAGGTTTGCCGATGAAATTGTTGATACTTTTCATGAACATGATAAGGAAAAATTGATACATGATTTTGAGCGTAATTATTACGTAGGATTGAATGACGGTGTTAGTTTGAATCCAATTTTAAATGCTTTTGTATTAACTGTTAAAAAGTATAATATTACAGACGACTTAATTCAGGCATTTTTGATAAGCATGAAACAAGATCTGCACAAGATTAATTATACGTCGGCAGAGTTTAATAATTATATTTATGGCTCAGCGGACGTAGTTGGTTTAATGTGCTTAAAGGTATTTGTTAATGGGGATGAAAAGCGCTATGAAGAACTTAAAGAGCCAGCAATGAGTTTAGGTTCTGCTTTTCAAAAAGTCAATTTTTTGAGAGATTTAAAAGATGACGTAGAAATGTTGAATAGATCTTATTTTCCAGGTGTCAATATTTTAAATTTAGATCAGAATGCTAAAATTAAAATAATCAACGAAATAGAAGAAGATTTTAAATTGGCGTTAGAGGGTATTAAAAAATTGCCAAGGGAGGCCAAGTTCGGAGTTTACACGGCATATGCTTATTATAGGTCTTTATTATATAAATTGAAAAGAACACCGTCAAATGAAATTATGAATACTCGCGTGAGAGTATCGAATCCTCATAAATTTGGATTGCTTGCAAAATCTTTTGTAAATTACAAGTTGAATTTATTATAATACTATGCTTGTGTTTTATATACTTATTACAGTAGTGACATTTTTGTTAATGGAAGGCGTAACCTGGTTAACACATAAGTTTGTGATGCATGGTCTATTTTGGTATTTTCATGAAGATCATCATCAGCCTAGGTATCAAAATGCATTTGAAAGGAATGATGTTTTCTTCGTAATTTTTGCAATTCCAAGTATCTTATTATTCTATTTCGGAGTTCAAAATGATGTTAATTTCATGTTCTTTATCGGATTAGGAATTTTGTTTTATGGCATGGCATATTTTATGGTACATGACGTGCTGATTCATCAACGATTCAAGTGGTTTAAAAAGACGAATAATAAGTATCTCATTGGGTTAAGGAAAGCACATAAAGTTCATCATAAGCATTTAGGAAAAGAAGACGGTGAATGTTTCGGTATGTTGTTTGTACCGTCAAAATATTTTAAAATTTAAATGTCTCTCTATTTAATCCTCAACCTAGCTTCTATAAGTATTCCTTTTATTTATAGTTTTGAAAAAAGAATGTATTTTATTAAGTGGTGGAAAGAAGTTTTTTCATCTATTGCTATCGTCGCAATCCTTTTTATCATTTGGGATATATTTTTTACGGCTCAGGGAGTTTGGGGGTTTAATGAACGCTATTTGATCGGATTCAATATACTTAATTTACCTATTGAAGAATGGCTATTTTTTATTTGTATACCATATGCCAGCGTTTTTACACATTATGCTTTAAGGCATTTTCTCCCTGGCTTTGTACTAAGTGTTTTGGCTACTAAAATTATTACGATTACACTAATAATTGTATTATCAATTGTTATTATTCTCCATACTGACAAGGCGTACACATTTTTAAATTATGGCTTGCTACTGGTTGTTTTAATTTATAGTTTATTAACTATAAATCAGGAAATACGCTCATTTTATATTTCTTTTCTGATAATTTTGATACCTTTCTTTATTGTAAATGGAATTTTAACAGGAAGTTTTATTGAAGAACCTGTGGTTTGGTATAACAATACTGAGAACTTAGGAATCCGATTGGGTACCGTACCAATTGAAGATATTGGTTATGCTTTTGTCATGTTATATTCAAATATCATTTTAATTGAAAAGTTTAAAAACAGGTCAAATAAATACCAAAAAGTTTGATAGAACTTTAAGGAATAGCTAACGCTTTTCAAAATAAGACCTTTATAAAATAGTAAATTAAACAGCACATCCATTCAAAGTATACAAGTCATATTTGACTACATTTTTTTCGAATTTCATATGAAATTAATAATTAAAAATAAAAACTAACCTTGTCTAAATTACCCAAACAAAATCAATTTTTAGATTTATCTGACTATGGAAGACCATTTGCTCGAGTCATTGCAAAATCGCTTAAAGGCTCATGGGTAACTCCTGTACATGTGACTATTAGTTTTATTATTTCCGGATTATTAGCCATTGTTTTTATGCTTAATCAGCAATATTGGATTGCTGCTTTTTTCTTGATACTAAAATCAATATTAGATGCAGCTGACGGTGAATTAGCGCGTATTAATGATAAGCCATCCTATATAGGTCGCTATTTAGATTCAGTTTCAGACATTATTTTAAATTTTCTCATCCTTATTACCATTTGGCACTTAACCGCAGGCTCTATGGTAACAGCACTATTGGCTTTTTTTGCAATACAGCTTCAGGGAACTTTGTATAATTATTATTGTGTGATTCTTAGGAATAAATATGACGGTGATAAGACGAGTCGAATTATTGAAAACCAAATACCAGTTGCTATGCATGGTGAAAGCCAACGTAGCGTAACTATTCTATTTAAACTATATACTTTACTATACGGTGTATTTGATAAAATAATTTATAATTTAGATAAGAAGGCTACCGAAAGTAAGTATTTCCCCAATTGGTTTATGACTGCTGTCTCAACATTTGGCCTAGGCTTTCAGCTATTGATCATAAGTATTATGCTTGTCTTACATTTAGAAAATTTTATTTTTCTATTTTTTATAGCATATTCTATTTTTATTCTCCTCTTTATATGGATTCGAAAAATAATAAACCAATAATTATATTGAATATTAATAATTAATAAAAGATTGATACCTGCACAATAAAAAAACCGCCATTGGATTATATTCCAAATGACGGTTCCCTATCAACCAAACTCAAACTAATTTTTCTTATGGCATAACAACAGTGTCAATGGCATGAATTACACCATTTGAAGCCGCTACATCCGTAATAATAATTTTAGAAGTGTTTCCTTTTGCATCTGTTAAGATCACATTACCATCACTTATTGAAGCAGTAAGTGTTCCACCTTGTACAGTAGGAATTGTAAATGTTCCATTATTGTCACCGATAGCCTTTACAACATCAGCAGCCATAAATTTACCTGCTACAACGTGGTAAGTTAAAAGTGAAGTTAATGCTTCTTTACTTTCAGGTTTTAATAATCCTGCTACAGTACCTTCTGGTAATTTGTCAAAGGCTGCATTTACAGGAGCAAAAACAGTAAAAGGTCCATTTCCACTTAATGTTTCAACCAAATTTGCCGCCTTAACTGCAGCTACTAAAGTTGAAAAATTTTCGTTTCCTATTGCAACTCCAACAATGTTCGGAGTTTCTTCAAGTGCTACTTCTTCTGAAGTTTTTTCTGCAGTAATTTCTTTTGTTTCTTTCGGCTTGTTGTCTTTTTTGTTATCAGCACACGCAGTACTAAAGATGAATCCGGTCATGGCAAAAGCAATCATTAAATTTCTAGTTCTCATATTATATAGTGTTTAAATTTCTACAAATATATTTAGACAATATGGATAATTACAATAATATTGTTTAAAGTTTTGTTAAAATTATTAAACATTATAAAATAAACATGATTTAATAATGTATCTTTATCTTTAAATAAAATAAACACTTTATTTACTTATGAAAATTTTACTAACTGGAACAACAGGTTATATCGGTAAACGATTAATTCCGATACTTTTAGAATTAGGACATACATTAATATGTTGTGTAAGGGATAAAGAAAGATTTCCCAAAATTTTAAAAAACAACAAAAATGTATCACTCATAGAAGTTGATTTTTTAGCTAAAAATAGCTTAGACATCATACCTCATGAAATTGATGTTGCTTATTATTTAATTCATTCAATGTCTTCATCGTCTACGAAATTTGAATCCTTAGAAGAACAATGTGCTATAAATTTTAAAACACGCCTAGAAAAGACCAACGTTAAGCAGGTCATTTACTTAAGCGGAATTGTTAATGATGATCAATTGTCTAAACACCTTCAATCGCGTAAAAATGTTGAAGACCTTCTACGTTCAAAAGTTTATGCTTTAACTACTTTTAGGGCCGGAATCATTGTGGGAAGTGGGAGCGCTTCTTTTGAAATTATAAGAGATTTAATTGAAAAATTACCGATAATGGTCGTTCCCAAATGGGTTGATACCAGATCGCAATATATCGCTATCAGAGATATACTTGCCTATTTGTCAAAAGCCATTGGTAAGATGGAATTGTACAATCAATCTTTTGATGTTTTTGGGCCAGGTGTACTTACTTATAAACAGATGATGATACAATTTTCTGAAGTACGTCAGTTTAAAAGATATATTTATTCTGTTCCTGTAATGACCCCTAAATTATCATCTTATTGGTTATATTTTATTACTGCTACAAGTTATAAGTTAGCGATAAGCCTTGTAGATAGTATGAAGGTTGAAGTCATTGGGAGACCGAGTAATATTAACGAATTATTAGGCGTTAGTCCTATTAGCTATAAAGAAGCGGTAAGAAAGGCTTTTTTAAAAATTAAGCAGAATAGTATTGTGTCGAGTTGGAAAGATTCATTTGTAAGTGGTCGTATTAATAAAAAATTATCACAGTATATCGGAGTACCGGAATTCGGGTGTTTAAAGGATATTAAAAAACGAAGAGTTGTTAACGAAAAGAAAGTCTTAGAAAGAATATGGTCAATAGGAGGTGAAAAAGGTTGGTATTATGGCAATATCCTATGGAAAATAAGAGGTTTTATTGATAAAGCTTCCGGAGGGATAGGGTTAAGAAGAGGAAGAACACATCCTACAGAATTGAATCCGGGAGACGCTTTGGACTTTTGGCGTGTTCTCTATGCAAATAAAGAAGAAAAAAGACTTCTTTTGTTTGCAGAAATGCGATTGCCAGGAGAGGCATGGTTAGAATTCAAGATCGAAAATAAGCAACTTATTCAAAGGGCTGTTTTCAGGCCTAAGGGACTCCTAGGTAGGGTCTACTGGTTTACGGTTTCACCATTTCATGGTTTAATTTTTAATGGAATGATAAATCATCTGGTTAAAAATTAACATTTCATTAATACTTAGTTTGTTTATATTGTTTAAATTTACATAAAAAAAGTTAAACAATATTATAAGCACCCAAAAATATCTGATGAAAACATTTAAGGTATTTATAGTTTTTTTAATCATCAATTTTGGAGCCTTGGCTATTGGTAGTTGGTTGATGAACAATGGCCCACAAACAGATTGGTACATGTATTTAAACAAGGCCCCTTGGGCACCTCCGGGATGGGTATTTGGTGCCGCATGGACCACCATAATGTTGTGTTTTTCAATCTATATGACATCGTTGTACTTGTTTCATAATACAATCAAATTGAAAGTGCTATTTGCAACCCAAGTATTGCTCAACGTAAGTTGGAATTATGTGTTTTTTAATAAACATATGATATTGTTTGGACTTTTGATCATTTTATTATTAACGGTGCTCATATTTTATTTATTACTAACCTATCAAAAGAAATTAAAATTAAAAAGTTTATTGATACTTCCATACTTCATTTGGCTTTGTATTGCAAGTTCATTAAATTTTTATATCGTTTTGTATAATTAAAAAAACTAAAATTTAAAAATATTAAACATGTTTGGAATATTTAAGAAAAAATCAAAAACAGAACAATTAGCTAATGAATATCGGAAGTTGCTCAAAGAAGCATTTGCGCTATCTACGAGTAATAGAAAACTAAGTGATTCTAAGTACGCCGAAGCTGATGCTGTTCAGAAAGAAATAGAAAAACTTCAAAACTCATAAATAAATTTAATCCATGGCTTTTTATCAATTTCAAAAACAGCAGAAAATAATATCTACGATTGATGAAATATGGGATTTTATTTCATCACCAGCTAATTTAAAAGAGATTACGCCTGATTACATGGGTTTTGACATCACAACAAAAAATCTTCCTGATAAAATGTATGCTGGAATGGTTATATGTTATGAGGTGAGTCCTCTATTAGGGATCAAAACTACCTGGGTTACAGAGATTACACATATTATAGAAAAAAAATATTTTGTTGATGAACAAAGGGTTGGACCCTATTCATTGTGGCATCATCAACATATTATTGAACCCATTGAAGACGGAGTGTTAATGACTGATATTGTTTCTTACCAGCCGCCTTTTGGTTTCTTTGGAGCAATTGCTAATGCTCTCATTCTAAAAAATAAATTAAACGAAATATTCGATTTTCGAACAAAAGCAATCGAATCAAAGTTTGGTATTTATGGATAATAATAAAATAAATTATGAAGACAATAATTTTTATATCAATAATAATGCTCATGTCATATAACACCAACTATAAAATTGATTTTGGACAAACTACCGGAGGCCAGGATTGGATGATCGTTAATGACGGTGTTATGGGAGGATTGTCAAGATCAACTGCTATGTTTACTGAAAACGGTCTTTTGTTCAAAGGCACGCTGTCTTTAAAGAATAATGGTGGTTTTGCATCTATAAGGAGCGGCAAGGGAAAATTTGATTTATCAAAATACAGCACTGTTAAAATTAAATTTAGAAGTACCGGCAGGAATTTTGCTTTACGATTCGCGAACTCTGAAAGGTATTTTAGACCCAATTATAAACATTATTTTAGTTCTTCAACAGGTGAATGGGAAATTGTTGAATTAAAAATTTCAGATTTTAAGGAATATACGATGGGACAAATCTCAGGCTCAACTGTAAGCAAAAGTATACTCGAAAATATTATGAGGATCGGGATCATTCTTAGTGACAAAAAAGAAGGGCCTTTTGAACTCGAAATCGATTATATAGAGTTTAATT
>RCNB010003045.1_pt1 | contig 10079 bp, 11 predicted proteins | sample 2041321 | NCBI WGS metagenome assembly RCNB01 (sample SAMN09708232, study PRJNA481090) | Marine sediment metagenome, whole genome shotgun sequencing project.
GCAGCATTTTTCTTCAGCAGCGTTTCGTAGGCAGGCCAACTCGCGTTCACTCGCTTGTCCAGTTCTGCGAAATGAATCATCAACGGGCCACGAACTTTTTCGACCACTGGGCTTTTGGCTGGCGTGCCATAGAAAGGCACCGCTGCGTCGACCACATCAGGCAGGCTGGCGGCCAACAGGTTGCTGATATAACCACCGAAACAAAACCCAACCACACCCAATTTACCACTACCGTTTTCGTGCGACTTCAGGAAGCGAGCGGCTGCAACAAAGTCTTGCTCGATTTTCGAGCGGTCCATCGATTTTTGCATGACTTTACCTTCGTCGTCGTTTCCTGGATAGCCGCCTAGGCTGTGCAACGCATCAGGAGCAAACGCAATGTGACCTTGTTTAGCCAGTCGGCGAGCCACATCCTTGATATAAGGGTTGAGCCCGCGATTTTCATGCACCACCAGCACGGTGCTGGTTTTACCGGAGAGATTGCGAGGTGCCACCAGATAACCTCGGCCTTCGCCATGACCTAGAGGGGCCTCAAAGTCGGAAAAACTGGCGGTAATATCTGGATCGTTAAACGAGATTTGCTCGGCAAGCGCGTAGTTGGGTATCAACGCAGAGGTGAGCAGGCTCATACTGATGCTGGCACCGGCCAATGTCGCCAGTCGAGAGATGAAAGTGCGCCGGTCGATGTCGCCATGCGCATATTCGTCGTACCAGTCAAAAGCTACCTGCGGGATTTCTATTCGCGATGTATCAGACATATCCGTTTCCTTTTGATCAGAAGAAAACCGATGATACGCCAAGATCTACTCAGAGAAAATATTCAAGGGGCCAAAGTTAATTGATCCGAAAAATCGACAGGCGAAGAACAGCAGGAATAGATCGCAGGCCATCGGCATATCGAATCCATCTTGACTGCAACGAAACTTGGGCGAATTTAACTAGAGTGCATCAAGAAACACCCGATTGGGTCGATCTGAAACCATTTAAAACAAATGTAAAGAATATATTACGTTTTACGTCTAATTTGAATTGCAGGGCAGTCCTGCGATGCGTTACACTTATATTTGTTGCTGTGAATTTAAAAAGCTTCAATTATGGCTCGATTAGCTCGATATACGATAAAAAATCAGCCCCAACACATCATTCAACGTGGATTAAATGATCAATTCATTTTTCACGAAGAACAAGACTATCAATACTTTCATGATTGTCTCGATGCGGCGGCTTTTAATTATGACCTCAAAGTTCATGCCTACGCTTTGATGCCCAACCACGTCCACATTCTGGCTACTCCAAAACACGAGCACAGCATTTCCCGCACGGTTCAGTCTGTCGGGCGTAACTACGTTCAATATTTCAACGAAAGTTACGATAGCACGGGCACGCTTTGGGAAGGCCGTTATCGCGCAACCGTAATCGACAGTTCAGACTATATGTTGCTCTGTTATAAATACATGGAATCAGACCCGGTGCGATCAGGCTTAGTAGAAAAAGCAGAAGAATATCGTTGGAGCAGCTACAACCATAATGCGCTGGCACAAGTGGATGAAATGATCAGTCCTCATCGCGAGTACTTAAATCTTGGCGCTGGCGCAAAAAGTCGGGCTCGAGCCTATCGTAAGTTTTATAAAGACGTGATTAACCCTGAAACGATTGAACACATCACTGAATCAACGGTTAAAGGCTGGGCTTTAGGCAACGAAAAATTTGTCAAGAAAATTGAGAAACTCACCGGTCGTCGAGCGAGTCAGTTGCCTAAAGGGCGCCCGAGAATCCACCCCATCGACTAAGCGCACTGGCTATACCCGATGGTTCGCAACTAGCGTTTTCAAGGCTTGCAAGCACGCCTCGTAAATGCCCTGCTTCTATCGGAAGACAGCTTCCATTTTAGTCTTTCGACTGTTCAACCAAATTTTTTGCAATTGCCGTGTATGACGCCCGCACTAACGCCTGAGATTTTTTTCCAACCTCAATCGTAAGCGCCAGCTTCCCTTTTCCGTTAGATTTGATCGCATCAATAAAGGCATCACGTGCCGTTTTTGAACCGCTGCAAAAGCAAGTTAAGTTTTCGGTTAGCGGCGCTCGATAACGAATCTCAGCATTGCCAACCACCAGCACAGCATTCATTTTGTTTCGCGTCAGAAGATGATCGCACCAAGCCCAACCAGTCAAAATTGCGAGCGAATAGATGCTGCCGGCGAAGCCCGTACCATGAATATTAACATTCGGCTCTAGCGGCGCTGAAACACGAATGCTCTCGAGATTCAAATCGTCAATCGAAAACTGCATGTTGTCGCTGAGCGGAATCGCAGCACGAATTCTGGCTTGTAATAGACTTCTCTCAGACATATCAATAACCCAAGGCTCGATCAACCAAATTTAACAGCGGCTGGTGGTTTCTGAGGCGCCGATAATTCTCCACGATATCAACGATCGCATCGCCGAGATGATAGCCTGAAATATGCGGCGTCAATTGAACCTTTGGGTGCAACCAGAGTTCGCTATTACCGGGAAGTGGTTCAACCGACATCACGTCAAGGACCGCGCCAGCGAGCAAGTCTTGGTCTAGCGCACCGATTAATTCGCCTTCATTGACCTGATCCCCTCGCCCGAGGTTGATGAAAAAAGCAGATGGCATAAATTGCGACAACATTGCTTGGTTGAACAGGCCTTTCGTCTCTTCAGTAGAAGGCAAGATCGAAACCACATAGTCGGCGTGCTGAATGGCACCTGCTAAGCCGTCGTTGCCATGAAAACATTCGACCGAATCTAGTTGCTTGGCATTTCGGCTCCAGCCATTGACTCGAAAGCCGTTAGCAAGAAAACGCTGCGCCACAACTAGACCAACACGGCCCAGCCCGAGAATCGCCACCGTGGTCTCGGCAGTAAGCCGAGGTGGATAAGAGATCCATTGCGAACGAGTTTGCTGCTGTTGATATAACCTCAAATGACGCTGCTCTTGCAACACAAAGGCAAGCGCGTATTCGGCCATCTGATCGGCCGAAGTAGTCGTTTGTAAACGCGCCAGCTGAATCGAGGCTGGCAAGCTTTTGTCGTCTAAAATATTATTCACCCCCGCGCCCGTTTTTTGGATCAGCTTGAGATTGGGATACTGCAATGCTTCACCGGGCAAATAACCACTGACAGCCAACATTTCAATTTCATCTAATGGCCCCCGGTCGGCGGCAACTCGAATCTCAGCTTGCGGATACAGTTGCAGCAGCTCCAGCCGCAGGTCTTCATCTGGCAACCACTCAGGGCTTTTTAGGTCGATTAATAATGCCATAGTGTTTTAGTCCTGGACTAACAGCACAGGCCTAGCGATAGCCAGGCCCACCTGCATCTGCTGCGTTTCAAAGGTGATACTAGGAGCTAGGTGAGTCAACTTCTTCTCCAAACATTATTCGGTGTCCTTCCGGTGTGCGAATTCCGAATTCCCTCAGGCCCCAGGGTTTGTCTGCAACTTCCTGAGTAAAATCGACGCGCCGCTGCTTGTATTCTTTATATAAATCATCGATATCTGCACAATTGACATAGGCAAAATATGAATGGTTATTGGTTTCTTTGGCCGACAAATCATCCGCGCAGTGACCTAACATCAGATGAAAACTCTGAAGACTCAAAAACACCCAACCATCAACACGGAACCTGACCTGAAACCCCAGTTTACCGACAAAATAATCTTCGGATTTCTCAAGATCTTTCACTGCCAATACGTGTTGAGTCGTTAGTACCTTAAAAATAACGGCCCCCACCTTAATAACTATTGATCGCAATGTAACAATAGCAACTCCAATAAGCCATACTCGAGCAAGCTCGATTCGTTGCTGCCGAAACCCGCACAAACAGAACTCAGCTTGAGGACCAGTCAAACTCGGATTAATATCTGGAGTCAGACGATAAGATCCAATCATTACTAGCAACATTGGGCTCGGTCGTAGATAGGTGCAAGCCTTAAGGTAATGCGACTGAGGCTAGCCTCAGCAAAATTTTGAGTGCCGCTTATCGCACTGCTAGGCAATCAAAGCTGGCCCACCACGGAGGAACGATGGACCTGCACAAAAACTGGCACGAAGTAAGAGATCTTTTCTATGAATCTTTCAACCTCGGAACACACCCAGATGAGCTACTTAACTTGCAAACATGACTTACGAGGAATTCAATGAATTTTGTAGTTCGCTTCCTGCTACTTCATACGTTATTCAATGGGGAGGCTCTCACGTGTGGAAGGTTGGGGACAAGGTTTTTGCGATTGGCGGTTGGGAAAAGTCTGACCAACCTGCGGTCACTTTTAAAACTTCCGAGCTTAATTATAATTTTTTGCACGACCAGGCTGGATATAGACCCGCTCCCTACCTCGCCTCCCGAGGCATGAAATGGATACAACAATATGACGCGTCTAATACCGCAGGCATCGCTGACGAAGAACTGACCTACTATCTGAAAGAGTCGCACCGCATCGTGTCCTTAGGTTTAACTAAAAAGAAACAAAAGGAACTTGGCCTCAATTAGGTATAACAACGTAATTAAAGTAAATCCTAACCAGCCGCTCAGATACGAGCACGAGCAGTCGGCTCGAGCAAAACTGGGAAGCTGATACGAAACAATATTGAAATTTGGTTCGGCCAGGAGGAACCACAAATGTTAATAGACCACATTGGCATCGTAGTATCCGATTATGAATGCAGCAAACGTTTTTATATTCAAGCGCTAGCCCCACTTGATATCGCCTTAATTGTCGAAATCCAAGGCTGGGCCGGTTTTGGTCAGAACCAAAAGGCCGATTTTTGGTTTGGCCCAGATGACAACCCAAATAACCGGCCCCCGCCACCGATGCATATTGCTTTCTCAGCTAGCAATCGTGAGCGAGTTGATCGTTTCTACCAGGCTGCGATCTCAGCTGGCGCCAAAGATAACGGTGCACCGGAGCTTCGGGAAATGTATCACCCACACTACTATGGCGCTTTTGTGATCGACCCAGATGGCCATAACATCGAAGCTGTTTGTCACAAGTCAGAGGTCTAGAAAACCTGATGGAACAAATTTTTCAACTACGCGAACATTTGTTTGGCCGACCTGGCCCAGCCTACTGCCCTTGGAATCCGGCCGAACTGGCAGCCGGCGGCATCGGTGCGATTCTTTCGGTCAACCACGGGCAATCGGTTTATCCCGATGATTTAGCCAAAGCTGGCATCGCTCACACTTGCTTGCCAATGATAGACAATGCCCCGCCCCGCCCTGATGACTTCGAAATTGGTCTAATGGTATTGCCGCAAACACTCGATTTCATTCAACAAAACATCGAACGTGGCATTGGCGTTTTGGTCCATTGTACCGCGGGCAAGGATAGAACCGGGCTAACCCTCTGCCATTACCTGTGCCAACGAGAAGTCTACACGCCTGAAGACGCCTTAATTGAAGTTCGTCGAGTTCGACCCGAGGCGATGTCAGCGCTGGAATATGAGCCGTTCGGTTTGAAGCTGCTTAGCCACCTTTTAGGTTGCCATAAAGTAGTGAAGCAATGAGGCAAAAAATGCTACTTTTGATGTCCCTTCTGCTGTCTGGATGCTCTATGGGAGGATTGGTAAATATTAGCAATCCTTACATTACTGATGCTGGCATGACGTTAAATTCAGGTGTACTGGAGCTTGGAAATATAGGGATTTCTGTAAAGCCTCAAACGTACAAAGTTGGCTTGTTAGCTTTTGGTCCAATCCTGCCAATTATTCCTTTAGGTCCCGGTAATGACTTTGGCCGTCAAAATCACAATCTAAGAGTCATAATCCAATTTGAAACCAAGCATGAAGGCATTTCGATTACCCCATCCTCAACAACACTGAATCTCGAAGGTTCGGAGATATTTCCCAACAAATACTCTGGTTTATTATCCAAAATCACTTATCCACGAGAAGCCGCCAAAGCAACCCCAGGTCATCAATGGATTTGCGAAACTCAGTCTCTGAATTTAACCGGAACGAACAAAGGGCATGACTTTGCTCTAAGCTCTAGAGCCTGTGTTGTTATCGAATTCCCGGTTAGAACGCCAGAAACAACAAAAAATTTCAGCATTACATTGAAAGGAATTAAACAATATGGCCAGCCCGTGTCAGTACCAATTTTTCATTTCAAGCCAGGTTTAACCGGGGAATACTCAATTATGAGGTAGTGCCAACCTAACAAATCGGTCAACGATCGTCCGTTGGGTTTGACCTGCACAAGCTTCGCTAGCTCAAGCCCGTTAACCTAGCGTTAAAGAACCACTAAAACGATCAATCCTTGGCAAGGATTGTGCTTTATCGACCGCATCCGATTTAAACCACCAGATCAATATTTGCGATCGGCTCATCACCGCTCGGCTTGAAGACCATGCTGACTTGTTCACGGCGCTCGGCCGAAATGCGGCGAAAAAGCCAGTCTCGCTGATTGCTGGGGTGTTGTGATAAATACAGTTGGGTGGTCAATCGCTCTCGATAATCAACCCAAACTTTGAGATGAATGTGCGGCGTGCGACCTGGATATGGCACGGGTTTAATCGTCCTGAACGAATATTGTCCCTGGTCGTCGCTAATGTCATGACCGAAGCCTTGAAAATTGGGATCGCGCTCTTGGCCTGCGGAATCTCTCGAATGCAGGTAGCGAGCGTTGAGATCGCACTGCCAAATTTCAACTCGCGCAGCCACCACCGCTTTTCCTTGCTGATCAACCACCTGCCCTTGAAGCCGAATAATTTCACCACCTGCGTTTCGCACCCGACTGGTTACCTTCACCAAATCATTGTCGGTGTCCTCAAAGCGCATAGCCGAACTTGGGTAGAACGGACCCTCTGCTGCTGCTGGAGTTGCTGTTGCAGGCACTGCCGTCATGCCAAGGTGTGAAATTGGCAATGTTGCCAAACCGAGCAAGAATTTACGTCGATAGTTTTTGCAGAAATCCTTCATTAGGACCTCAATATAATCCGCCGGCGTATTCTATGTAAAGCATTCGAATCTAGATCTAGGGTTAGCAATGCCAAGAAAACCTAATCAAACCTGGAAATAATCAAAGTTTGACTAACTTTTGTGCGACAATTATTTTTTGTCTTTAAAATTAATCATGAGTAATTCAGATTTGCTGACCGGTCTGTCAAACAGCTTTATTGGCCAGCATACCGAATATCCAACTGCCGACGGTAAACGTAGCCCGAGAATTTATCTAGATTCGGCCGCCACAACCTTAATGATGCAACCGGCGCATGATCTCGCGAATGAGTTTTTAGAGCATTACGCCAGCACCCATTCTGACCTGCACTACGCGGCCCGCGCTGCCACAGAGGCCTATGCCTGGGCCCATCGGCAAGTTCTCAACTTTGCTGGCGCCGAGCCTGCGAACTATGACTGTTTCTTTGCTGGCAGCGGCGCGACTGCGGGCTTCAATAGAATTGCCAGCAGCCTTGCGGCGGCACGTCCTGAGCGCAATATGGTGTTGGTTTCAGAGATGGAACATCACTCCAATGACCTGCCGCATCGAAAAAGCAATCCGGAAATTATTCACATTCGTTGTCAGGGTGAATTCGAGACGTACGGCGGCCTTGATTTGGTGCACCTGCAACACCTGCTGCAAACCCACGGCGACAAAATTAATTATGTTGCAGTGACCGGCGCCAGCAATGTGACCGGGGCAATCACCCCACTGGCAAAGGTCGCCAAGATGGTCCATCAAGTGGGCGCCCTGTTGCTGGTCGACGCCTCACAAATGATGGCCCATGCCGCGGCTCAAGTGAGCGAGAGTGAGATCGATATATTGGTTTTCTCCGGCCACAAAATCTATGCACCTGGTTCACCCGGTGCGGTGGTAATAAAAAAATCAATCTTGAGGCAGATCGAGCCAGACGAACTGGGTGGCGGAATGGTCGACGATGTTTATTTGGATAAATTCTCCCTAACCCAGCAGTTGCCCGAGCGAGAAGAAGCAGGCACCCCGAACATCATCGGCGCGATCACCCTGGGGGCAGCGCTGAAACTATTAAAAGACGTAGGCATGGAATCAATTCGAGCGAAAGAAGTTGAGTTGATCAACTATCTCTGGAAAGCGTTATCAGAGATTGATGCGATAACGCTATACGGCCCTACCCCCAGCGATTTGGCTCGAACCGGCAGCATCGCATTCAACATCAAAGGGCTCGACCACGGCTTAACCGCCGCCGCGCTCAATGACTACTACAACATTCAAGTCCGCAATGGTTGCTTCTGCGCCCACCCCTATGTGCGAGAAATGCTAAAGCGCGAACTCTGGGAAGCAGATATCGACCCGGACGCGCCAAATGCCGAAGCCGAAGTGGCGCGCAAACGTGGCATGGCGCGAGCCAGCCTGGGCATTTACACCACGCGGGCTGAGTTGGATGCACTGTTAGCCGCACTGCGCGATTTAGTGAACCGTCGCGACGAAATGAAAGGCCTCTACCAACCGCTAGGCAAAGATGGCTATCGCCACCAGCATTTCCAACCCGCGCCCGAAGATCTGTTCGACGCCGAACGCTCGCTGCAAAAACTAACTCAAATCTAACTTCTTCGAGATCTTGGCCCAGCTAGCGATGCCACTACTGTCAGCTAATGCCTCGCTTTTAAACCCCATGAGTTTAAAATGGCAGCATTCTGGCAACCCAAGCTAAACGTTTGGGTTTACCGCTTGATCAAATCATCGACACGATTCACCTGCATTGCTTTGGCTAGAGGACTTTTTCGTAAACCGTGAATCCCCAATGGATTCTCGCCAAGTTCTTTGGCCCTACCCAGTGATTTGCCAGCAGTCTTTTCCCGATAAACCTATTCACAAAATAATGCCCAACCAGAAGAACTGAACCATTTTCTTCCGCTAGTGTTTCTAATTTACTCGCGCTTAAGTTAGCCCGAGCAACGCCCTCTTTTTTTGATTCACCCGTTGATCCCAAGCCAAACAACCAAAACGTTCTAAACATCAAAATCCAAATTTTTGGTTTCAGCTTGAGAAACGGGAGCGAAAATGAGGACAGCCCCATTTCTCGAAACATGGCATCACAGGTTTGTTCACTTTTGACACCCAGTGCATCCACCGAATCGATTGAACGCGGATAGTCACTGCAAACAATCACCTGGCAACTGCTTGCAATTTGGTTCGCAATCGCAGGCGGCACCGCATCGGATTTTATGCCTGATAAGTTAAACAAAATTATCCAAGCATCCAACTGAATTGCTTTGATTGGTTCGCTCTTTGGAACCAATGATTCACCATGCCTCAGCAAAACAATTTTCATTCGACGCCTACCTGATGTAGCCCAACATTTGCTTTAGCGGCTTGCCACTAAAGCAGGCCATATGAGGCATCTGTTGGATTATTCGGGGTGGTTGACTCGAAGCTTACCGACTTTCGACGATCTGCTATAAAACCGCTGGATAGACGATTTCGAGCCACTTGTTGACGTTAAAAATGCCGTTGCCCCAATCGGCAGCGAGGTCCGCCAGTGGCGCCTCAGCTTTCACCTGCTGCAAAGTCATCCCTCGATCTTTGAGCGCTAACAGCCGCGAATTTGCGACCTCGAGCATGTCGCGGAAACGTTGCAAGTCGGCTCGATTAGCGAGCGGGCCATGACCGGGTATAATCTTGCTGCGGTTATTTGTCAGTGCGAGAATCGCGTCTGCACCCGCAATCACTCCTTTCAGAGTTCCACCATTGGGCGCATCAATAAAAGGGAAAAAACCATTGAAAAACAAGTCACCGGCATGCACTACATTGGCCTTTTCGAAAAAGACGAAGCTGTCTCCATCGGTGTGCCCGTTGCTCACATGCACCACCTGAACCGTGTCTCCATTGATATGCAAATGTATATCGGTCGAGAAGGTCACGACTGGCAACGCGGCTTTATTGGCAGCCGGTGATTTCATTCCGAAAGCGCTGACGAACGAACCAGCCTGCAAGCGTTCGCGAACCCGATGATGAGCCATTATTAAGGTGCCCCCATTGCCAAGATTCTCATTGCCGCCCGTATGATCGGCATGGAAATGCGTGTTGACTAAATATTTCGGTGCCTGCCCGCCAACCGATTTAACCGCCGCCAAGATCTTCTC
>RCNB010003046.1_pt1 | contig 10076 bp, 8 predicted proteins | sample 2041321 | NCBI WGS metagenome assembly RCNB01 (sample SAMN09708232, study PRJNA481090) | Marine sediment metagenome, whole genome shotgun sequencing project.
TTTGCTTAAAAATTAATCTGTCACATTGAGCGCCAACTAGAAATCAACAGTCTGACTTGAATGACATTTCGACTGCGCTCAATGTGACATTAGTGAATGTATTTTGGATTTCAACTAAAAGCATTCTTTTATAGGAAATCAATGATTGATGCATGTCGCAACTACCAAGACTTATCAGCATTCTTACCCTCTTAAAATCGCGCAGGGTTTTAACGGCCACCGAGTTGTCCGGAAAGTTCGATATCAGTATTCGTACGGTCTATCGTGACATTCAGAAATTAATTGAGGCTGGAGTACCTGTAATCACAATCGAAGGTCGCGGTTACTCACTAATGGACGGCTATACCGTAGCGCCTGTACAATTCACCGAAAAACAGGCAAACGCCCTTATTACCGCCCAGCATTTGGTAAAACAAAGTAACGATTCATCTTTTACGAATGACTTTGAGGAAGCATTGACCAAGATAAAATCGGTCTTCAAATCTTCAGTCTTGGAGAAAAGCGAACTACTGAACAACAAAATACATGTGTTTGATAATCAGTATGAGAACATTTCCAGCAATGCGCTTTCAGAGCTTCAATTGGCGATAACCCATTTCAATTATGTAGAGATCAATTACCGTAAGGCCGATGATCCCAATATATCCTTCCGGAAAATAGAACCTTGTGCCCTATTCTCTACTTACCAAAAATGGATCTTGATTGCGTGGTGTCATCTGCGAAAAGACTTTAGGGCATTTCGAGTAGATCGTATCCAACACTTTAAAATCCTGCAAGACAATTTCGAGGACCGTAAATTCAATATACAAGACTATTTCAAGGATTGCCCGTATGATATGTGAAATCACTGATTACAAAAATGTGCATAAAACACCATCCACATAGTCCTACTAAAATTCAAACCAACGATATAAAAGTAGTAATGATCTCTTCAATTTTATAGGATATTTAAGGCAACCTATTGCGTTACAGCCCATCTTATAGACAAAAATCATCATTTGTTAGTGTCAAAATACCGTTTCAGCGCCATATGTTGGATTAGGGCTTTACGCTAATAAACAAAGTGAATATTTGCGACATTTATATGAAAACCCTAAATTCTTGATTATTATGAGGAATCCAATTTTATGGCTTGTCAATACATTAGTGCCTTCGTTCAAAAGCATGTTGTTATTGGCTGCTGCGATCATCCTAATTCCAATTAGTGGCTGTGATAAGCAAGATAAGATTTTGGAGCAAGGTCTATTGTCAGGAACTATAAGCATAGGTCCTCTTTGCCCAGTGGAAACATTTCCTCCGGATCCGAATTGCCAACCCACGGAAGCTACCTATAAGGCTTGGCCAATCGGAGTCTGGACAGCAGATAAAAAATCAAAGCTGGGAATATTGGAACCTGATTTGGATGGCACCTACAACTTTAATCTTCCCGAAGGTAACTATCTTGTTGATCTTGATGTACAACATATTTTCGACACCACTTTACCGGAAACAATTGAAATTGAGGCTGACAAGACTGTCTTTCTTGAAATTGTAATAGATACGGGAATTCGATAAACTAAAAGCCGTACTCTAATCAGGTAATAAGTCTTCTAAAAAGCATATGCATACCGTGGTTAGCATCCCTAACGGAAATGATAATGGTAAGACTTACTTAGGCAGCTTTTAAAGGACCATCATTATTAAATCCTATTTCTACCGATAGGACAATTTTTAATTCGCACATTGTATCTTTGGGGTTAATAAATCAATCCTATGAACAAGGCACTCGAACTATTTAAGTTACAAGTTGGCAAGGACGCATCACATTCCCCAAGCCCATTAATGCAATGGTTAAACCCCATTTTAATCCGAGCAGAAGCTGGTGAATTGGAGTTTTCCTATGTAGTACGGGAAGAAATGACCAACCCTTTGGGCATTATACATGGCGGAACTACGGCAGCCATTATTGATGATGCTATTGGGGCTGCGGTTTTCTCATTGGGTGTTTCGCATGTATACACCACAGTGAGCCTTTCCGTAGATTATTTTAGCCGTGCCCAGACGGGGGAAACCATCATTGCACAGACCAAAGTCATTAAAAAAGGCAAGCAAATCATCAATGGCGAATGTGAGGTCTGGAATGCCGATAAAACCCGATTGGTCGCCAAAGGACATTCCAACCTTATACAAACTAAAATAGAAATCTAAGCCCTATTTTTTGTTCCCTTTCAAGGATTGATCCCCTTGGTTTAAGGTAAGGTTAACCACCTCTCCTGAATCATTTCTCCCAAAGACCAATTGTGCAGCAACCACCTTCAAGAAGAAGGTGTCTTCTGCTTCTGGGAACATTTCAACTTCGGGCTGACCGGTTGCTTGACCAAATATCTTACCTTCTGTGGTGGTAACTTTTATTATAAACCCAGGTTGTAATTCATAACTACCCGTATAATCATTCAATGTATTAGCGGCAATGGTTATGACTTCCTTTTCAGTTGCTGCTTTGCGATCTGTTTCCATTCCTTTGGATTTATTTATTCGGGCTGCAAAATTTGCCACTTTCTTTCCATTTTCCATGGTGAACCCATAGGTGGTCAATCCGCCTTCAAAATGAAACTTAGTGGCAGAATCTGCATACAGTTTTAATTTATCGCTTCCTTCACGTTGGCTATATAACTGTAGGTCTTCCAAAGTAATAGTCCGCAACACTTCATTATCAAACTCATAATTACCTACCCATTTGTTCAATTCTTCCGCAGTAAGGGAAACGCTAACATTTTCTGATGGATAAGGTTTGCCTATAGCCAAAGCCGCCATTTTTACCGCAAGATCTTGGGGTGAAATACCATTAGTATTGGTAAGCAGAATTACATATACATTTTCTGATGGAATATAAACCCCTTGGGTAACATAGCCGAAAATTCCACCGCCATGCTCTATACTTTCTGTACCATTTATTTCGCTCACCTGCCAGCCGTATCCATAATGGGTTGGTTTACCATTGTTCAAATTGCCCGTGGTAAATGCTTTGGTTTTGCTTTCTGCAGAAATCAATGTATTGTTATGCACCGCTTTATGCCATAACAACATATCATCAACACAGGACATTAAAGAACCGGCGGCATAAGGTAAGGTCATACTCAAGTAATCGGCATTTTTGTATCCTCCTTCGATGGGCATATAGCCGCTGGCACGTTTTTTGATCAAATTGGATTTACTCCCATAGTACGAATTATTCATTTTTAAGGGAACAAAAATGTTTTCGGAAATAAAATCAGCATAAGATTTTTCGGTAACTTTTTCAATAATGTAACCTAAAACTATATAGCCAGAGTTGTTATAATACCATTTCTCACCGGGATCAAAATCCATGGGTACATCTTTAAAAACATCTATGATTTCTTTTGGACTTTGATCGGTTCTTGCCGTTGCCCTAAAGTTTGGTAAGTCGGTATAACTCTTGATACCAGATGTGTGGTTCAATAAATTATGAATAGTAATCTTTTTACCATTTGTAGGATACTCGGGCAAGAATTTCGTTATTTCATCATCCAAACTCAATTTACCCTGTTCCATTAACATTAATATGGAGACTGAAGTAAATTGTTTGGTAATAGATCCCAATTCAAATACATTTTCTGGTTTCATAGGAACATCAAGTTCCAGATTCGCCATCCCAAAGGCCTTGCGGTACAATACATTTCCGTCTTTGTAGACTAAAGCAGTGACACCTGGTTTACCGGTATTGTAATTATCCTGTAATAACGCATCGAATTGTTTATCTAAATTTTGTGCGTAAAAGACGCTACAGGAATAGATTGTAGCTATAAAAAATAATAAGATCGATTTTTTCATAATATGGAGTATTTGTTTTTTGATTGTCGGTTATAACATAGGACGACCTTAGTATCATAAATGTTACATAATACATAGTGTTTTTTGAGTTTTAAATGAACCGTCCCTGGCATCTAGTTTTATATAACCAATAATTGAAGATTCCCTTGAAATCCCATATCATCCAAAGCCATATTTTATATGTATTAAAATACTATTGACCCAAAAAGGTCGTTTGAGAACGAAGTAATCCTAATCTTACAGAATTTAGATGTAAATAGATTATGATTCTTTTGTCAAAAACATAGATAAAAATGATTCCACCTAAAGACCATAGTAAAGAGAAAGAACGATTGGCAGCATTGGACTCTTATTCTATTCTGGATACGTTACCGGAAGAAGATTATGATAACCTTACGGCTATAGCTGCTGAAATATGTGGAACACCTATCAGCTTGGTAAGTCTATTGGATAATGAACGGCAATGGTTTAAATCCCATCATGGTTTAGGTGCCACTGAAACACCTAAGGAATTTGCTTTTTGTGCACATGCCATAAATCAGGATGATATTTTTATCGTACAGGATGCTAGAACTGATGAGCGATTCCATGATAATCCCTTGGTTATTGGGGAACCAAAGGTCATCTTCTATGCGGGGGTTCCACTCGCTACTGAGGAAGGATTGCCCTTGGGTACATTATGCGTAATCGACCACAAACCGAAATTGCTGAGTCAAGGTCAAATGGATTCTTTAAAAGTACTCTCGCAACAGGTAATGAATTTGTTACATCTGCGAAAAAGTAATATAATGCTTAAAAAATCAGTTGAAGACCTAAAAGAAAAAAACGAGGAGTTGGAACGGTTCGCCTACATCGCAGCACATGACTTAAAATCACCATTGAATACCATTAATACAACTGCCGAATTATTTACTGAATGTTATGCCTCAAAATTTGATGAGGATGGGAAAACCATGCTGGGATTTATTCAAAAAGCTTCGAGTAAATTAACGGGGCTTATTGATGGATTGTTAAATTATAGTAAAAGTGAATCCGTTTTAAAAGAAGGAGGATCAAAAATTGATCTACAAGAACTACGCAATGATATAAGTGGTCTTTTTTCATATGACAATTCCTTGGTATTGGAGTTGAATACCAAATTAAAGAGTATCAACACCAACAAGGCCGCGATACATCAAATTTTAATAAATCTGGTCTCGAATGCCATAAAATACAATGATAAGGACGAAGTTGAAATGCAAATTGAAATATGTGAAAATGAGGATTTTTATGAATTTAGCGTCCAGGATAATGGCCCTGGAATAGCCTTGAAAGACCAAGACAAGATATTCCAAATATTCAAGGTATTGGCTCCTGCCGATAAGTTTGGAGATCCAGGAAATGGTATTGGTCTAGCTACAGTGAAAAAAATAATAGAAAAAATGGAGGGTACCATAAATTTGGTATCTGCTAAAGGCGAGGGTTGCCAATTTAATTTCAACCTTAAAAAAATAGCGTGTGTTACAAAGACCGTACAAGTGGCCTAGTATTTTATGCGCCTGGTTGGGCTAAACGTATACCAACACAATACATACCTACCAAAATCATTCATTTCCATAACAGCTCCTGTTATGGATTTTTTTGTTTTCACCCTAGTCATAATACATATGTTTTCATTGATTCGGTTTATGGATTATTTCTAAAATACATTCGAAAAATCAAAAAATAAGTAACTTCATAGCTAAATCCAACCAAAATGAAACGCATACTTATTGTTGCCCTACTCCTTATTTCCTGTTTTGCTTCCGCCCAATTTTCCAGATCACAAATAGACTCACTGGTAAATGATGCATTGGATAAATTAAACGTTGCTGGGGCTGCAATAGCCATTGTAAAGGATGGAAAGATTATTCATAACAAAGGATATGGTGTGAAATCATTTGCTACCAAAGAAAGAGTAAACCAACATACTCAATTTGCCATTGCCAGTAATAGTAAGGCCTTTACTACAACTGCATTGGCCTTATTGGTAGAAGAGGGAAAGATCGGATGGACAGATAGGGTCATTGATCATATTCCGGAATTCAAGATGTACAACTCGTATGTCACTGAAAACTTTAATATTGAAGACCTTTTGACCCATCGTAGTGGAATGGGACTTGGTATCGGGGATTTAATGTTCTTCCCTGATGGTTCTGATTTTACTATTGATGACCTTTTATCCAGTTTTCAACATTTCAAACCTGTTTCTGCCTTTCGCACCAAATTCGATTATGACAATCTACTCTATTTGGTAGCTGGGGAATTGATTGCCCGTAAAAGTGGAATGTCCTGGGAACAGTTCATCCAAACACGCATTTTCAACCCTTTGGGGATGGACAACTCCTACCCTTCCCTAAAAGATATAAAGGACAAAAGCAATTTGGCTTCGCCGCATACTACGGCTTATGGAGCAATGAGAGTATTACCCGATTTTGAGGAAATGATCAATGGGGCTGCAGGAGGCATTTATGCCAATGTCGATGATCTAACCCAATGGATGTTGCTTCACCTCAACAAGGGAGCTTATGGCAAACAATTAAACGATACTTTATTCACTATTGAAAACCAACGCGAAATGTGGAAAATACACACCACAACCAATGCTAGTACAAATCCGCGGTATAATTCACATTTTTCCGGCTATGGCCTGGGATGGGATTTAGAGGATAAAAAGGGTAATATGGTGGTTTCACATACCGGCGGCCTTCCAGGCATGTTATCGCGTACCGTTCTGATTCCTGATCTTAATCTGGGCATTGTTGTGCTTACGAATACTGAACCCGGAGGTGCAGGCGTTTTCGTAGGTGTCTCAAGAACCCTGGTCGATAGTTATTTGGGATTGGATGATTATGGATGGATCAATCGATTTGTTGAATATTTTAAAGAAAGTAAAGGGGAAACCGAAGCCGTGGTCAACAAAGTTTGGGAAACCGTAAAATCAGCCGATAGCACTATAATTGATGAAGATGATTTTATAGGTACTTACAAAGATTCTTGGTTCGGTAAGGTAGAGGTTTTCCTTAACAATGGTAAACTTTGGATAAAATGCCATAGATCTCCTAAATTGAACGGCCCTATGTCGTTCTACAAAGCGAACACCTTTGCAGTAAAATGGGAATATCAGGATATGAATGCCGATGTGTTCGCAATGTTTTCATTAGATGAGGAAGGCAAAGCAATAGGATTGAAAATGAAAGGAATATCTCCTGATATTGATTTTAGTTTCGATTTTCAGGACCTTGATTTAATACGCATCGAAGAAAAATAAACTAATCTGAATATTCTACCCAAGACTACTTAAAAAATCTGTATTTTCAGTAAATAAAATCAATTTAATATGATACGCAGTATTTGCACTTTTTTATTGGCCATCACAACATTCATAGTGACCAGCCAAGAATCTATTACTGGCTTTACCAAAGAAAACACGATTAAACAACAACAATTAGAAGCCGCATTTGAAGCCAAACTAAATCCGGATAATTTAGACAAATGGATGCAAAGAATGTCGGCCCAACCCCATTGGGTAGGTACCGAATTTGGTCGTGAAAATGCCGAGTGGATCCAAAAACAATTCAAATCCTGGGGGTATGATTCCAAAATTGAAACCTATTATGTGCTTTTTCCCTATCCGAAAGTCAGGGTTGTCGAGCTTACCGAACCCACAATCTATAAAGCAAAATTGACTGCTGTTCCAGTTGATGGGGATGAATTTACAGCACAAGGTGATGCATTGCTCCCTAGTTACAATGCATTTTCAACCGATGGCGATGTCGAGGCTGAACTTGTTTTCGTGAATTATGGTATTCCTGCGGATTATGAGGAATTGGAAAAATTGGGCATCTCTGTAAAAGGAAAAATAGTCATTGCCAAATATGCAGGATCATGGAGAGGGATCAAACCTAAATTGGCCGCAGAAAATGGCGCCATTGGTTGTTTGATCTATTCCGACCCCCAAGATGATGGTTATGTACGGGGTGACGTATATCCCAAAGGGGCTTTTAAAAATAAAACAGGGGTACAACGCGGTTCAGTGATGGATATGCCTACCTACCCTGGAGATGTTTTGACACCTGGTTATGGCGCTACTAAAGATGCCAAACGGTTGGACCGAAAAGATGCACCCACAATTACCAAAATTCCAGTATTGCCTATTTCCTACGAAGATGCACAACCCTTGTTGGAGGCTTTGGATGGCCAAGTAGCACCCACTTCATGGAAAGGCGGATTGCCTATTACCTATCATATTGGTCCTGGCCCTGCCAAAGTACATCTGAAATTGGAATTTGACTGGCAATTGAAACCGGCACATAATGTTATTGCCACAATGAAGGGAACTGATTTTCCTGATCAATGGGTCATGCGCGGCAACCATCATGACGCGTGGGTGCATGGTGCCAACGATCCCATTAGTGGTATGGTGGCCCTTATGGAAGAAGCCCGTGCAGTTGGCGAATTGGCCAAAAAAGGCAATAAACCCAAACGTACTTTGGTCTATTGTGCCTGGGATGCCGAAGAACCTGGACTTATTGGTTCAACCGAATGGGTAGAAGACCATAAAAAAGAATTGCAACAAAAAGTGGTAGCTTACATAAATACCGATGGCAATGGCCGTGGATTTTTTGGAGCTGGTGGTTCACATTCACTTCAGGCCATGGTAGGTGAAGTGGCAGGGACTGTCAAGGATCCTCAAAGAGGGGTTTCTATAAAAGAAAGGCGAAGCGCCGTGAATTTGGTCAACGGGGGTAAGGAAGAATTTAGCCTTTATGCCTTGGGTTCTGGTTCAGATTACACCCCATTTATTCAACATGCGGGAATCCCAGCATTAAATTTAGGTTTCGGTGGTGAAAATGCTGGTGGCGAATACCATACTATTTATGATACCTATCCCCATTACAAAAGATTCAAAGATCCTGAATTTGCGTATGGCGTAGCACTTGCAAATACCGCAGGTAGAATCTCTCTGCGATTGGCGAATGCTGATGTACTGCCCTTTGAATTCAAACAATGGCATAGTACGGTTTCGACCTATTTGGAGGAAGTCATGAATACCTGTGACACTATGCGTAAAGAGGTTGAAAAACATAATGGCATGGTAGACAAGAACGTGTTTGAACTGGCCGCAGATCCCAGAAAACCATTCAAAAAACCAATGAAAAAGGCAGAAATTCCTTATTTGGATTTTGCCCCATTGCAGAATGCGATGACCTCTTTAAAATCGAGCATTGCAGCATTTTCCAATATTGATATTACTAAACTATCGGCTTCGGAACGCAATAGCATCAATAAAAAATTAATGCTTGCAGAACATGTACTTACCTCTGAAACAGGATTACCCAGAAGAGGTTGGTACAAACACCAGATTTATGCCCCGGGCTTCTATACTGGTTATGGGGTAAAAACCTTACCAGGAGTGCGTGAGGCCATTGAACAAAAAGATTGGAAAGAAGCACAGGAACAAATTATGAAACTTTCGGGCACCCTAAAAGATTTCAATATTCATATTCAAGAAATGAGCGCAATGCATTAAAAATAAAGTTATGACATCAAACTATAAAAAGATATTTACCGGAGAGTCACTGATAGCAAAGCAGCTCGTTAATAAACTCCACGAAATAGGTATTGAAGCAGTGGTCAAAGACGAAGCTGAATCTGCTCGTTTAGCAGGTTTTGCTTCTTCAATGTTGGGCCAAGTAGAAGTGTATGTGCATAAAGATGAGGAAGAAAAGGCGCTAACGGTTATAAACTAAAAATAACCTTTTCAAAGCGCATTTCTCAACCACTTTTATTCTTACCATCTATACATCGTTATTAGCTGATGAAGGTGATTATTGGTCGCAATATACAGATTTGACACCCTTTCTATTTTTGATTCCTTATCTTACGTAATGCGATTTTAGGGGCGTATAAAACGTGACCTCCTTTTAAGATTGATTCGATCATTTTAGTATCCACTAAAAATCAACAATGAGAACAGTCACCAATCTATGCATAATCGGTAAAAGAATACATCTGGATCAATAGTGCTATTATTTGACCTAAAACTTACATTGGCTCAACGTTTTATGTTTCAAATTTGTAGTATTGGATTATAGTACTCCATAAAAGTAATTATGATTTATTTCCCCCCTTAAATAATTGTTTAATTAAAATCAAAAGTATGTCAACTCCAGAAAAAGATTTGGAAGTATTAAAAATGGAAGAGTTCGCTTTACAACTAAGGG
>RCNB010003047.1_pt1 | contig 10075 bp, 11 predicted proteins | sample 2041321 | NCBI WGS metagenome assembly RCNB01 (sample SAMN09708232, study PRJNA481090) | Marine sediment metagenome, whole genome shotgun sequencing project.
TCTATACTCGAAAGCATGCACGATTTGGAACACGGTGTTATTGATGCAAGTCAACAGCAGTCCATTCATATGATCTTCGGCTTGGCGTAGGGTTTGCTTGAGGCTACAGGCTGTGGGGTTCTGTCGCAAAGTTTGAGAATGTGGGCCGGCGTACAAACCTTTGTGTCGCGCCAATAGAGCGCTGCATTCACCTGCAATCGCCTAGTTGGATTGACGCGCGTTAGCGCACGATCATACAGCTGCAGGGCGCCATGTGATTTACTTTGTACGATACGCTGCCTGCGAACAGTCCTTCCGAGCCTCCAAGGCCGCGACTGCCCAGTACGATCAGGTCAGCCTGCTCGCGTTTGGCGATCTGGACAATTTTTCGTGCGGGGTCGCCCTCGATCAACACCAACTCTATTTCAGCGACGCCTTTCGCGTCTGCGGCATGTCGTCCGCGTTCGAGAACGTGTTGGCCGATTTCCTCCAGAGTGGCTTGCGAAACAACCGGCGGAAAAAAGGCGCTGCTCACATGTTCAACAACGGGATGTTGGTCTGGATCAAGCTCGTCATAGGCTTTTTTGCTAACCTGTTTCATGTCGATGGAAGCACGAAGCTGTTCGAGCGATGGTCCGCGCAACATGACATACTCCAAGGTCAGCTTCGCCCCATAATTGGCGGCGAGATCACTCGCGAGATCGACGGCTTTGTCTGCCTGATCCGATCCGTCTGTCGCCGCCAGGATACTCTTGATCTCTACCGGACCCGGTTTCCCGTCTTTGTCGTGAACCGTCACGCAGGGACATGGGGCGGTATGAAACACTTTGTGCGAGACACTTCCCAGAACAAGCCCTTTGAGTTCGCCGAACCCGCGGCTACCCATGACAATGAGATCCGCAGACGATTGCTTCGCATGATAGGTAATTCGCTCGCCAGGATCGCCGAGGTCGATGATCGTCTCAGCCTTCTTGACGCCTTTGCTCTTGGCCAACTCGCTGGCATTGAGCAAGAGCTTCTTACTCATGTATCCCAAAGTGCGGACGCGTTGTGATGGGTGGGGTGGGATCCCCGTATCCTGGCCTTTGCTTTCCGCGTCTTTGAGCTCACGAGATGCAGCGTTGTAAAGCGCTTCGGGCACCTCTTCGTCCGCAGCGCTGATATGCAGCAAAACAAGCCGGGCGTCGTATCTAGCGGCAAGATCTATGCTCAGATCCAAGGCCAATTGAGCGTGCGTTGAACCGTCGAGCGGAGCCACAATGGATTGGATCATAAAATATCTCCTTTGCTAAGGCTGGGCGTCAGCCATCGTGCGACATCTGCGGCTTGTTTGCTCCCAACAACGACTGTCACCCTCAAAGCAACACCATCTCGGCACAAACCACGCCGTGACTGTTGAGTGTAAATCTGCGGGGTGCTGAGGGCGTTGATTTCGATCAATCCAGGAGGGTCTGTTGCATTAATTTGACGTTTGGGCAGAAATGCGGGTTCTGTCGCAAACTTTATCATAGGACGGAATGATCCGTATTGCCAGACAACAGATGCGGCACCCGCGCAAATCATGCGCGGTCCGATCGTTTTTCGTGGTGCGGAAAATGCCATGCCACGACTTAGCTCACATCCTCTTGTTATCATTAATCACGGCAGCGGCTCCGGCCAGCTGACCCATATGAATTTGGCGATCCATTTGGCTGATGCAGGATACATCGTTGCTGCGCCGACCCATGCGCATGACAACTTTCAAGACGAAAGCGGATCAGGCACTGCGGACGTGATCAAGGGCCGCGCAGAAACAATATCCGAAGTGATTGACCGTATCTCTACACCCAACCCGCTCAGTCTTGTGGTGGATGGCGAACAAATTGCAGTGGTTGGGTTTTCGGCAGGCGGTGCGACTGTGCCCGCTCTTAGTGGGTTGAGCAACTGACGTGCAGCCTCGCCTTTCCCAGCGGCAACGCTCCGTTTCCAATCGGGATAGTCAGCAGAGAATTTGTGAGCGCAGTACGGATATGAGCCGCCATGTTTTCTGGGTCATTTGCCGCGTGCTCATATAATCCAAAATCTTCCTTAACCAGCTGATCGAAAAACCGCTGCATGTCAGAAATAACCTCCAAATCTGCATTGGCCTGGACAAGCAACGAGGTCGATGTGTGGACGCACCAAATGCAGAGCAAACCGGTTGAAATACTGTTCTCAGCCACCCACGACCTTATGTCAGGCATAGTATCAACAAGTCCCTTCTGAGGAGCGGTGACTTTGAGACGTGATATTTTCTGATGCATATTCTCATCCATTCTAAACCTCCATGGCGCTCTAAGCGTTACGCTTTCGGGCTTAGTCTAAGACATCGCGCTTAAGGTACGTAGTCCGTTGGCTCGGGATCTTGTAATAATTCGAGATAGTTCACCATTTCAATCAGCTTAGTTGGCATCGGGGTTTTTACTCCATTTCCGGTGTCAAAATCGATCATGTCACCTTCCAGAAAACCGTCAAAGATCGGCATATCCTCGCGCGGGAGTGTGCGTCGGGAATAACCGTCTAAGATAGACATGACCTCAAGCATAGGCCAAACTCCGTCTCGCCGCGCGGCAATCTGAGTCAGGTCTGCCGGCGATAAACCGAGACCAGCCGCAGCAGGACCGTCGCCGCGCCCGGTGGTGCCGTGGCAGGAGACGCAATTTTCCATATATAGAATCCTCCCCACGTTTGGGGTTTCCAGCGAGCATCCCATGGCAAGCAACGGAGCCAAAAGCAGAAGGCGTCTCATATCTGACCTCCTTTCGTTGGCGTTTGATTGAAGCTAGCGAAGCGGGCCAGAAAGTGTCTTGATCCTGATCAAGCGCATCGGCTGTCACATCGCGGTCGAAGCCTGCCATAGTCTGGTAACAATCTCTTCCGGTTTGGTCGTTTGATCGCCATCCTTGATCCTCCGGTCCCTAACTATAAGAGGTGGTGCTTCGAGGTTCCTTTTAGGATTGCGCGCCATCAAACTGCTCCCAGGCTTCAAGCGCTTGAGCTGCATACATAAGTGATGGTCCTCCGCCCATATAGATTGCGACGGCAAGCATTTCCTCAAATTCCATTCGTGAAGTACCCAAATTTACCAAGGTTTTTGTATGAAACCCGATGCAACCATCACATCGCAGTGCGATGGCTATTCCCATTGCGATGAGTTCTTTGGTCTTTTCGCCAAGAGCGCCGGAGGCGCACGCGCCTTGTGCCATCTGCGAAAACCCATTCATAGTCTCGGGAATGTCCTTTCGCAAAGTGCCGATTTGCTTTGAAATCGCGTTTGTCAGCTCGGGGTATGATGTCGTGCTCAACACTAATCTCCTTCTTCATTCGATTTGAGGGTCATTGCTTACTCAGTTTTCTGCTAAAACTCTACGACCTCTGCATACGACGGGAGACGCGCCACTCGCAGCTTACGGCGACGCCGAGCACGGAACTAGAGCGCCTGTAATCAGTTCCTTGCGGATAAAGTGTTCGGAGCCTTAGGGTGAGGTGGCAAATCTGTTTGCGTTACGTGCCCCAAAGACTGAGAAGGACGGAGTGCCTGAAGCACTTCAGGAAGCCACGGTCACAACCGGAGAACGGATATCGCACCGCTTACCATTTCTTCGACAGACCCTACCTCTCTTAAGAACCCGTCGGATAGTCTGCGCGGGATTGCATTTATGGCTGGTGGCATGTTCTTGTTTTCGGCAGTCGACACCCACGCCAAGTTCCTCACTGACAGCTTCCATCCAATACAGATCGCATGGTCGCGACAGCTTGGGCTGCTTGTTGGTGTCTTTTTTTTGCTAATGATCCGTGGCCGCGACATACTAAAGACGCAGCATCCTTATCTTCAGATGGGCCGGGGAGCGCTGGCCGCGGGTTCTGCAACGCTCTTCATTGTAGCTATATCCTTTGTGCCGCTCGCCGATGCCGTAGCTATCAGTTTTGTCGCTCCATTCGTCGTGACAGTATTGGGGGCACTTATACTTGGCGAGGCGGTCGGTATCAGACGTTGGGTTGCTGTCTCCATTGGCTTTCTGGGCACTCTGGTGGTCATTCGGCCCGGAATGGGGGTAATCCATCCGGCGGCTGTGCTGGTACTCATTGCCGCCCTGCTTTTTGCGCTTCGCCAGATATTGTCCCGAAAACTCAGCGGCTCCGACAAAACGATCACAACCGTAGCCTATACTGCATTGACGGCCAGCGCTTTGCTGACACTTCCATTGCCTTTTGTATGGCGGACGCCGGAATGGGGATTTGAAATTGCGCTACTGACCAGCATGGCAGTTCTGGCCGGAATAGCTGAAGTCATGGTGATAAGGTCATTGGAGTTGGCTCAAACAGTTGTCCTGGCTCCGGTGCACTACAGCTTGCTGATATGGGGGACATTCTATGGTTGGATGGTGTTCAACCAATTGCCTGACCTTTGGACGTGGATTGGCGCGCTGATCATCGTTGCGACTGGTATTTACACGCTGCATCGCGAGAGGTTGGTAGCAAGACGTAAATAGGAGCCATCGTTGCGCGAGCGTTGAACGGATAACCGGCGTGGCGGACCGATAGAGCGTATCCAGCCCAAAATAGGGTGCTGTCATGTGTGGACGGCTCCGTTTACGCAAGGGTTGATTTGAACTGATTTTGATCGTTGCAGGTTGCGGTCATGTGTCCGGCCTTTGTGCGCGGTGCATATAACCGCTGGCCCTGATGAAGTCCGCGAGCCGGGTCCCAATCAGACGAACGAGCTTGTGAGCCCGGACAGCACCTCGGGGTGTCCCGGCAGCGGTCCCGTTTGATCATCATCATTCACTTCTGCCCTTGCATCTCTTTGCGGGGTTCTGTTGCATTAATTGCGGCTACACGGGATGCTTGCTTTGAACAGTGGGCGAGGTTTCCATGGCACGGCGCAGTCCATTCAAACATCATCGTTTTCCTCAGGAAGTCATTCTGTTAGCGATGCGGTGGTATTGGCGGTATCCACTTTCGTACCGGGATGTTCGGGACTTAATGGCTGAACGTGGGATCACTGTTGATGCCGCAACAATCTATCGCTGGGTGCAAAAGTTCGGACCCGAGATCCGAAAACGGGCTTATGGTCGCCATCGATCATGGCGTGGTCTGCAATGGCATGTGGATGAGACGTATGTTCGTGTCAACGGACGCTGGTGTTACCTATGGCGGGCTGTTGATCAGCGAGGCCAGCTGATCTATTTCCGTCTGGCCGCACGCCGAAATGCCAACGCAGCAAGGGCTTTTATGCGGCAAGCCTGTGAAACCGTTCGTTGTTATTATCCGCTCGCCATCATCACAGACAAGGCGCACAGCTATGCCAAGGTGATCGCAGAAATGAATCAAGGCTGTGGTCTCCAAGACGCTATCAGACACATTGATCGTAACCATTTGAACAACCGGATCGAAGGTGATCATGGGGTGCTCAAACAACTCCTCGGGCCTAAGTGAGGTTTTCGAAGTCTAAGCGCTGCCAAAAACACATTGAAAGGAATTGAAACACTCAGAGCTATCAAGAAGGGGCATTTTGCAGACAATGAAACCGGCGTTCTAAATGAGATCGAGTTCGTGGCCAATTTGTTCGACGATGCAACGTAATCTCACATCCATCGTCGGTCATTTGCACGCACTCCACTAATGCAACAGAATCTTCCAGACACCTTGATCTGAAAACAGTCCGGTGCCGGATCAGGCGGGAAGAGATTACGCTCGAGATTGCGGCGAATGATCTCGGGTGAAGCGGTAAAATAGCGCAAGGCGCTGCGTTTTATCATGCCGCAAAGCTAGGTCTTCGCCCTGCCCGGCTCAAGCCGGTTTTGTCTGACAGTGCCCGTTGGTGCGCCACCCAAATTTGCGACATGTGAGTGATAAGGGACGGTTGGCACTACATTGCGCTCGACTATGCGCGTGAACATAGGCTAAAAATGTTCGTTATACTTAGTAATGAAATCAACAAGGAGGAGGACACAATGGAAAGAAGAAAGTTCTTAACTGCAGGTGCCGTGGGCATTGCTGCGACCACGCTGGCCGCGCCGGCCGTCGCACAAGACAAGCGTCAGTGGAAATTGGTTTCGGCCTGGCCGAAAAACCTGCCGGGACCAGGTGTCGCCGCACAGACATTGGCGGATCGCATTACCACACTTTCTGGTGGTCGAATTGAGGTCACGCTTTACGCGGCAGGTGAGATCGTTCCTGGTCGCGGCGTGTTTGATGCCGTTTCCGAAGGCACCGCAGAACTTTACCATGCAGTGCCCGCCTATTGGGGTTCCAAGTCGAAGGGCATATTGCTCTTTGGTTCCCAGCCTTTTGGATTAACGGCTGACGAACAGTTCGGCTGGATGTCTCATGGCGGTGGACAAGAACTGTACGACGAAATGTACGGCCGATTTGGCATCAAACCGTTTTTGTGCGGCAACTCTGGCCCACAGTGGGGCGGTTGGTTCCGCGATGAGATCACTTCAGTAGAAGATCTGAAGGGTTTGAAATTCCGTACAACTGGTCTCGCCTCTGAGATGGTGAACAAGTTGGGTATGGCGGCAGAATCCATGAGCGGACCTGCGATGTTCCAGGCGCTGCAAACAGGTGCCTTGGATGCGGGTGAATTCATCGGTCCATGGACCGATTCCGCGCTAGGGTACTATCAAGTAGCCAAGAACTATTATTGGCCCGGCGTTGGCGAGCCATCTTCTGCGGAAGAATGCGGCATAAACGCAGAAGCTTATGCAGAGCTTCCTGAAGATCTGCAGCAGGTTGTTAAGGCGGCCTGTGAAGGAATGTACAATCCTGTTTGGACAGAATACACGACCAAACACGCTCTGTCCTTGAAAGCACTGGTAGAAGAGCACGGTGTTACTGTCAAAAAGTTCCCTGATGAAGTGGTCGACGCCATGGGCGTAGCGGCAAAAGAGGTCATTGATGATCTGCTAGCCGATGAAGACGAATTGGTCGTCCGCATCGCTGAAAGTTTTGTCGCGTACCGCGATCTGGTCGGTGGCTACAAACCCTATTCGGACAACGGGCAGATGAACGCCAGAGCCAAAGCGTTGGGCTACTGAAGCCAAACTGGCGCGCGGTTAAACCGCGCACCAGACTCCAACTGTTTCAGGGGCAGGCAAGTGATTGGAATCGCAAATTTTTTCGACAGCATTAACCGTGCAACCGCGAGCGTGATCCGTTGGCTTGCGCTTTTGATGGTGCTGATGCAATTCGCTATTGTTGTTGCGCGTTATGTATTTGGAGTGAACTCGATCGCCGCACAGGAAAGCGTGCTTTACATGCACGCCACCCTTTTCATGCTGGGGGCGGGGTATACGCTGCTCGTGGATAAACACGTACGTGTTGATGTGTTCTTTGCCAAAGTTAGTCCAGCCGCACAACGCCGAATTGACATCTTTGGACATATCTTCTTACTCCTGCCTTCGATGCTGGTGCTGCTTTACTGGTCTTGGCCTTCGGTGCGCAACTCCTGGAAAATCCTCGAAGGCCCAATCTCTGTTGGCGGCATTGAGGCCGTGTTTCTGCTTAAAACGCTTATCCCTGCATTCTGTATCCTCGTCATCCTGCAATCCCTGTCGCAGTTGGCACGGCTTCTTTTGGTGAGGGTACCATCTTGAGCGAATACCTTGATATCATTATGTTTGCAGCCCTGATGGTCGCTATCCTGTCCGGATTTCCAGTGTCTTTCAGCATTGCAGGTGTTGCGGTATTCTTTGCCTATTTTGGTTGGATGTTGGGGGTGATGGACATCTCATTGTTGGGTGCCCTTGGCCAGCGGGTCTTTGGATTGATTTCCAACCAAGTGCTTATCGCCATTCCGCTATTTGTGTTGATGGGGGCGGTCTTGGAAAAAAGCCGTATCGCCGAGGATTTGCTAGATACGATGGGCCGCACATTTGGGCAGCTCAGAGGCGGACTTGGGATATCGGTGGTGCTTGTCGGCGCGCTTCTTGCCGCTTCAACTGGAATCGTCGGGGCAACGGTTGTCGCCATGGGTATGATTGCGCTGCCGACCATGCTGCGCTCAGGTTATGATCCGCGTGTTGCTTCTGGCATCGTCTGCACGGCGGGCACATTGGGCCAAATCATCCCGCCATCAACCTTGTTAATCATTCTCGCAGACGTGATGTCGAACGCGTTTCAGCAAGCACAATATGAACAGGGAAAATTCTCTGTCGAAGCATTGTCTGTTGGCCAGTTTTTTGCTGCGGCAATCATTCCCGGACTGATGCTTGTTTCGCTCTATCTTCTTTATATTGTGATCCATGGATATTTGCGCCCACAGGACATGCCGCCTGCGCGCGCAGACATGGCCAAGCCCGATAGAGCAGAGATCATTACTACGATCATTCCACCGGTTCTTTTGATCTTCTCAGTCCTTGGGGCGATACTCGGGGGCATAGCGACCCCTACTGAAGCGGCATCTGTGGGGGCCGTCGGTGCCCTTCTGATGGCGGGCCGTCGCCTTCGCATCAACCCTAAACTTATCTTGCTAGGGGCTGGCGCATTGGTGGCGCTTGGGGTCTTTGCAGGGATATTCCCTGTGCGTTTACAACGCAACGACCTTACATCTTCTGAACTGGTGGTCGGTGCTATTTATGCGCTGCTCTGTGTTGTCGGTGCTGTCGCCATCGGTTTGGCGCTCAGGGCATCCTTAAAAGAGCGCATCATCCATGATGCCGTCGACTCCACTTTGACAATGACGGCGATGATCTTCGCGACAATCTTATCGGCGGGCTTCTTTTCGTTAGTGTTTATTGGATTGGGCGGGGAAGAGCGGGTTGCTCATCTGTTGGGGAATATGCCGGGCGGACCGACAGGTGCACTATTTTTCGCGATGGTCTTCATCTTTGTGCTTGGGTTCTTCCTCGATTTTGTAGAGATTTCAGTGATTGTGCTGCCGCTAGTAGCGCCCTCTTTGATCCTGATGGGGCATGATCCAATTTGGCTTGGCATACTTTTAGCAATTAACCTTCAGACGAGCTTCCTCACGCCACCATTCGGTTTTTCTCTTTTCTATCTGCGTGGTGCTGCCCCAAAGGAAGTGACCACCGGCCAAATCTATGCGGGCGTAATTCCTTTCATAGGGCTTCAGGCTGTGGGGGTGTTCCTAATCTGGATGGTACCAGGAATCGCAACTTGGCTGCCGTCCGTTATCTTTTGACCAGCAAGGCACTGAATTTATATGATCTGTCGCGAAACTGTAGGGTCGTATATGTTATCGCCATTCAGAAATTTCACCAACTGCCCAAAACAGAAATGTTCCCAAGAGAATCAACAGTAGCGCAGTTTGACAGGGCGTACGGTTCATACATCGGAGCTCTGCTTCAGGTTATGAGCCTGAAGGTGAGGCTATACGAGCAGCCGTCGTAACGGCGATGGCATCATCACCGGCGACGCCTTTGTCGATTGGCGTTACTCTGCCGACGCTCCACCCTGATCGGATGATCACGCGAAAGCGAACGATAGAACCCGTTACCTTTTGACCAGTTGAGGAATTGACTGAAGCTGTCGACCTGATCGTTTTTAGCGCCCCGCGGGAAGGCTTGGAGTTCACGTTTGAACGCAGGCAACCATGGCGCGTCTCTAGGCAAAAACACTTTACCCTCCTCGATGGGAGCGCAGGCAGACTGGAACCTGATTTCCTTATCTTTCTCGGGCCTGATGTGGCGGAATCGACTTCGGTCCTCATTGAATAGTTCGTCCAAGAGAGGTTTTCCTGAGGCGGCATCTTCTATGAGCACCTTGTCTGGATCCCATCGATCGACGAGATGCAGCGTTTTCGCTTTGAGGGCGGGGTAGTCCAGTTGACCTCGCCAAACATCGACGAGGTACCAAATACTCTCTCTAAAACCCCACGTGGTACATACAGAAAATGCGGCAGAAGGGACAGCCGACATAGCCGTATCCCAGCTTTGGACTACCATCTCATACCAGCGCCGGTCCTGAACGCTATCGTACGTCCCGAACCATTCCCATCTTAGAGGCGATCCATCTGGCGCAATCGGGTTCTGCTGATACTGGCAGTTAAAGACGGCCGATCCCATCTCCCGTCGCATGCGATCCAGCGTCTCTTGGTCGAGCCTTTCCGGAA
>RCNB010003048.1_pt1 | contig 10074 bp, 3 predicted proteins | sample 2041321 | NCBI WGS metagenome assembly RCNB01 (sample SAMN09708232, study PRJNA481090) | Marine sediment metagenome, whole genome shotgun sequencing project.
GGTGATGCGACTCTTGATCGAAGAAAAAAGGCTCCTCCAGGCCTTCCTAATATTTATTATTCTCTTCTCAGTTTTTACAGGAGAGGTGTCTGCCCAAATAGGGTTACAGGTACCGACCCTGCCAAGAACGGTACAGCTATTTGAACCTGAATCTCCGGGACTAGCCAGTCTCTTTATGGATTCTACCCTGTTCAAAATAACATTTCCGTTATATAAACGTATCGTAAAAATTGACTCGACAGGAAAATTTGTAAGTGCGACTGAGATTTTAGATCAAACGGAGTTTAACTTTCCGGTTATTGTTGATCTGGAGACCTATATTCAACTGCGCCTTGTATTTGATCGCAGGGAAATTTTTAGAAAAGTAATTGTGGAAAAGATAAAGACATTGGAGGAGAAAGAGTCCGGTGCGCTCGAACTCGAAATCCCGGTAAGAATAAAAAATGAAACATTTACACGAATCTTTGGAAGTGACCGGGTAAAATTACGTGTAACCGGAAATATTTCTTTCGATTTGTCCGGACGGGCGGAAGAAAGGGAAGGCGCCAAGGTAAGTGCCGTTCAGGATAGAGGAAGTTTCAGCCCCAGATTCAGTCAAACGCAGCAATTCACAATCGAAGGTAAAATTGGGGAAAAAGTCACAGTTTCGGTTGAACAAAATAGTGAGGCCACCTTTGACTTTGAAAATACATTAAGACTCACCTATGAAGGGGATGAAGATGAAATCGTGCAGAGTATCGAAGCCGGAAATATAGGTTTGTCCCTTCCTTCTACAAAATATGTCATATTTGGGGGGTCAAATAAGGGCCTCTTTGGCATAAAATCTGATATGAAAATTGGCAATTTTTTCTTTACCGGGATTGCCTCTATTGAAAAGGGAGAGCAAAAGAAGTTAACGATTTCAGGAAGCTCAAAAGAAAGCAAATCAGAGATTCATGACTATGACTTTATAAAAAGTCGATATTTTTTCGTTGATAATTACTACAGGGATAGATTTGAAGCCGGCTTTTCAGATGATCTCTCTCTCTGGTCCTACGAACAAGGTACCCTTATCACTGAATTAAATGTCTACCGTTCGGGTGCTTATTCTAATAATGAAGCCAGAAAAGGCGTCGCGACGATCCCATCCCGAATTCCGGATTTTCAAATTTTGCCCAATCTGGATGGGGTAGAATCAGTTTCCGGTGAAGTAGAAGTCGCAGAATTTATTCCTCTGGAAGAAGGCAGAGATTATGAATATGATTATGCCCGTGGTTTTTTCTGGCTAAAACAACAGATAAAAGACACGGAGGTTCTTGCCGTAGCTTATAAGACGGAAGACATGGGGGAGGGAGAATCGGTCGGTACTCTTTTTTCGCAGGTCGTCGGTCAAGATACAACAAAGCCATATGTCCTGCGTCTGATAAAACCCAAGTCTTTGCGAGCCGATCATTCGGAAGTCTGGCCCTTGATGATGCGGAATGCATATTTTCTTGGCGGGACAAACATAGAAGAAGAAGGATTCAATATCCAGGTTGAATTCAATAAAGACGGCAGCCATGAAACAATACAACAGGTTGAACCGCGCAGATCCTTTCTGAATTTATTGGGTCTTGATCTTGTTGATGAAAATGGGGGTCTTGTACCCGAGGGTGATAAAAATGTAGATAAGAATACCTATCTGATCAACCGTGCAGATGGAGTGATGATGTTTCCAGGACTGCAGCCCTTCGATCCTCTCTCGGAGAGTCGGTTCAATCAGCTGGCAGATACAAACCGGGTACGCTTCTATAATATTACCGATAGAACCAAGCAGATTGACCTTACCAAATTCGAAATAATCGTCACTTCCAAAAGCACCCGCTCTACATTTGATCTTGGTTTTAATGTGCTGGATGGCAGTGAAGAGGTCCTTTTAAATGGATCACCTCTTGCACGGAATACGGATTACATTATCGATTATTTTACCGGTCAATTAACATTAATTTCCAATAAAGCAAAGAGAGCCAGTTCAAATATTGAGATTAAGTATGAAAAAGCATCAATCTTTCAGCTGGATAAAAAGACAATATTAGGTGGAAGAGCAGAATATCGGTTCTGGGAAAATTCGTTTATTGGTTTCACTGCTTTATATCTTAATAAAACCACCCTCGAGCAACGTGTCCGTGTCGGCCAGGAACCCTTTAGCAATTTTGTCTGGGATTTAAATACCGCTCTTAATTTTAAACCACAGTTTCTTACTGATTTTACAAACATGTTTACTTTCAGTGAAACTAATGCCCCATCAACGGTGAAGGTGGAAGCGGAATTTGCCCAGGTACTGCCCAATCCTAATACACTTGATAATGAAAGTACGGGGGATATTCAGGGGGTGGCTTATATTGATGATTTTGAGGGAACAAAAAGATCGACAACGCTGGGAATCCGGTATACGACATGGACAAAAGCAAGTCCTCCAAAAGTATTACCAAATGTCTCGCCAATAGCGATTCCTGATACTATTACCGATAAACACAGGGGTCAGATTAATTGGTTTAATCCTTATGACCAGGAATTGATAAAAAACATTTGGCCCAATCGTGATGTAAATGCGGAAACCGGACAGACGACTGATGTGCTGGGGATTCGGCTCCAGCGTGATCCAGAGCAGAGTGCTGACAGTGCCTGGGCAGGCATTATGCGTTCCACTGCCAGTTTTCCAAATCAGCAGAAGACTAAATTTATTGAAATGTGGATAAAAGATTTTACACCCAGTAATCCTCATCATGTACGCATAAACATTGATATCGGTCAGATTTCGGAAGACTGGTATATGCATACGGTTAAAAATGGCAGGAGAGTCTATGGCGCCCCTTCCTGGCGGGGATTGAATACAGAAGATATAAACCGAAACGGTATATTAGATGAAAATGAGGATACCGGAATTGATGGCATACCGTTTGGTCAAACGGGTCACGATCCCACCGATGTCTGGAATGAACCGAACCGGGGCACGAATAGCTATGCCGGCATTAACGGGACTGAAGGTAATTCCCGGGCACAATCAGCAAACTATCCTGATAGCGAAGATCTTGATGGAAACGGCCAGGTGGATTTACTGAACGAATATTTTCATTACAGTTTTACCATGGATCCTGATGATGAAGCATCTTTAAAATGGCAGAGTGGATCAACAGAAGGAACAGGTTGGAAACAATTTCGTATACCTTTACCGGAGTACGATCGTGAGAATACGGTCGGTCTGCCCGATACAACCCTCCAATCGATCTATTATGTACGGCTCTGGTTCAGTGATCTGCCAGAAGAAAGAAAAGAACTGCGTATTGCAACATTTGACTTTGTCGGAAATGAATGGGAGGAAGAAGGCATTGCCCCGAATGATTCAAGTGCCTTTGTTTTGAATGACTCCCTTTTTTCTCTTACGGTATACAATTCGGAAGAAAATGTGGTTGCTATACCTGGTGGACCGGAACCTTACTCATCACCCAAAGGTGTAGCCGGCGTTGTTGATCGTATAACCAAGGCACGTTCTAAAGAACAATCCATTGTTTTTCGCATGACAGATCTGGAATCCGGTGCTGTTGCTCAGGCCAGAAAAACATTGTATGGGAACATAATGAAACTGGTCAATTACAAGCGCTTGCGAATGTTCGTGCATGGGGATGGCAGAACGCTGCCTGCCAATCCCGAAGATAAAATAAGTCCTATTCAGCTATACATCAAATTTGGTGCGGATGTAAATAACTACTATGAATATGGCCAGGAAATATATGCTGGATGGGCAGCATTGAATGAAGTTGATATTGATTTAGATGCGTTGACTAGAACAAAATTTTCAGATGAAAAAAAAGTAGATGTCCCGGAACGGCCGGGCGGATATTATAAAGTGCAGGGTAATCCCAGTTTGAATACTATTCGCTATTTCCGGGTAGGTGTAAAAAACAATGGTGTATTCAGCTGGACGGGTGAGATTTGGTTGGATGAAATGCGGGTTTCCGGTGTGAGACAAGATGCCGGAACAGCATTAAGGCTCAGTACAAGCATCAAAGTGGCTGATTTGTTTAGTATTAATGGGAACTGGGAAAGTAAAGATGCAGATTTTCATGATATAAAAACTCAGTTCGGAACAGGAAATTCGAGGGAGTCACAAAATTATTCTGGGGTACTCAATGTCGATAAATTACTTCCTCAATCCCTTGGTATTTCTCTTCCGGTTGATGCCCGGGCATCCTTTAGTAAGAATATCCCAAAATATTTTCCAAAAACGGATGTTTTAACAAATTATAGTAATGCCTCCATCAGTGACAAATTATCTTCATTGTTTGGACTAAAGAAATTATCCGAGGAACTGGAAAGTCAGGTCTCCTACTCAGAGGTATTCGGCATTGGAACAACCATTAAAAGACGGTTAAAGTCAGATGCATGGTATTTATATTATACACTAGATCAGTTGAGTTTTGATGTCGATTATTCCTTAAAAAAGAGCCGGGATTATCAGACAGCCTTTCGCCGTTCGGAGCAATGGCGGTTTTCATTCTCGTATTCAATCCCGTATGGGAAAAACAATTTTATCGAACCATTCAATATAATGAAAGATCTGCCTGTTCTCAGCGAGCTCGCCGATCAAAAAATCTACTATTCACCCAGTGCCACCTCGCTTAGTTTAAATATTTCAGATCAGACTCAGGAAAGCCAACTCAGATCCGAATCGAAAACTACACGTACGGTTAACCGGACATCGACACGAAAAGGTAGTATGGGCTATCGATTGTTACCCAGTGTTAACATGACACTTAACCGTACCCACAAAGCAGATGCGGATTTTGTCAATTTGAGTGGGAAGCAGTTATGGAAATCTATTTTTACCAAGCTTTATTTTGGCCTGGAGACGGATATTAGTCAAAGTTTTAAGTTGGATTATAAACCGAAATTAGTAAAGTGGTTAACAACGGATTATTCCTATTCCGCAGATTTTCGTTATTATTTTGTCAATCTGACCAAAAATCAGAAGCAGAGCTCAAATAAGATTTCCAGGCGGGCCTCCTTTTCTTTTAGTCCCAGTCAATTAGCAAATATGATTTATACACCGGAAGGTAGTAAACCGAGTAAAAGCACCAGAAAGAGCAGGCCGAAAAGATCTGTAAAAAAGGAGGATCCTAAAAAGGATTCAGAGGATAAAGAAAAAATAGATGACACCAAAAAGGAAGACTCAGAAGAGGACGAAACACAGTTTAAAATACCCAATCCGCTTTTATGGATTTTTGGTTTTTTTGATTCCTGGAAAAAAGTGCAAACTTCATATAGCTGGAATGAGAACGTAACCAATTCATTTGTTTCAAATATTCCTTCCTGGAAGTATCAATTGGGTTTTACACAAGACCCGGGTGTTCCCCAGGATACCAGTTTCGGTAATATTCTCGTAGGGCCATCGGTCACCGATACCCGGTCACTAAGATCGTCCATGAATTTTGATTTTGCAAAAAATTTACAGGTAACCTTTAGCCATGAGTACAGTATCTCCGAAACCTCAAATGATAAAACACGAACGGGTAATAAATCGAGCACTTTTCTTGCCTGGGGTGAGGATCCCACAGAAGGTTTCGACGGTTTAGCGGGAGATATTCGTGGTTTTGTTCCTGATTGGACGGTAAAACTAACAGGACTTGAAAATTTTTTGTTTTTTAAAGAAATAGCAAAATCAGTTACCCTTGAACATTCCAGAACAGGTAAATATACAACCTCAGAAAAACTGGCCAACAACGAACTGGTCCCATCTGCGGAGACTTTTGCACACAGCTATCAACCTTTTATTGGAATTAATATTACCTGGTTTGGTGATGTTCGCTCAACCATCCGCTTCAATGAAGGTTCGACTTTTAATTTCAAATCGGCGGGCGGCGCTACCCGCTCGGAAAATAGTTCTTTTTCAATAACCGGCTCTTATGCTACCAGTGGAGGATTTCAGATCCCCATCCCGATCTGGCCCTTTAAAGGTGCGACTTTTAAGAATGAGATCAATTTTTCCCTGTCTTTTGATCGCTCTGTCAACAAGACTTTTCAGAAACAATTGAACCAGACATCTTTTCAGGAGAATCAGAATAACACCTCTTGGAAATTACGTCCATCCGCAACTTATAGATTCAATAAACGGGTATCGGGGAGTTTGTATTATGAAACGGGTGTTACAGAGAACAAAATTAGCGGAAAATTTAGCTGGAATGAATTTGGAATAACCGTTAATATTGCCATTCGTGATTAGGCTGTCAATGGTTGAAAATTACTTCATCATTAATCATTTACCGGGACAATATTATGAGCTGGATAGAAATAAAACTTCATCTTCCCCAGGAAAAAATGGAGGAAATCTCCGGTTATCTTTTTGCTCAGGGGTGTGAGGGTATTAATATTACTGCTGACCAAATTGTGATATATTTCAGCAAGCATCGTTGGTCGGAAGAAATAAGGATTGGTATTTTATCCTATATTCAGGGAATAATTCCATCTTTTAGTCCAAGAAGTTTGCAGATTTTGGCCGTATCGGATCAAGACTGGAATAAAAACTGGAAAGAATATTTTAGACCTATCCATATATCCAATCGAATTGTTATTAAACCCCCATGGGAAACTTATCACCCGCATCCTGGTGAAATCGTGTTGACCATTAATCCGAAAATGGCCTTTGGAACCGGACATCATGAAAGTACACAGTTGGTGATGCGGACGATGGAAAAATATATTAAAAACACAATGACTATCCTTGACATAGGTACAGGAAGTGGTATTTTAGCTATTTTAGCAGAGAAATTGGGTGCAGAATCGGTAGTGGCCATTGATGATGATCCTATAGCGCTTAAAAATGCCTTGGAAAATGCACAACTGAATGCCTTATCAGATAAGGTGAAATTTTATAGGGCACAACCGGAAAATATCCACGCATCCCAGTACGATTTAGTATTAGCTAATATTAACTGTAATATCCTGATCAAGTATGCCCAATTGTTTTCTCAATTATTAAAACCGAAAGGTATGCTGGTCATATCCGGTATACTGCGTACGGATGAAGTGAAAATGATGGATGCTTATGAGAAGGCCGGGTTTCGTCTGATAGAAAAAAACGCATTGAAGGATTGGATGTCACTTGTTTTTTCACCGAGAAAGCTTGTGGCAAAAGTTTCATTAAAAAATCAAAAGAAGGAATAGAAGTGAATAAAAAAATCCTTCCACATTTATTTATACTCGTCATTATTATTTTCAGCATTGGATGCAGCAAAGAAGATAATCCTGTCAGTCTTGGAGTTGTTCCATCCATCACAAAATTAAAATTACCGGACAAATGGAATATCCGCACTAGTCCTAATTATAAAATAGAGGTTTGGGCAACTGATCCACAGGGTATGAGCAATCTTTCCGGTGTTCAAATGACTATCACAGAATCGTCGAGTGGTAATCAGATATTTATAGACTCATTATATGATGACGGTGCTTATTATCATATAAACGACGGTGATGTTTTAGCCGGTGACGGCGTTTACAGTAATAACTACAGACCTTCGGATATCAATCAGGCGTTGGACGAAGCAGAATATCTTTTTCAGTTTAAGGCGGTCGACAAGCAGCATAATGAAAGCCAGGTGCTAGAGTATCCGGTATTCTTTGGCCCGAATAGCCGACCTCAGGTTCAAAGGATTTCGGCCCCGGATTTTATACAATCCGGAATCTCTGATGTTATTTTTTCGATCACGGCATCAGATAGCGACGGTACCGATGATATTATTATATCCTTTTTTGAGAGTGAAAATCTTGAAAAAGGATATAAAAAGTTTGAACAATACCTTTATAATGATGGGAATTTGACAAACCATGGTGATGAAACGGCCAATGATTCTGTGTTCTCAACTAAAATTAATTTTGATTTTTTAAGCGGTAAACAGGGAAGGTATAATCTTTTATTTTATGTCGAGGATTCCTTTGGGGAAAGGAATACAGAGGTTGCCACGCATGAAGTCGTTATAGGAAATGAACCTGGTGAATTTCTCCAGATTAATGTTCCGGAACAAATGAATTTACCAATCACTGTGGACGACTATAATCGCGAGTTGATGACCACAGAGGTATCTGATCCGGATGGACTGGCGGATATCGATTCCGTTTATTTTTACTCCCTCAAGCCCGATTCAACTTTTGCAAATGATGGTCTTCCTATTCTCCTGGTAGATAATGGCTTATCATTCAATATCAACAATGCTGGCGTTGAAACCGGAGACTTAGACCCAGGAGATGGTATCTATTCATTTTCGATTCTTACTTATCAGGACACAATAACTGGCCTCTATACATTTTCATTTTATATACGTGATAAAGCGGGTAATCTGACGGGACCGGTCATCAAAACGATTAATATCCTCGGTAATTAAGGCACAAAAAGGAACGTATTATGCATAGAAACGCAATGGTTCTGGTTATCTTTGCTCTATTTGTAATCTCTGCGAAGGCCCAGGTCTATAAACCCAATGGTTTTTATCTCATATCCTCAGATATATCCGAGGAAGTTGGAACCTCAAAACAACCATTGGGTAATGCTATGGTGGATATGGTGACGAAGGATTCCCTGCTTTGGGCGGGATCGGGATATGGGTTGAGCAGAACCAGTGATGGGGGATCCACATGGACAACTTTCTCTTCCCGGGATTATCTGGGTAAGGGTGGGATCTCTGCGATGGCAATAATGGATGATTCTACATTATGGATTGCCTCTGCTTTTGATACATCCATTCAGGATATAGGAAATCTGGATGCCGGGAGTGGTTTAAGTTTTACACGTGATTATGGAAAGACATGGACGCATATCAAACAACCCATTGATCGCCGTGATGAGACGGAATATTCACCGACAACCACCGTTGTACAAAATCTTACCTTTGATATTGCTTTTATTGACTCCCTGGCATTGATAGCGAGTTGGGGCGGGGGACTCAGAAAATCAATGGATATGGGCGCCACATGGGAAGTTGAAACCGTGGATGGGAAACCGTTTGATGTCAATGCAGGAACAAATACGGGATGGAGGAATCACGTCGCATTTTCTGTGATGGTTGAAAATAATAATATTTGGGTTGGCACAGCCAGCGGTATTCACAAAAGCACTGACCGGGGAAATTCATGGCGCACATTTAACCATAAAAATCAGGATTTATCTATTTCCGGTAATTTCGTAGTGGCGCTTGCCCATCAACCATTTACGAATACCATTTGGGCAGTGACTATCGAAGCTGATACAGACACATCGGAATTCCGTGCCGTGAGTAAATCGGACAATGGGGGGGAATCATGGGAGACAATGTTGGCAGGCAGATTCGCTCATAATTTCGCCTTTAACGATTCGGTTGTATATGTCGCCACCGACTCCGGTATGTATGTTTCCAATGACAGAGGGCAAAACTGGTATATTTTACCGCGAATTTACGATTATCAGACCGGCGAAGAACTCTTAGACGATGAATATTTTTCAGCAGCCATAAGTACTTTTGACGAAGTAAAGCAATTCTGGGCCGGAAATGGGGACGGACTGGCCTCAACAATCAATAATGGTAATACCTGGGAGGTGCATCGTTCATTCCGGTCGACCCGGGAAAGTCTTACCTCTAGTGCTTATGCGTACCCGAGTCCCTTTTCGCCATCACGTCATGGTTATATCCGTTTTCAGTACGATATCACACGCGGTGGTGAAGTGATTATTGATATTTATGATTATGCCATGGATCATGTGGCAACAATTCGGGAATATGAAGCTTCTCCGGTAGGTGAAACCTTTGATAGAAGTGCGAAATGGAACGGAACAAATAACACCGGTGCAGTTGTGGCCAGCGGTGTTTACCTTTTTAGGGTCAATATTGATGGAAAAATTACCTGGGGTAAACTTGTTGTTATTAACTAGAATTATATGCTACTATGTGTGTTTATCTTTTGACAGGATTAATCCCGACTGAGTCGGGATCCAAAAAAACGGACAGGATAAACAGGATTAAAAAGAATGGAGTTTTGGAGTAACGGAGTGTTGCTATATAAATTAGCATTACAATACTCCATCACTCCAAT
>RCNB010005410.1_pt1 | contig 10073 bp, 7 predicted proteins | sample 2041321 | NCBI WGS metagenome assembly RCNB01 (sample SAMN09708232, study PRJNA481090) | Marine sediment metagenome, whole genome shotgun sequencing project.
GCGGGCAAGGATTTGGTGCCGAAGGATTTGGTGACATTTTTGGCGATGTGTTTGGCGATATTTTTGGCGGCGGCGGCGGGCGACAGCGCGGCGCCCAGGTATTCAGAGGTGCTGATCTGGGCTACGAGTTGCGGCTGGATCTTGAAAAGGCAGTCCGCGGCGATTCCGTAACCATCGAGGTGCCGACACAGGTTGCGTGTGAGACTTGCGACGGCAGCGGCGCGAAGAAAGGCACAGACCCGGTTACTTGCAGCACTTGCGGTGGTGCTGGCCAGGTACGCATGCAGCAGGGCTTTTTCTCGATTCAACAAACCTGTCCTGCGTGTAAGGGTGCCGGCACGACTATTGGCGACCCGTGTGGCGATTGTCACGGGCGAGGCCGCATCCGCAAGACCAAGACCCTGGCTGTTAAAGTCCCGGCCGGTGTCGACGACGGTGATCGCATTCGACTGTCAGGTGAGGGTGAGGCGGGGCGTAACGGCGGTCCGCCGGGTGATCTGTACGTTGAAATTCGCGTCAACCCTCACAAATTGTTTGCTCGCGATGGAGCGGATTTGGCTTGCGAAGTTCCCATCAGTATCGGGACAGCGACACTTGGTGGTGAGGTTGAGTTGCCGACGCTTGATGGCAATGTGTCTTTGAAAGTTCCGGCGGGCACACAGTCGGGCAAGACCTTTCGACTCAGGGGCAAAGGCGTCGTCACAGTGCGGGATTCGCGCACGGGCGATCTGTTTGCCAAGGTCCTGGTCGAAACACCTGTCAATCTCACATCTAAGCAAAAGGACCTCCTCAACAAGTTGGAGGAGTCCATTCAGGAGGGCGGCGAAAAACACAGCCCTCGGGCAGGTGGCTGGCTCGATACGGTGAAGCGCTTTTTCGATCGTATTAGTTAGCCTGGGAGCCCTTTATCGACGTTATCAAGATCGGTATCGCAGGTTCTGGCCGCCGCGCTTCGCTACAAAAAAACTCTCGATTAGCTATAGCGCCCAAAGTCACTGTTAAGTAAACTACGCCGGATCGCTTAGCGGTCAGCGAAATCACAAGCGGAAGGCCATGTCCTTCCGCTTTTGTGCATCTGAAATTGGTAATCAGACTTTAGAAAGTCGAGGATCGCTGTTGACCACGCCTGCTGTTCTGGCACTTGCTGATGGAACAATATTCCGCGGAACCTCCGTGGGAGCCGATGGCCGGACCATTGGTGAAGTGGTATTCAATACGGCAATGACGGGCTATCAGGAGATCCTGACCGACCCATCCTACTGCCGTCAGATTGTGACTCTGACTTACCCACACATCGGCAATACCGGCACCAACAGCGCGGATATGGAGTCCCCGGACATTCATGCGTCGGGCCTGATCATTCGCGATAGCTCACTGATCAACAGCAGCTGGCGTTCGGAGCGGACGTTCACCGAATTCCTGATGCAGGGCAATACCGTTGCGATTGCAGACATCGATACTCGCAAGCTGACACGTATTATCCGCGAAAAGGGTGCGCAGTCGGGCTGTATCATGACGGGCGATGCCAGCCCCGACAAAGCTGTTGAGCATGCGCGCAAGTTCCCCGGCATTGCCGGCACGGATTTGGCCAGATTTGTAACCACCGACAGCGCGTACCAGTGGTGCTACGGCGTAACTTTTGGTCAACGACCTCAATTTCTCAGCCGGCGAATAGCGCCGTACCACGTTGTCGCGTATGACTTCGGCATCAAACGCAATATCTTGCGCTTATTGTCAGATCTTGACTGTCGCATGACCGTTGTGCCGGCTACGACTACCGCAGAAGAAGCGATGGCGCTGTTACCCGACGGCGTTTTCTTGTCAAACGGGCCCGGCGACCCGGAGCCGTGCGATTACGCCATCACAACCATTCGAGAATTCCTGAAACTGGGTATTCCGGTTTTCGGCATTTGCCTGGGACACCAATTGCTCGCGCTCGCGGCTGGTGCCAAGACCGAGAAAATGAAGTTCGGGCACCACGGCGCAAACCATCCGGTGCAGAACCTGGCGACAGGGCAGGTGATGATCACGAGCCAGAATCACGGCTTTGCCGTAGACGAGGACAGCCTGCCGGACAATGTGGAGCCCACTCATCGCTCCCTGTTCGATGCGACGCTGCAGGGCATCGCGTTCAAGGACAAACCAGCTTTTGGCTTCCAGGGGCATCCGGAAGCGAGCCCCGGGCCACACGACCTGTTGCCACTGTTCGAACGCTTTATTCATGATATGGACAGTAAGAAGCGCAGTTTTAGTAAATCGATTCTATCTAGATAACTCTTTTATAACAAATAGTTATCGATAGAACTTAATGTAAAAAATTAACTGAAGACCCGTAAAATGCCTAGACGAACCGACATAGAAAGTGTCCTGATTATCGGAGCCGGGCCGATAGTCATCGGCCAGGCATGCGAATTCGATTATTCAGGCGCACAGGCCTGCAAGGCGCTCATGGAAGAGGGCATTCGCGTCATTCTCGTCAATTCGAACCCGGCGACCATAATGACGGATCCCGAGACTGCCGATGCGATCTACATCGAGCCTGTGCACTGGACTGCAGTAGAGCGAGTTATTGCCAAAGAACGGCCGGCGCTGCTGCCGACCATGGGCGGGCAGACGGCTCTCAATTGTGCGCTCGATCTTGCCCGCGAAGGTGTTCTTGAAAAATACAATGTCGAGATGATTGCCGCCTCGCGGGAAGCCATCGACATGGCCGAAGATCGCGATCTGTTTCGCAAGGCGATGGCAGAAATCGGCCTCGAAAGCCCCCACGCTGAAATCGCGCATTCGCTGGAAGATGCGCTCGAGAAGCAGGAGGGTATCGGTTTTCCGACGATTATCCGGCCATCGTTTACGCTCGGCGGCAGCGGCGGCGGTATCGCGTACAACCGCGAAGAATTCGAACGTATCGTCACGCACGGTCTGGAGATGTCACCAACGGAAGAGGTGCTGCTCGAGGAGTCGGTGATCGGCTGGAAAGAGTTCGAGATGGAGGTTGTCCGAGACCGCAATGACAACTGCATCATCGTTTGTGCCATCGAGAATTTCGATCCGATGGGCGTGCATACAGGCGACTCGATCACCGTAGCGCCGGCGCAGACACTAACGGACAAGGAATATCAGCGTCTCAGGAATGCGTCAATCGACGTCTTGCGCAAAATCGGCGTCGAAACCGGCGGCTCAAACGTGCAATTTGCGATCAACCCGCAAGACGGGCGAGTTCTGATTATCGAGATGAACCCACGTGTTTCCCGGTCGTCGGCGCTTGCGTCAAAAGCGACCGGGTTCCCTATAGCGAAGGTCGCTGCAAAACTCGCCATTGGCTATACGCTGGATGAGCTCAAGAATGACATCACAGGTGGCGCTACGCCGGCGTCGTTCGAGCCGACGATCGACTACGTTGTCACGAAGATACCTCGCTTTACGTTTGAAAAATTCCCAGGGGCCAACGATCGTCTGACGACACAAATGAAGTCAGTTGGCGAGGTGATGGCGATGGGTCGAACATTCCAGGAGTCATTACAAAAAGCGTTGCGAGGCCTGGAAACGGGCATCACGGGACTCAACGAGATTATCGATTCTGTTGAGACCGATGCGGAGAAGTACAAGTTACGCCAGGAATTGCGAATTCCCGGCGCCGATCGCTTGCGCTACGTCGCCGACGCGATTCGCCACGGATTTAGTTTTGACGACGTCGCAAAAATCACCGGTATCGACCCCTGGTTTCTCGCACAGATTCAAGACCTTCTCGTCACCGAGGAGATAATACGGGGAGCCGGCCTTGCTGGTCTTGACGCGGATTTGATGTTTGCTATCAAACGCAAGGGGTTCTCAGACGCCCGGATTGCAGAGCTTTTGGGCGTTGCGGAACGAGTTGTGCGCGAACGACGGCTTGAGCTCGATATCAGGCCTGTATTCAAACGAGTCGATACCTGTGCTGCCGAATTTTCGACGACGACGGCCTATCTGTATTCGACCTACGAAGAAGAATGTGAGGCAGAGCCGACGGATCGAGCGAAGATCATGATTCTGGGTGGTGGGCCAAACCGTATCGGGCAGGGCATAGAGTTTGACTATTGTTGTGTGCACGCGTCACTCGCGCTCAAGGAGTCGGGTTACGAGACCATCATGGTCAATTGCAACCCGGAAACCGTTTCAACCGATTACGACACCTCGGATCGGCTGTATTTCGAGTCACTAACGTTTGAAGATGTCATGGAGATTATCGACAAGGAGCAGCCAAAGGGCGTCATCGTTCAATACGGTGGCCAAACGCCGCTTAAGCTGGCCCGTGATCTGGAGGCGGCGGGAGCCCCCATCATCGGAACGTCACCGGATTCGATCGACCTCGCCGAGGATCGAGAGCGTTTCAAGCAGCTCGTCGAGTCGTTGAAGCTCAGGCAGCCGCCGAACAACACGGCGCGAAACAAGGAAGAAGCCCTGGCCCGGGGTAGCGATGTTGGCTACCCGCTGGTCGTGCGCCCGTCTTATGTTCTCGGTGGCCGAGCGATGGAGATCGTCCACAACGACGAGGATCTCGCGACGTACATGGATGCTGCGATTGATGTGTCCAATGACAGTCCTGTCTTGCTTGATCGCTTTCTCGATCTTGCTATCGAAGTTGACGTCGATTGCGTCTGCGATGGTGAACGTGTGCTGATTGCCGGCGTCATGGAGCATATCGAGCAGGCCGGCGTGCATTCAGGTGACTCCGGATGTTCGTTGCCGCCGATCAGCCTATCGCAGGACTTGCAGGATGAGATGCACGCGCAGGTCGTCAAACTTGCAAAGGGCCTGAACGTGGTTGGCCTGATGAATACTCAGTTCGCCATTCAGAACAACATCGTTTACCTGTTGGAAGTGAATCCGCGAGCGTCACGGACGGTGCCATTTGTATCCAAGGCCATCGGAATTCCGGTGGCAAAAATTGCCGCGAAAGTCATGGTTGGCGAGTCATTGGCGCATCAGGGTTATGTTAACCAGCGCATTCCCGAGTACTACTCGGTCAAAGAGGCTGTGTTCCCGTTCATCAAGTTTCCAGGCGCTGACCCGATTCTGGGTCCGGAAATGAAATCGACGGGTGAGGTCATGGGTGTTGGCCGGACGTTCGGAGAAGCCTACGCAAAGGCGCAGCTTGCCTCCGGCGTGGTCTTGCCTCGGCAGGGGGTCGCTCTGTTGAGCGTGCGTGAACGTGACAAGGATAGTGCGGTTGAACTGGCCAAAATATTGGTCGGCCAGGGATTTGATGTTGTGGCAACCCATGGCACGGCTCAAAAGCTCGCCGCGGCTGGGGTATTATGCCGGCGAGTGAACAAGGTTCGCGAAGGCAGGCCGCATATCGTGGACATGATCAAGAACAGCGAAATCGACCTGATCGTGAATACCACGGAAGGCAAGCAGGCGATTAACGAGTCTGCGTCGATACGCGCCGAAGCGGTGCGTCGAGGTGTGACGTATTACACGACGCTTAACGCCGCGATCGCGACCTGTAAAGCCATTGAACACCTGGATGACGGAGATGTGAATCGTCTTCAGGACTTACACAAAGAGGTAGCAGCATGAACAAAGTACCGATGACGGTGCGCGGCCATGAACTGCTGCAAGCGGAGCTCAAGCAGCTCAAGTCAGTAGATCGACCGAGGGTGATCGAGGCGATTGCAGAAGCTCGGGCACATGGTGACTTGAAAGAAAACGCTGAGTACCACGCGGCGAAAGAGCAGCAGGGCTTCATCGAAGGTCGTATCAAGAATCTCGAAGGCAAGTTGTCGCACTTGCAGGTAATTGACGTGACGGCGATCGATGCCAAAGGAAAAATCGTTTTCGGCTCAACCATACAATTACTGGACGAAGATACGGGTAAGGAAATCGTCTACACGCTGGTCGGTGAAGACGAAGCCGATATCAAAACCGGGATGATTTCGTACTCGTCACCGATTGCTCGGGCGCTCATTGGCAAAAGCGAGGGCGATGTTGTGTCGTTTCAGGCGCCCAGCGGCGAAAAGAACTTCGAAGTACTCGAGATCACGTACGTCTGACGGTTAGCGCTTTGGAATGAGGATTTTTTTCTCGTCGGCGTTTTCTCGATAGATCAATGCGACGTTGCCGACTCGTTGTATGAGCTCGGCAGAGCTTGACGCGCAGAGTTCGTCGATAATTGCATTGCGCGCGCTGCGGTCGCCCACCCGAAGTCGCACCTTGATCAATTCGTGATGTGCGATCGTCGACTCATACTCGGCCATTAGCGACGCGGACAAGCCGGCGTCACCAACCGTGATGACAGGCTTCAGATCGTGGCCACGGCCACGCAGGTACTTCTTTTGTGATTCACTTAGAGTCATGGGCGCGAAGTGTAACAGTGTGAGAGCGGCGGTTCCGCTCCGAACGGATGATAAACAGTGAGTAAACCCAGACCCTCCAGTCGGAGTTGGCGCGAGCGCCAGGAGCGAGATCCTTACGTGGCTCAGGCGCGCAGGGACGGCTGGCGCTCAAGAGCGGTATACAAACTCGAGCAAATTGTACAAAAAGAACGAATCCTCAAGCCTGGCATGACTTGCATCGACCTTGGCGCGGCACCGGGAGGCTGGAGCCAATACGTTACCGAGACTCTCAAAGGGCGGACACAGATTGTCGCGATCGACCTGTTACCTATGGACGCTTTGCCGTCCGTTGAGTTTATTCAAGGCGATTTTACAGACGACGCTGCGTTGGAAGAAATACGCGCTGCTACAAATGATCAGCGGGTAGATCTTGTAATGTGCGATATGTCCCCCAATATCAGCGGAACCAGGGCGGTCGATCAGCCAAGATCGATGTACTTGGCGGAGCTCGCGCTGGATCTGTGCAAGGACAGGCTTAAGGGCGGCGGCGACTTCATTTGTAAGCTTTTTCAAGGCGAAGGTACCGATGCTTTTATCGTTGGCGCAAGAGCCGTTTTTGATCGTGTAAGAGTCATGAAACCCAAGGCATCAAGGGCTGGCAGCCGCGAGGTGTACTTGGTAGCGAGAAACTATCAATTGTAGTAGTGTCTAATTGGCTAGAACCTGTCTAAATAGACAGTGCTTCTGCTCCCCCCCCACCGCGGAAATAACTGTGAATGATCTGACCAAAAATATTCTTGTCTTCGTTGTCATAATCGTCGTGCTGCTGTCCGTAGTGCAGGGCTTGTCCGGCGTCAGCGGAGGGCAGCCTCAGTCAAAAGATTATTCCGATTTCTTGCAGCAGGTGCGCTCGGGTCAGGTTGCGTTGGTTGAGATCGAAGGGCAGAAGATTCGCTTTGGTAATAGCGAGCCATTCCCCTATTACACAATCAGCCCGGAGACAGACAACAACACACTGATTGGTCTGCTTGATTCCAATGGTGTTGAATTCTCCGCCGCCGAGCCGCAATCACAGAGCCTGATCGGACAGTTGCTGATCAGTTCATTCCCGATATTGCTGCTGATAGGTGTTTGGATTTATTTCATGCGGCAGATGCAGGGTGGCGGCGGTGGCCGTGGTGCGATGTCATTCGGCAAGAGCAAGGCACGGTTGCTGGGCGAAGATCAGGTCGGTGTGTCGTTCGCGGATGTCGCGGGCGTCGAAGAGGCTAAAGCCGAAGTATCGGAAGTTGTCGACTTCCTTAAAGACCCGAGCAAATACCAGCGCCTCGGTGGCAAAATTCCCAAGGGCGTGCTCATGGTCGGCCCCCCGGGCACCGGTAAGACATTGCTTGCGAAAGCCATCGCGGGCGAAGCGAAAGTACCGTTTTTTACAATTTCCGGCTCTGATTTTGTCGAGATGTTTGTTGGCGTTGGTGCGTCCCGCGTACGCGACATGTTCGAGCAGGCAAAGAAGCAGGCACCTTGCATTATCTTTATCGATGAGCTGGACGCAGTTGGCCGCCATCGTGGTGCGGGTCTCGGCGGAGGTCACGACGAACGCGAACAAACGCTCAACCAGATGCTCGTGGAGATGGATGGTTTTGAGGGCAACGAGGGCATTATCGTTATTGCCGCGACGAACCGGCCCGACGTACTCGATCCTGCACTGCTGCGCCCGGGGCGCTTCGATCGACAGGTCGTCGTACCGCTGCCGGATATTCGTGGGCGGGAACAAATTCTTAAAGTCCATATGCGCAAGGTTCCGCTCGACGATGACGTAAAGCCGGGCATCATTGCTCGCGGCACGCCGGGTTTCTCAGGCGCAGACCTGGCCAATCTTGTTAACGAGGCCGCATTGTTCGCGGCACGGGCCAATAAGCGCGTGGTCAGCATGGAGCAGTTCGAGCAGGCCAAAGACAAGATCATGATGGGCACTGAGCGGCGTTCAATGGTCATGAGTGAGCAAGAAAAACTCAACACCGCGTATCACGAGTCAGGGCACGCCATTGTTGGTTTTTTGATGCCTGCGCACGATCCTGTCTACAAAGTCACCATCATCCCACGTGGCCGTGCACTCGGAGTTACGATGTACCTGCCGGAGGAAGACCGTTACAGCACGTCAAAACAGCAACTGGAGAGTCATATAACGACACTGTACGGTGGCCGTCTCGCTGAAGAACTGATCCTTGGTCCCGAGGCCGTTACAACGGGCGCATCGAACGATATCGAGCGAGCAACTGAAATTGCTCGAAATATGGTAACGAAATGGGGCTTATCCGATAAACTTGGCCCACTTACATACAGCGAAGACGATGGCGAAGTATTTCTCGGTCGCACGGTAACGCAGCACAAGCAAGTATCGGATGTCACAGTTCATTCTATCGATGAGGAAGTCAGGGCAATCATCGATCGAAATTACAAGCGCGCGAAAGATCTGCTCGAAAGCCATCTCGACGAACTGCACGCCATGTCCAAGGCACTGGTCAAGTACGAGACCATTGACCTCTCCCAAATTGAAGAGATTATGGCTGGCAAAGAGCCGAGCCCACCCAAGGATTGGGATGACACACCCGACTCAAGTTCGAATACAGGCAAGCCAAAGTCTGAGGGCGAGAATACCGGGTCAATCGGTGGCCCTGCCAGCGAGCACTAGTTACCTTTCCCTGTCAGTAATGCGCCAAGCCTGATGTTGCGTCTCGGTTCTTTCAAACTGGACAGCCCTGCAGTGATGGGCGTTCTCAATGTCACTCCCGACTCATTCTCAGATGGCGGTCGTTATTCGACGGTCGATGTCGCGTTGCGGCACGCGCAGCAAATGGCAGAGCAGGGCGCGGCGATAATCGATGTCGGCGGCGAGTCAACTCGACCCGGCGCCAGGGCGGTTAATGAGCAGGAGGAACTGGATCGGGTACTGCCAGTCATTGAAGCGCTTCGTCGCATAATCGACCTCCCAATATCCATCGATACCAGCAAACCAGGCGTTATGCGGGCGGCCGTCGCGGCCGGAGCTTCGATCATTAACGACGTATACGCACTACAGGCCGACGGCGCTTTGCAGGCAGCGGTCGAGTTGCAACAGCCGGTATGCCTTATGCACATGAAAGGCGAGCCTCGCACTATGCAAAATGAGCCGCAGTACGACGATGTTGTGGCGGAGGTCACGCAGTTTCTGCGTGAACGCGTGGCACAATGCGTACAGGCCGGGCTTGGCGAGGGATTGATAATCGTGGATCCAGGATTCGGTTTCGGCAAGAGACCGGCGCATAATGTCGAATTGCTCGCCGGGCTAAGCCGGGTGAGCGAGATTGGCGTGCCAGTACTCGTAGGTCTTTCGCGGAAATCGACGCTTGGCAAGATTACGGGCAAAGACGTGTCGCAACTCATGCCCGCAAGTATCGCGGCTGCCGTGTTGGCCGTTCAGCAAGGGGCGCAAATTGTCCGCGCGCACGATGTTGCAGAAACGGTTGATGCATTACGAGTCGCAGCAGCCGTCATGAATTTGGGAAGCAGTTAATGACTAAGAAGTTTTTTGGAACAGACGGAGTTCGTGGCCGGGTTGGTTCCGATCCGATGACCGTGGATTTCACGATGCGCCTTGCCAGTGCTGCGGCACAGGTACTTGTGCCGGAGGGCGGCACGGTACTGATTGGCAAGGACACGCGGTTGTCAGGCTACATGTTTGAAGCGGCACTCGAGGCGGGTTTTGTTGCCGCAGGC
>RCNB010003051.1_pt1 | contig 10072 bp, 11 predicted proteins | sample 2041321 | NCBI WGS metagenome assembly RCNB01 (sample SAMN09708232, study PRJNA481090) | Marine sediment metagenome, whole genome shotgun sequencing project.
GTCTAGGCAGCCTCACAATGCTGGGTGCAGTTTCACCGCCCGGCAGCGACTTTAGCGAACCCGTCACAACCAACACCCTCAGATTCATCGGAACATTCTGGGCACTAGACAGCGAACTAGCCTACAGACGCCACTTCCCAGCTATAAACTGGCTGAGAAGTTTTACCCGATACTTAGGTGTAGCATCTGAATGGTGGAGCGAGCACGATATGAACTGGGAGGAATATAGAGGTAAGGCACTGACCCTCCTAGAGGAAGCTTCCCAGATCGAGGAAACTGCCCGTATCATCGGAGAGAAAGCACTCCCGGATGACCAACGATTGGTACTGCTACTAGCAGAGCTGTTTAGGGAGGGATTCCTAGTTCAGAACGCCTTCCATGAAGTAGATACCTACTGCGAAGCGGAGAAGCAGGTGGCCATGCTCAAGATAATGATCGAGTTCTACAACCAGGCAGAGCCCCTCATCAGGAAGGGTATCCCCATCGAAAAGGTGCGGGAGCTGGGAGTAGTACGTTCCCTCATGAGGCTTAAGGAACAGAAAGGCTTGGAACCCATCGAGGAAGCCCGAATCGAGATGCGTCAGCAGTTTAACACTCTCGCAGATGAGTACGAGGTGACATCAGATTGACAGTCAAAGAGTCAGGACTAATCTACAAGACAACAAGCGAGATCCGTGGACCCATACTCTTAGTTGAGAATGTTAAGGGCGTATCCTACGATGAAGTCGTCAGGATAATCAGACCCGACGGTGAGGAGGTCCAAGGTTCAGTGCTTGACGTATCCAGGGACTGGGCTATGATCCAGTGCTTCGGCAACACGAGTGGTCTAAACCTCGACGTCGGTATCAGGTTCACAGGCGACGTACTCAAAATACCCGTCTCCCCAGACTTAGTCGGCAGAGTATTCAGCGGCAGCTTCACACCCCTAGACGGCATGCCCGTGCCATTAAGCGTAGACAGGAGAGATATAAACGGTGGAACAATCAACCCCGCCGCAAGGGACGTACCCAACGAATTCATCCAGACAGGCATCTCAGCCATCGACGGCATGAACAGCCTTGTCAGAGGACAGAAGCTCCCCATCTTTAGTGAATCAGGGTTACCACACAATGAACTGGCCGCCCAGATTGCTAGACAGGCCACAATCCCGGGCAAGGAGTCAGACTTTGCCATCGTATTCGCAGCAATGGGCATCAAGAACGAGGAGGCCGAGTACTTCAGGGTTGAGTTCGAGAAAACCGGAGCCCTCAGCAAGACAGTTATGATACTTAACCTAGCTAACGACCCGCCAATCGAACGTATCGTCACACCGAGGATCGCAGAAACCATTGCAGAGTACCTCGCATTCGACTTAGACATGCATGTACTGGTTATTCTCACAGACATGACCAACTATGCGGAAGCATTGCGAAGCATCAGCATCGCCCGAGAGGAGATACCTACAAGGAAGGGCTATCCCGGCTACCTTTACAGCGACTTGGCAACCATCTATGAGAGAGCTGGTAGAATAAAGGGGAAGTCGGGCTCGGTTACACTGATGCCTATACTATCGATGCCTGCAGGCGACATATCGCATCCTATTCCCGACTTGACTGGTTATATTACTGAGGGGCAGCTCATCCTTGAGAGAGAGCTTTCACTGAAGGGTATCTACCCGCCCATGAACCCTATGCCCAGCCTTTCAAGACTTATGAAGGATGGCATCGGTGCAGAGACTACACGGAAGGACCACAGTGATGTCTCCAACCAGCTTTACATGGCTTACTCGGAAGGTGTCAGAGCGAAGGGTCTTGTCCGTATCGTCGGAGTTGTGGGCTTAAGTGAGCGAGAGAGAATTTGGCTAGAGTTTGCGGAACAGTTCGAGAACCGTTTCATCAATCAGGGACCTTACGAGAACAGAAGCATCCAGCAGACACTGGACATAGCATGGGATCTATTGGCACTCTTGCCTGAGGAAGACCTGATCCGAATCAGGGAGACTTACATAGAGGAATTCCACCCCAAACGTAAAAGAGAAGGATAAATTTGTCAGCAATGAGCGGAGTCAAACCCACAAAGGGTTATCTCATGGATACCAAGAGGAGAATAGGTTTCATAGAGCGGGGCTGCGAGTTCTTAAAACTCAAGCGGGACCACCTCGCCAAGGAGCTAAGCACCTCCCTAGATATACTCAAGGGAAGGCGAAGTTTACTCCTCCCAAACCTGAAGGAAGCATATGAAGCCCTAACAGCTGCATACCTTTCCCTGGGACCCACAGAGGTTAGAAGCCAAGCAAGATCGGTGAAGAGCGCCATGGAATTAGAGGTACTCCCCCGAAGCGTCATGGGAGTCCGCTTTCCCTTCGTGAAAATACTGTCTAAACCCCAAGCTACTGCTGAGTTGGATATAACTCTGACGTGGGCTTCCGAGAAGGTCTATGAGATCCTGGATGAAATCATCAAACTAGCGGAGTTTGAGGCGAGAGCTGAGCGTATTGCAGACGAGTTGGGGAAGACCAACCGTAAGGTGAACGCTTTAGAGAACACGGTTATACCAACTTATAAGCAGGTGATTAAGTTCATCGAGAGTAAGCTGGACGAGGAGCAGATGGAGGAGCTAGTTAGAATGAAGCGTATAGGAGGTGCATTGGCATCTCGAAGGGAATGAAGTTAGGGTTATCCTACGTGGTCATCAGAACTCATGCTTTGATAGCTGATCTACTAACCCACGATCAGATGCAGCAGCTTGCAGATTCTGAAAGTATACCTGACTTTTTAGACAAACTCACGGAGACACCATACGGTAAAATATCCCTTGTGGGTGAGGAGCACATCCCTATAGCTTTGGAACGTATCTTTTACGAAAAGTTCCTTGAACGTGTGCTTAAGATAGTCAATCTTACCCCCCAGAAGATAGGTGAGTTCCTCCAGTCATACTATTACACCCGCTTTGAGATACTCAACCTGAAACGAATACTCAGGGGAAAATTCAGTGGTCAACCTAACGAAGAGATACTTGAAAGTCTAGTACCCATACAGCCCTACCTGATGAAGGACTACCAACCTTTGATTGAGTCAAATTCAGTGGAAGACGCCGTACAATTTCTAAAAAGTACACCATATGCACCTCTTATTTCCGAGTTAGACTACTACAGGGAGTATGAAGTCTTATGGCGGCTGGAATTAGCGTTAAATCATATTTTTGAAAAGTCCGTATTTAAGGCTGTGCAAGTTCTGCCATCAAGAGACCGGCGTTCAGTAAACAGGATTGTGAAGTTTGAAGCCGACATCGAAAACTTACTCTTAGCTGTAAAGCAAAGGGGATCTAAAGAAAAAACCCAAACTGTAGAGGAGATGTTCCCAACTACATACGGAATAGGTCTCGATCTACTCAGGGAGGTTATAAATACGGGTGACATAAAGCCTGTTATCCAAGGGCTTAACCCACCGTATAATGAGATTATGACCCCCCTCTATGAGGGTGACGTAGCCCTAATCAGGAGTCGTCTCCGCCAGCACATCTACAACCTCGCTAAGAGTGAGCGTGCAAAAAATGACTTCGGCTTCAATGTTGTTATGGCGTATCTGATCTTTTGCGAGATGGAGAAGGATGATCTCGTTGGTATCTCTTGGGGGAAGACCCAAGGAATTGCTAAGAAGGATATCTTGAAATATCTAGTTATTCCCCATTTAGTTTAGACCTATTTTTTGCATCTATAATATTGCCTCTTGAAAACGTTGTTTAATATTTATTGCGCACGCATTCACAAAAATTCAAGAATGAAAATAACTAATGTGTAAAATAGGTATTTAAAAAGAAAAAAAGGGTAGTTGTATTAGACTATCCGATCAATAAGATTGAAACGATCAATCCATAGATGGCTAATCCTTCCCCGAGAGCTACGAAGAGAAGAGCCCAAATTGAGAGCTCTGGTTTTTCCGTTAGCATCTGGGAACCTGCTTTCACAGCTGCTATGATACACATAGCAGCAGCTAAAGCAGAACCGATCATGGTCAGAGCTCCCATAAGAAGCGGCCATGCAAGATCAGGTATCATAATTTCATCTCCACCAACTTGATATAAAGAGAGTATACTAACGAGAATTATAAACGCAGTTATAGCTCCCCACGAACCAACTTTGTCCAGAGCTTCTTGTATACTCTTATCTTCTCCTCCACTCTTTGCTATTGATGTTACCAATACAAAGGCGAGTAAGGACAATATTCCAGTAAGAAGCGTTATAAAAGGACTGATGGTCTCCATCATAAAATTAAAACCTACAAGGAGACCAATGAATAGAATTAGTGAACCAAAGAGGCTTAAGGTTGAGCCCCAGACAGAACCTCTTCCTTTTTCAACGGCAGTTGATGCACTAATTGTGGAACCTTGAATCATACACCATGCAGCAGCAAAGATGCTGCCTACAATAGTGAGTGACGCAGGTAATATATTTTCGATTGTCATTACCTCCAAAGGAAATACAGGTTGTTGGGGTTTATTGCTATCATCATTTGTATACTTACACCCTGTTCTGCATTACAATCACTAATATATATATAAGTTTTTCACCAGAAAATTGATATAAAAAAAAGGAATGTTTAGGCTAGAATTTTTTTATTTTTTTTAGCCCTAAATGGTTTGAAGCGTATTCCGTCGCCGTGGTAGAACTTGCTCATGAATTCATAGTATAGCAACCTAACAGATTGGACACCACTCGACATGAATTCGAAGCTCATGGCAATACCATTCATCAAGATTAAGCTTGGTACGACCCCCATTAAACCACCTAACTGAACAGCCGCATTGGCTAGACTAGCGTGTGCGAGTGCGAAAGCGACAATGCGAAGGAAAGAGAAGAGATTAGCGAGTCCTTCTACAAAAACCATAAGAAGTGCCCCCACACCCTCTCCAATATTTTCGATACTGAAGTTACCATGAGCAAGGGCTGAAATTATAGGTTCTAGCAATGAGAGAATTAACCCACCCAACAATATATAGAAGCCCCAGTAGCTAAAGGTACTCATGAAATTGCCGGTTCTAATGAACTCCATCGCAGAAAAATATAATCCTGAGATATACAAGACAATGCCTAGACCATGCTGTCCAATGATGCCAAATTTGTGCCCCCCTTTCCATTGGTTGATTCCACCAAGGATACCGCCTATCGCGATCTCAATTGCCCCGATCATGAAAACTAATTTCATCAGTGTTGTTGTTTGGTAAACGGGACTTGGCATTATGGGATATAAAAATTTAGTGAATCCTAGATCAACTTCCGCCTTTATTACATGTGGAGCAAGCTCTATTTCATGGAAATGTAGGCTGTGTATTAACCAGTGAGTGATCTGGTGTTCCAAAAGGAATGCAGAATCATAAAGTAATCCAAAGATAATTGCAGCAATACCCATAGGTATAAAGAGAGTAGCAAACTTCGAAATCATTCCAGTCTTATATTTTTTTGATAAGAAGAAACCAGCGAGTAAGAAAATAGCCCCTTGACCGATATCCCCAAACATCAATCCAAACTGGAAACTGAAAACGATTATAGCTATATACTTTGGATTAATCTCGTGTGTTGAGGGCCACCCTCGAAGTGATGTTAGTGTCCAAGCTGGTTGAAGGATATCTGGTTCAAGTTTTGGTACTGGATTTGGAATGTTGTGATCGTCATGGGATGCTTCTTCAAACTGAATATATAGCCTCACACCAATATTCGACTCAACTTCTTTTATAATCTCGTTAAATTTAGTAAGCTTATCCTCTGGTACCCATCCTTGGAGAATGTTCAATACCCTAGTTCTCATCACTGGAACACTATCATCCGAGAGGAGATTAAGCATATAATCCATGTAAGCTAACTTACCAAGAGATTCATCCAGCTCCTCCTTTAGTATTTTATTTTGCTGTATGTTTTTATCATCAAGGTCCTTTAACTGCTTGTTATAATCTCCCTCGATGTGCTCTCTTTTCTCGGATAAGCCCTTTCCTCCCGCCTCAAAACGTTCAAATTCTTCTTGATATTTCTTTATGACTTCCTCCCTCTTCTTGGGATCCAATACTAGAAGAATGTCCTCTGTGTCAATCACATCAAAAATATCTTTCACCCCAAAGACGAGAAAGAGTGATTCTACCCATTTGCGGTTTTCTTCAGGACCGAAGACGAAGAGAATACTCTCCTCGTCATAGATTTTTATAGCTTTATAGAGGAGGTCAGGGTATCCGTGCAAATACTCATTGAACCTAGGAATAATATTGTTTTTCACAACACCAACCGCGAAGCATTTTTTCAACTCCTCAGGCTCAAGGGCTCTAACAGATTCAAGCTTCACTCGAAGTGCGCGCAGTTCATCGACGAATTTTTTTAACTCTTGGTTTTGTTTTTCTATAATATGCGCACGCGCAATATCTTGTTTCTCTTTAATATCATTGTACGTGAAAAGCAAGACTTCATTTTTTTCGAGAACTGCATTGACTTCTGACTCCGGGTTCATAACAAATTTATTGTATTCATCTGTGCTTGGTGTAACCCGCTTAACTTCGTCATTACTCAGCTCCAAGAGCTGTAAATAGCGTGGATGATTTTTTTGATAAAGCTCCTTATAATTGGTATCCTTTCTCGAACTGTCATTAAGCCACTCAAAATCTAAGCCCGATACTTCTTTAAGCTGAATTATGCCAGATCTCCCTAAAGATTGGAGGATAATTCCCTCATACTCTGGAGGGGTAACAATGGTGACCTTCTTAATCAAAGCGTCTCACGAATATCATATCGTTGTTAATAAAAAGGTTTCTTTGAATAGAGTAAGCGTAAACAATGATCATATATTATAATATGCACGCATAATGATCACGGGACAATTACCTTTTTTTATCAGGAATTAATTAATTGGTTCATTTTCTTGAAAACCCATAAAACTAGAAGAGAATATTGAGCGATGAGTAAGACGATGACCCCAATAGCAACCATCATATTAGCGGGTGCCTTCCACATGATTAGAGGTATAGCGATGGTCATCCCCATGACTGGCAGTAAAATGATGGCAAGAATTATAATTCGATTCTTCTTCAAGGAGTCCTTAAAGTTGGGATCACTGCTCATATAGATAACTCCTTAACAAAACAACTAATTAAATGATATCAAATAAAAAGGAAAGCAATATATGCACTTCTGTTTTCCCTATCTCTCTTCTGAATTGGTAACTATAATGTGTACCTTAAGATTCCATATAGTTATCCCTGACTTTCGAGTGCCGCTATAGAGCGTAAATTATGGAAAGATAATAATTTAACTCTACTTCGTCACGAGCTTAGCTGAAGATGGTGTAATGTTGATTATTACTCTATCTGGGCTATATGTACCGCTGGGGAACCAGAAGCGGTTTCTCTGATGGGGATGCCAATATAGGTACCACCACTTCCACTTACTTGTCACCTCTTTCTCACTAGCAAACTCAGCCTTACCCTCTATTTCATAGAACTCCCCATTAACTAAACTCGGAAAAGTCAGAAGAACTTTTGAGTTCTTTTCTATATCTTCGACCTTCTCTGTATTACTAGATGTGGGGAACCACATTACAGTGTAAGGATCGGTATTGAAATTCGTCATCTGGCGACTATTCTCATTTCCATCCTTGTAGGTTGTAAGGAAAACAACCTTTGCTTTCTCGAATGCTTCCTTCATACCTTTTATTTCATTCATGACAAATCATCCATATTGAATATATATGAATAAGAAAGGGAGGATATAAAAATTTCAAGCTAACCTACCGTCCAATTGATACTAAAAGATTGGTTTTTTAATGGTTTCAGTTCTTCTTACTGAGAAGTATAGTAAAAGATACTCCCCTAACCAAAGTGACCTTAACTACTGCGTCTATTCCTCTCCGACAAAATTCACAGGTCTTGCTTCCAGAAGTGTTGTGGTTGACGCAACTCCCGGTATGTTTCTCAGTTTATTGAATATGAAGTTATCCAAATCATTCAAACTTTCAGATTCTACCTTGATGATGAGGTCATACTCCCCGTATGTGATAGTGACCTCTTTTACCTCCGGAAAGGTCTTAATTTTTCTATATGCTGCCTCATCCTGCAAGGGGTGAATGCGTGCCAGCGTGTAGCTCGTAACCATGTCCGCTACCTCTTAACCAATGATACTTTATTCCATATGATATTGAAAAAACATGTGGTATAAAAAATGGGGTTTAAACGCTCCTGACTGTAGCTGCGACCTTCTGAAGCCCAAACTCTTCAAGTGTACGGCATGTCTTATCGGTGTCCACTAGGCTTGCAGCCTTTAGTAGTGTAGTGATGCCTGCAGTCGAAGCCAGTTGATCCTGCCGCCATAAGTAAATCACATTCTTTGCGAGATCAGTTGGTACTGCGTTTTTATCCTCTGAACCAAGTACTATGTCTATGAGTTTGGTAGACAAGTCACCGCGCAACGTCGTCGGAATTCCTTCAACTACGTTTTCCATGTTTGTTCCCTGATCCTTATAGTATATACTTAATATATATGGAAACCCATATGGAAACATGAGATATCATCACCTTTTTCTTTAAAAACCATAATTTGGATGTTGATTTCTTAAGAAAAAATATGCAACAACCAGCTATTGTACATGTAATAAGCAAAGTCATATCTATGATTTTATCAAAATTTATATCGTTTTGTTAACTTATTGGACTACGGAAAATTTGTTAAGTATGAACCTGCATTTTCACACTTCAATTATAGATTTCTTCAATTAAATTAAAGAAAACCGAAAATCTTTTGAATATTATTACCTTAGTATATTTGGTTGGATTGTCTCTAGACGTTTTAGATATGAATATTATCAAATGCCTTACAGAAGATGGAAGAGCTACCTATAGAACGATAGCTGAAGAAGCAGGTGTCAGTGAAGCTACAATTAAAAATCGAATTGACCGACTAAAAAAAGAAGGCGTTATTAAAAAATTCACAGTGATGCTTGACTACCACAAGTTAGGTAGGGCAATCAAGTCGTTCATAGGTCTCAAAGTGCAGCCAACTAAACTCCAGGATATTGTCTCTCATATGAGTAAACACCCTGATGTTCACGTTCTATACAGGACCAGTGGGGACGTTGACCTATTATTTGAGGTTATATTCGAGAAAATGGAGGACCTTAACGTATTCCTGGAGAAAGAGCTTGCAATAGAAGGTATCCTAGGGACCGTTGTCACTATAGTTATTGGGCCATACAAGAGATGTCCCTGGACGGGTCTTTAGAGCCAGGTTTCATGTTTTGGTTTCCCTGCTATGAATACGACTAGTCCTTCAACATTTGTATGGTGTTCCATAAAATTTACCTTGAACATAGTCTCCAGGTATCCTCTGAGATAGTTGTTAGGGACTGCACTGTATTCCACTTTTATCTCGTTTTCATCACGAGTGAAGATTCCCCAACCTAGGTTTTCTAGTTCCTTTAATACGATGAGCCAGTTTTTTTTCTTTGTTAGGTTGATGTCTCTGTACTCGGGTTTCATGACCTTCCTTTTCAACGCAGTGAGATGACCTGCTCTGTAGATTTCATCCTCCGTTAATAGTTCGAAGACATCTAACAGCATGCCCCTATCCATTAGGATTATACGGGCGTCTGCTATTCGGTATATGTCTGGGAGCCAGTCGTGCATGGAGAGTTTTTTGAAAAGTAGTAGAGCTTTTTTCACGGCTTCATCCTTGTTTTTGATGAATCGCATTCTCTCTAGGAATTCTAGGTAGTTAAAGGTGTCATTGTCAAGGTCGATGGTGAATTCTGGCAACCTTATTCCCTCAATAAGAGTACACTTATCCATTATATACTTACGGGGTTCAGTCTTCGTTTATGCTCAGATATTGACCCAAAATTTTATTCGACATCAGGAACAAATTAACGTATAATGTCGGTGAAATGTGTAGTATGCAATAAAAAACTCGATGAGACAGAAATCCGTCTTAATAATCGTGGATTACAACGAAAAATACGGTATCTCTGCAAATCATGTCGTAAAAAAGAATATGATAACTATACCAAATCGATCAATGATTTGATAAAGAAAAAGTAAAAAAATTATTGGACTTCATGAGCGATGA
>RCNB010003052.1_pt1 | contig 10071 bp, 8 predicted proteins | sample 2041321 | NCBI WGS metagenome assembly RCNB01 (sample SAMN09708232, study PRJNA481090) | Marine sediment metagenome, whole genome shotgun sequencing project.
CGATTGAAACGCCGAGGAAATTTATAAGAGATGGGGGCAGGCGATGGGCAATAGATTCAAATAACTGTGATAATTCTGCCTCAAACAACAGCCAGGCGAAAGCAAATTCAAAAGTAAAAGAAAAAACTGTCAACCATAAAACAACATATTTTTGATCGTTGATTATTTTCGTTAGATAGGACATCCCAAGGGCCATGTTTATGTGCGATGTTTTCATCGTTAATCTTTTGTATAAAATGTCATAAACAAGTCTTCCAATGATGGTTCAGGAAAAACCATATTTTTTATCCTGTACTTTGTAAGAATCCGAAGCAGTGAATTAACATCTTCCGTGACACTTAAAACCAGGCGGTTGTCTCTTTGTTCAATTACCTTCAGTGATGGATACTTAAAATCCTTAAGATCTGCTCTTTCAGCAAATTCAATCTCCATTCTTCGTATCATTTTCTTTTTCAGATTGCTGATTGATTCCAGAGCTATAAATCTTCCGTTTTTTACCAATCCTACGTGATCACTGATTTTTTCAACCTCGGACAGATTGTGAGAAGAAAAAAATATTGTTTTTCCCTTATTCCTGAGTTTTATCAAATAGTCATATAGCACATTCTTGTTCAGCGGATCCAAACCTTCCGACGGTTCATCCATAATGATTAGATCCGGCTCTTCCTGGAGAGCCTGTATGATGCCCAGTTTTTGTTTCATTCCCCGGGAATAATATTTGATTTTCTTATTCATATCTTCTTTTCTAAGCTGAAAGGCCTCAATAAGTTCTTCTTTCAATATTGGAATCTTTGTGTTGAAGCTGTTCATATAATTAAGAAAATAATTGCCGTTTAATTCTTCATATAATTTCAATTCTCCCGGTAAATTCCCTATTCTTTTAAAAATCTGTTTGTAATATTTTCTTACTTCCTTGCCAAACAGAATCACTCTGCCGGAAGATGGTTGTAACAGATTAAGAAGTAGTCTGATCGTTGTTGATTTTCCTGCGCCATTGGGACCGAGAAAACCAAACAGTTCTCCTTTGCTGATCTGGAAATTCAGATCTTCTATCCCACGTATTTTACCATAATACTTCGTGAGATTATCTGTTTCTATTACAATTGACGTCATGGGGATGTTCTGAGTAATTCGTAAGCTACCAGACGATTATCAAAAAATGTCGGTATAATTATTAAGTTTTTCTCCATAATAAACTCCAGATCAGCCGCATTGATCTTCTGTTGAGTCGTATTTATAAGTTCAATGAGTTGACCTTCCTTTGTGATCCATGAGGTTTTACCCGCCCAATCAGATACAATAAAGTTGCCTTCGCCATCCATTTTTAAACCATCGATACCGGACCCCACAATGGAAACCGTACGGATTGTCTTTTTTTCCAGATGGATCGCTTTTATTTTTCCATCACCAGAATTACCGACTAATAATTCATTCCCTGAAATATACAGACCATTCGGTTTATCAATCTCACTTCCTCTTACCCATATTTCTAATTTATCCTGATTGAGTTGATAAATAATGCTGTTTTTACCTGAATAATCGGATATATAAACCTTACCCTCCTGATCGACTACGACATCATTTAAAAATATTGCCTGGGGATCAGGATGTTCAGCAATGATCTCTCCCGTTTCCACATTTATCACCACTACGCGATCGATATCAGTCACATAAAGTGTATTACCGAACAAGGCCGAACCTTTAGGGGCGTTTAAATTTTTTACCCATTCTAAGCTTTCAATGCTTCCATCCAGTCTTACTTTCGAAATAAATCCATTACCATCCATATCCAGAGGTTTTCCATTGATATTAGATACATACAGGATATTTCTTTGCTGATCATAGGTTACCGACTCCGGCACTTTTAACACACGTTCTGTTTCCCACTTCTTTTCCAGACCAATCTTACCTGAATTACCACAGGTTAAACTCATGAAAATAAATATAAGAAAAATTCTGCGCATGGCTCCCTCCGATTATTTATGCACAAATATATGGTAATATAATACGCCTGAGCGGATATAGACTAATTTTTATTGATGGTAAAAAACAACTCTATAAATCGCTGTCATTTATTTACATGGTAAGAAGCGTACAGTAGATTCCATTTCTTTTAAAACAACTTCAATAGCTGCTAATGTATCTTTTATATTCTTCCTGGTAGTTAGAGGAGAGAGAGAAAAACGAACCGAACAATGGGCTTCTTCTTCACTTCTACCCATCGCCAAGAGCACATGTGTGGGATCCGGGGAACCGGATTTACAGGCTGAACCGGATGAAAGAGCGATACCCTGCTGATCAAGCGCTAGTACCAATGATTCACCCCTTAGCGCCGGCAATGTGAGGTTTAGGGTGTTTGGTAAGCGCTGATTTGCTTTACCATTCAGTTTCACACCGGGTATTAGTTTTTGTATTCCTGTTTGTAAATAATCTCTCAATTTTTCTATCGTCTGAGAATTTTGGATACTATAGGCTGCCAGTTCTGCTGCCTTTCCTATTCCTACGATACCAGCAACATTTTCCGTACCCGCCCGTCTATTATTCTCCTGTTTGCCCCCATGAATCAACGCTTCCAATTCTATTCCCTTTTTTACATAAAGGATCCCAACCCCTTTGGGTCCGTGAAATTTATGACCGGATAAAGTCAGCATATCAACATTCAAAGCCTGAACATCGATGGGGATTTTTCCCGCAGCTTGTACGGCGTCGCTGTGGAAAATAATATCTTTTTCATGGGCGATTTTACAAAGTTCACTGATTGGCTGAATCGTGCCTATCTCATTATTAGCCATCATGATCGAAACGAGAATGGTTTTTTCCGTTATCACTTCATTCAACTGAGCCGGATCGATTATACCATTCTTATCTACCTTCAGGTAGGTTATTTTTAAACCCACTGTTTCAAGAAATTTACAGGTATTTAAAATCGCCGGATGCTCTATCGCTGATGTAATAATGTGATTTCCCCTCATTTTATAACGATAGGCGATTCCAGATAAGGCTAAGTTATCTGATTCAGACCCGCTTCCGGTAAAGATGATGTTACGTGGACGCGCATTGATCAATCCGGCAACACTTCGTCTTGCCTTATCCATGCCTTCGCGTGATTTTCTACCCACACCATATATGGCTGAGGGATTTCCAAAATTATACTCCAAATATGGCAGCATTTCCTCACGTACCTCATCAGCAAGAGGTGTCGTTGCATTATTATCAAGGTATATATAATGTTCTGGTATATTATTCTTACCTTCAATTTCAAACAATTGACCACTCAGACATTCCTGCTTCTGTAACACCTTCTTATGATAATCATTACCGTCTTTAGTTTTAATCACCTCACATAGCAAGGCTTTATACACAGGAAATCCGGAAATTGTGTCGAATTTTCCCAAATCGGTCAAGTTATTTACATTCCAATTCTGCCAGGCATCAGGTCCAACGGGTGTACCTCCCCCCATATTACATTCAACAGCCCCTTTCACAATATCTTTTGTAACGCGTGCGCGAAAAGGGACACTTCCTCTTAATGTTTTTACATCCACCAGATCGCCATTTTCAATTCCTCTTTCAACGGCATCACCCAAATTTAACTCGATCGTTGGTTCCGGATTGTCCTTTAGCAAGCTCTTAATCCCATGGTGCTGCGAGCGAAAATCTGTTTGCGGTCGTGCACCAGAATTGAATACCAATGGATAATCTTTTTGCAGTTCAGGGTTGGCTAATGGCCCTTCTTCTGGCTCAATATATTTAGGAAGAGGCTCATAACCATGGTCTTCCAGGATCGTCGACCAGATTTCAAATTTACCGGTCGGTGTTTCGAATCCCGGCTTTCCATCAACACGTAATTTTCCTTTTTCCCATTTTCTATATTCCATCATCGGCGTGGGTATTTTTACCGATCCACCTGTCTTTTTTATTTCATCTAAACTATAGCCAGATCCTTTGAGTACGAATTCAATCATTTCCTTTTCACTCTGCGGGAACAAATGTCCATAACCAAGTCGTTGCGTAAGTTCTGCTAAAATAAGATAGTCATTTCGGGACTCCCCAACCGGTTCAATAACTTTTTCCCTTAGCCGAAAAATAGGTCCATAGGTCATGTACGAGTCAATTTCAAACATCGTTGTTGCTGGTAAAACAACATCCGCATAAGCAGCGTCTGCAGTTAATTGACGATCGATACAAACCTGAAAATCCAATTTTGAAAGCGTTTCCCGCCATAGTGGCGTTTGTGGCCATGAGGTGAGTAATGATGCGCCATGAATGATTAATCCGCGGATACGATATGGCTGACCGGTAAGCACCGATGAGACCAGTCCGCTGGCATGTGATTCACCCCGATATTTACTGTAAATGGGAAATTTGTCCCGGGCGATCGCCAGGTTAAGATCAGGATTCTTTTGATTACATGAACGATTAATAGAAAAATGTGTATTGAGCATAGATAAACCTATACCCCCGGGAACATCCAACTGCCCGGCCAGGGCAAACAATGTAAAAACAGCTCTTATCGCCTGGATACCACTATCCGAATATTCCAGTCCGGTATACATTACCGGACAGGCGCCATTTGCACGGCAAAGTCGGCGGGCCAAATCACGAATTGTAACAGCCGGTACGTTTGTAATCTTCTCTACCACTTCAGGTCTGAAATGCTGCACATAAGATTTTAATTCATCAAATCCATGACACCAGTTTTCAGCAAAATTCTCGTCGTATAGATCCTCATCGATTATTACTTCAATCATACTCAATGCCAGGGCACCGTCAGTACCAGGTCTGATAGGAATCCATTCGGCTCCTGTGCGTTGAACAGTTTCTGTTCGACGAGGATCGATAACAACGATCTCCGCCCCTTTTTTCGCGGCTGTTTCTAAACGGTACATATCCAACGGAGGTGAGTCCGTCGCCGGATTGGCTCCCCAAACTATCATCAATTGGGAGTTTTCCATATCGGTAAACATATTGATCAGCATCCGTCCCATGGTTATGTGTGGCGCAATCATGGCAAAGGACACATAGCAGAGTGCACCGACACCCATCGTATTTGGAGAACCGAAAGGAAATAAAATATTGGAAGCTGAAGACACGGCTACATCCCGTGGCTGAAAAATATCGCAGAGGGAAAGTTCAAACGCCCCCCGTCCGGTGTAGATGGCCATTGCTTCAGGGCCAGAAGTTTCTTTTATGGTGTTAAGATTTTGCGTGATCAAGTTATAGGCTTCATCCCAACTGATCCTGTCAAATTCGTAGTTTCCTTTTTGCCCCTTTCTTTTCATGGGATATTGCAAACGATTTTCAGAATATACAATTTCCGGGGCATGTTCTCCCCGGCGACAGATCATGCCTAACGGATGGCCGGTATCAGCCTTAATATCCATCATCCGCCCGTTCTTCATCCCCACCTGTACCCAGCATCCAGCCGGACATATACCACATATAGTCTTTATCCAGATGAGATTTTTCTTTTTACGATCTGAATTCATTCTCTTAATCTTATGCAAAAATCCTATATTTAAAATTTTAGGCTTTTGGTTTGATATTCCATGTAAAACTTAGCAGTATAATCGCCAAGAGGGTACAGCCAAGAATCGCCGCGATGACTAAACTCCAGCCGACTTCTGAGCCGTAAATAGCCCCATAATGCTCAACAATCCAACCAAATCCTTTCGCTTGTACTGTTCTGCCCACATACCCAAAAAGACCAATAAATCCAGCGGCCGTACCCACCGCTTTCTTCGAAGTCAGATCAAGACCGTATACACCAAGTAGCATGACCGGCGGATAGATAAAGAAACCAATAATAGCCAGAAATGTCATATCTAACCACAGATTTCCCGGGGGATTTAAATATATACCGGAAAAAGCAGCAAAGATAGGAATCATACACAAGAGACTAATCATCCCTCTTCGTCCACCAACTTTATCAGAAAGCCAGCCCATTAGCAACGTAGAGGGTATCCCGCCAAACTCTATAATGAGTATAGCCAGACCTCCCCCGGCCAGTGTTGCCCCTTTGATTTCCCTGAGATAGGTTGGTCCCCAATCAAGCATGCTATAACGAACAATGTAGACAAAAAAATTTGCTGCGGCGATAATCCACAAATATTTGTTTGTTAAGATATTATCAATAAATAATTCTCGGGTACTGAGTTCCCTCTCATGAATTCCATGTTCTTTTTCATCTTCAGGATAATCATTTTTGTATTCTTCTATGGAAGGTAATCCCACCGATTGAGGAGTATCCCGGAGTCTCCAAAACAGATAAACCGAGCCGACGACTGCGATAATACCCGGAAAGTAAAAAGCCGCCTGCCAACCATAATGAGAGGCGGCAAAAGCCGCTAATATACCCGCAATTCCCCCCCCAATATTGTGGGCAACATTCCAGATGGCAAAATATGAACCCCGTTCCCTTAGACTAAACCAATGCCCGATCGAACGGCCACAGGGAGGCCATCCCATACCTTGAATAAAACCATTAAGCGCCCATAAAATTAAATGGACAGTATAATTTTCAACACTTCCAAAGGCAAAATTGCACATGGCGGTTAATAAAAGTCCGGTGGCCATAAATCTTCCGGGATTACTCCGATCTGACAATGAACCCATTAGAAATTTTCCAAGTCCATAGGCAATCGCACTAATAGCCAATATGCTTCCGATCATATTGTGGTCATAATGAAGCGCCCCCTCGATATCTTTTGCGACTGTGGATAAATTATTGCGAACCAGGTAAAAAACAGCATATCCAAGAAAAGTTGATTCTAGTGTACTCCAACGGTACTTTTTATACAGTTTGTTGACTGCATCCCCGGGTACAGGTTCAATATGAGGCGCAGGTGTAAAATATTTCCGGATTTTTGAAAAGAACATATCTGGCTCCTTAAATTTTTTGCTTTAGCCTTTCATAAGCTGGATTTTTCACAAAAAAGCATATCTTTATCTTAATCGATCTATGTTAAAACTCTATAACTTTCTATATTTTGGGATTCCGCAAAAAGAAGTTAAAAACCTTCATTATTGATATCAGACTATAAAAAAGAATTCTTTACCCATGTTCATTTTAGTAAATATAGAATTAAATCACTATAATACAAAAATGAAAAGTCAGGAAATATAGTTGATTTATTTTTGAGAATAGAGATGAATTTTCAAAATCTGCTAAAATTTATTACATTTGCCGCCAGGTTATTCACCAATCTAAATAATATTTAACCGACTCGAGAGGAGTTTGCTGTGACAAAACTACGCTCAGACAATCAATATTTGGTACTTACGCTGGGAATATTATTTTTGACGACTTTATTACTTGCTCACGCTGAATCACATCAGCCACAGGATCGCTCTGACTGGGAGGGTGGATTCCCTGATGGTTGTACAACAATTACAGTCGGCAGGCAGGCAACAGCCGATGGATCGGTTATAACTTCGCATACCTGCGATAGTCACCGTACGCGTGGTTGGTTGACAATTTCACCGGAATTTAGACACAAAAAGGATTCAATGCTGATATTAACAAAGCGGGTCAACGAAGATTCTCTGGCAATGCCCAGTTACAAGTATATCGCAACCGGTGAAATATCTCAAGTTGAAAAAACCCATGGTTTTATAAACACAGCCTATCCTTGTATGAATGATCAACAGTTAGCGATCGGTGAATCTACATTTGGCGGAAGGGAATCACTCCAGTCAGCCAAAGGTTTAATTGATTGTCAACAATTGGTTCGTCTGATGTTGGAGCGGTGCGCCACAGCTCGTGATGCTATTCAGATGGCTGGACAATTAACCAAGGCCTATGGATGGAATGATAGTGGAGAATGTCTGACTATTGCTGACAAAAAAGAAGTTTGGCATTTTGAAATTGTTGGTCTCGGTCGTGAAAAGGTTGGGTCAATCTGGGCGGCGCAACGGATACCGGATGAACATATTTCTGTTAATGCAAATGCCAGTCGTATTCGCCGGGTCGATCTTGATAATCAGGATCAATTTATGGCATCCGATAATGTTTTTATGGTTGCCCAGGATAGCGGTTGGTGGGATCCAAAGAAGGGATCCTTTGAGTTTTGTTACGCTTATGATCCTGAAGGCCGTACATCATTTGCTGCCCGCCGGCGAGAGTGGCGGGTGTTGTCTTTAGCAGCACCTTCATTAAATCTCCATGCAAATGCAGAAAATTTCCCCTTTTCAGTAAAACCGGATACCTTGATTACTTTGGAAAAAATGGTCACTATGTTTCAGGATTATTTTGAAAACACACCATATAATTTTATAAAGGATCTGACCTGGACGAATGATCAGGGTAAGACTGAAATCTCCCCATTAGCTAATCCATTTATGCCTTATGATATGAACAAGCTCTTTAAAATAAACGGTGGGTGGGAGTGGCGTGGAGAACGCACGATTGCTCGATGGTACACGATGTATGCGACCATTACCCAATCACGTGAATGGCTGCCTGATCAAATTGGTGGTGTGGTCTGGCTGGCTTTTGATAATGTTGCCAGTTCCATATATATACCTCTATACTGTGGTATAACTGATGTCGCGAAACCTTTTAAAACCCCGGGCAGACCCAACGGTTTTAATCGGGATTCAGCCTGGTGGGCATTTAACCGGTTGGGAACACTCACCGCCCAACGATGGGGAGAAATGCGCAACGATGTCACGGCAGTATGGAAACCGATGCAACAGGAATTATTTGTTCGACAAAAGACCGTTGAAGACAAAGCCTCTCAACTGTTAAAGAATAGTTCTGAAGAAGCTGTTAAATACCTCACCGGCTATTCTATTTTCTGGGGAGAAAAAGTTGTAAAAAGAGCCTGGGACCTGGGAGATGAAATGTGGACAAAATATGATGAAAAATTTTAATTCCGGAGTGATAAGATTTTTATTTTTCTTCCTTATATATAACGTGTTTTCTGACCACCGGATCATATTTTTTTAGTTGGATTCTGTCTGTCGTATTGCGCTTGTTTTTCTTTGTTGAATAAAAATGTTGACTTTCTGTACTTCTCAATTTTATAGTTACACGTGCACCTGGTTTCGCCATGATTATTACTCCTTAATTCTTACACAACATCACTAAGGGATAAACCCTGTTTTTTCAGGTAGGGCATAAGTCCCACACGGGTTACCGTTTTTAGTGCCCGGACTGAAAGACGTATACGTACAAATTTACCTAACTCCTCAACATATAACCGTTTTTTCTGCAAATTTGGATATTGTCTGCGTTTTGATTTATTATGGGCATGGGAAACGTTATTACCAACCAGAGGTTTTTTCCCGCTCACCTTACATATCCTTGACATTTTTCTAGTCCTTTCTGTACCCGCCTTTATCAAATACCCGCGAATCAGTTTTTTTCAAGCCGCGCTTTACCATTTTTTATTTCTAATTCAATCACCTTATTTTCATCTTCATCGGGGGCCACCTTTATATATTTCTCAGCAAACCGCCACGAACCGTTATCTGCTGATTGATAGGTGTATATCAGTTTGATCACTTTTGAGGCCTGTGAGGCCGCTTTCTTTTTTACTTTATCTGCAAATGATTGTGCCTTTGCCATATGATCACCCTTTTATGTCGTTCAAAACCAGTATCTGTAAATTTGAGCTTTATAATTTATAAATTTATTATTCGTTTTGCAACAGCCTTTGGTGTTTATTTTTTATTAACATACCAATAATCTATGCAACTCTGATTCATTTTTTGCATATAATCCCTATAACGCTTAATTTCCGGGGATTTTCGATTGTTAACTAATTATAAGTCCCGGAAATACAGTTGGTTATCGTACTATTCTGTTTTATTAATTCTGGCTGTAAGGCCAGACACAGGTGATGGTCATGAATAAATTGTTGATCGTAATTATTTCGTTCTTTTTTTTGCATCTTCTTTTTGCTCAGAATTCAAAACCGCTCAGCAAAAAAAGCATTCCCGTCTATACCTATTTTATCGTCAATAAAGTACCTCATGATCCTATGGCATTTACCCAGGGTCTTGCCTTTGATGGTGGATATCTTTATGAAGGTACCGGTCGAAGGGGCCAGTCCTCGTTACGGCGGG
>RCNB010003300.1_pt1 | contig 10071 bp, 6 predicted proteins | sample 2041321 | NCBI WGS metagenome assembly RCNB01 (sample SAMN09708232, study PRJNA481090) | Marine sediment metagenome, whole genome shotgun sequencing project.
AAAGCTATGAGACCTAAGCAAAAACCAGCTTTTGGCTTTTTTTCTTTCATCCTTTGATATATTTCCCAATGATGATATTTAGATCTTCTTTAATCTTGTCAGGTATTAAATCGTTCCGGGTGATGATAGCATTTTCCAATGCACTGCAGCAGGAGCAGTTCCTTTTTGATTTTATGATTTCCGGGATTGCTTCTCTGATAACCTTTTTTACGTTCTCGGCATTTTTGTTAAGATTATCAAAGATCATTTCGATACTCAAATTGTCATCATCCTCTTTCCAGCAATCAAAGTCTGTGACCAGTGCAATAGTTGAATAGCAGATCTCGGCTTCTCTGGAAAGCTTGGCTTCCTGCAGGTTGGTCATTCCAATCACATCGACCCCCCAGCTTCGGTAGATGTTAGATTCTGCCCTGGTTGAAAACTGGGGCCCTTCTATGCATAAATAGGTTCCCCCGTTGTGAACGGGGAATCCCAACTCTTTTGTTTTTTTGTGCAATGTGTTGCGTAATTGAGAACAGATGGGGTGGGAAAAGCTGACATGGGCTACGATACCCCCTCCAAAAAATGTATCAGTCCGTTTTCTTGTCCTGTCAAAAAATTGATCTGGTAGTACCATATGAAGGGGTTCAATCTCCGCTTTCATACTTCCAACGGCACTGACTGATATAATCCTCTCCACACCAATCTTTTTAAAGCCATAGATGTTAGCCCTGAAATTCAATTCATGAGGTGGTATTCTATGACCAATGCCATGTCTGGGGAGAAAGGCAACTTTAATACCATCCAATTCACCCACAAGGTATCTATCAGAGGGTTTACCAAATGGCGTGTGCACTGTGATTAACTCCGTTTTTGTTAATCCTTCCATTTCGTATAATCCAGTGCCACCAATGATTCCTATTTTGGCATCAGACATAAATTGCCTCCATGCTGAAAACGCAGAGTTAGATACGGTGTATGGTTTATAATTAATTTGCTGGTTCAGTAGTTTCGGGGCAAGGCTTAAGATTCATACCGTGGATAGAGCAAATAGGGATTTCTCCGATGAGGAGATATTTCCCACCATTAGGACACATGGAAAGCTTAAAGGAGGGAAGACGAGTTCTTAATTTTGCCATGTCCAATGAGGTTTGATCTTCCAAAGTGAAGCTTTCGGTTGAGCCCTTCTTTTTAAGGGTTGAGATGGCTTTCTTTATCTGGCAAAGATTGTTTAAACAGAGTTCTCTCCAATATTCTTTCCTAAAACCATTGTCTTTAAAATCCTTGAGCACAATCTTTGTTTCATTTAATCCATCGAATATCAGTTGTGAACTCATGGTAGCCTGAGAGACAGCATCAACGGAGGGGTCAAATGGAAGATTCTTAAAAGCATCTTTCCCTACAAACCGTGATGTTATCTTTTCAGAATCCTTTTGTTCCCAGGAGACATTTCCGTATTTGGTAATATGGATGGGATGAAACGCAACAATATGCCCGTTCTGGTCGAGAATGTAGTAATAATGAACATCATGGCATACATCACAGATACTATACTTACTTACAGTTCTTCCAAAAAGAGATGCCTCTCCGTCTTTTGCATTTGCAAAACCCAGATAAATCGTTTCACCATTTTCCAGTTCTTTTTTTTCAACCATCTCTATTGTGTTGTTTACTTCCTTCATAGATTTTTGCATCAGTCCCAGAAGTTCTTCCTCTGTGAGATTTGGTTTGAGTTGGGCTACTTTTCCTTTCAGTAGTTCTTCGGCTCTGGCACGAGCCAGAGAGTCAGCACGATAAATTATTCTTCCTGACTCGTTAACCAGACAGATGAGGGGATTTTCCCCGACCTCAAAACGACTTTCAAGCATCCCCATAACGTCTTCGAGCAAAAAGATGTTGGATATCTTTTTTAGAATGTCAAGTTCTTCAAGTGGAAAAATCTGGTCCAAAAAACCGACAATGATTATTGTAAGATTCTCTTCGGAGATGAGAGAGAGAAGAACCTTCATCTGAGATGCCTTATTTCTGGTATCATCATCGAGAGGGAAAATAGTAAGAGAAGGAAAATAGATGAGCAATCTTCTTTTTTCGAAGGATTCGGAGGGGTATCCTTTATTCAATAGTTGGTGAAAAAGTTGGGGAATTTTGTATCCAGGCTCAACTCCTTCCAAATCGCTTTTATAAAGTTCTTTTATTTTTTTTAAATAGGTTTCATAAGAACCAACTCCTCCTCTATGGTGGTAGAGAATATACCACTTCCCTGAGAGGTCTTTCCTTAGAAAATATGTTTGAGGCGTTCCTTTGAGATTCCCCAAACAGTTAAATACATCTTTTGAGGGATCAGCCAGAATAGGATAATGTGCATTGAGGCTTTTTTGAAATTTTTTTATCTCTTTAGCAGTATTACCAACAGTAATGCCCAGGATAGAAACTTTGGAATTGAGTATTTTATCAGATTGTACAGCATCCAAGAGCTCGTTAAAAACAGGTACCTGAAGTTGACAGGTATGACAATAAACATTCAATAATTCAATAATGATAATTTCAGAAGTAAAATCCTGAAGGGATACGGTTTCTTTTGGTGATAACTTTAGAGTTTCTGTTTCTGTTTTGCTGAGATTATTTTTCAGGCTGAAAGGTGGGAACGGGTCTCCTACTTTGACAGGGATGCACTCTTTAGCCAAGCTTGTGGATAATTCAAAAAGGGATATAAGAAGAATAAAACTAATAAGAACAGAAATTATTTTTGCAATCTTCCATATTTTTGGTTGCATATAACTCATAATAGCAGCTTACCTTTAAAATAGATAAAGATGGAGGTTGTTTAGTCGAATTAACCTTATTAACAATATTTTTGTATTTCACAGGGCGATTCTCTATCCTAATGTAATTAAAATACTGTAATATGTCAAATTTAAAAAAGGAAAAATAGCAAATCTTTATTATGAGAAAATTATGGATAATGAGGATAATGGAATCAAACAATTTTAAGAGAGAATGAATCTTTGAGTCCGAAATAATACTCAAGAAAAAGTGATTAAGATGGCAGCATTTTGTCTTGCTTAAGATGTTGATTTGCTTAATTATTCTTAATGTGCGGTTGGGTATTTGACCTAAAGTTTCCCATTATTTTATCGATAAGGAACAAAAGAATTGATGGATTGGGGAATTGAGGGATTGTGAACTACAAAAGATTTGAAGAATTGTCGTATTGAAATTAAAAATTCCCAAATTCCTGAATTTGCGAATTAAGTTCTCATTTAAGAAGGAGGGTTTTTATGCGTATTATTGAATCTATGAGAAGAAAAAGTGCTTTTGTTATAATTATATGCCTGTTTTTATGGATAGGAAGAGATGTTAACAATGTTTCTGGCTGGGAGATTGATGCTTTACAAAGAAAGTTGCAGGAAAAAGGTGCCAAGTGGACGGCTGGAGAAACATCGTTATCGCATCTTTCAACGGAAGAATTCAAACAGATGTTGGGTTTAAAACTTCACAGACAGATTAAAGCAATGCCACTAACAGTAAGATCCTCAAGAACCGCAATACCTTATGCTTTAGCTTCCTCTCATGATTGGCGCAATTACGAGGGGGATAACTGGATTACATCAGTAAAAAATCAACAACAGTGTGGGAGTTGCTATTCCTTTGCAACGCTTGGAACAATAGAAACTCTCATTAGACTGGATCAGGGAGATCCTGATCTTGAGGTTGATCTTGCAGAACAGTATCTTGTTTCTTGCGGTCCTTATGGGAACTATGGCGGTTTTGACTATGGTGGCTGTACAGGAAATTATACATATTATGTTGCTGATTTCCTAATGTCTACCGGTGTCCCTGATGAAGCATGCTTCCCTTACGATGCTAATCAGATAGAAGGAACGGAACCTTCTTGTGAAAATGCATGTGTTGATGTAACATCAAGAGTAGAAAAAATTTCAGGCTGGTCTTATATAGCACCAAATGCTACATATTACATGCCTCAGCCTGATCAAATTAAAGCAGTACTTGTGAATAAACCGGTTCCTTGTGGTATGATTGTTTATGAAGATTTAAAGAGTTATGCTGGTGGTGTATATGAGCCTTTGGATGACCCGGGGAATTTGGAGCTAGGAGGGCACCTGGTATGCATCATTGGCTACGATGACAGCCAGTCATGCTGGATTGTTAAGAATAGCTGGGGTACTGATTGGGGTGAAAGTGGCTTTTTCAGAATTGCATATAGTCAGACTTCTGAAAGTTCTTTAACGATGTTTGGGCTTGAATCCCTCGATTTAAATTATGAAGAGACAGGTACTACCACTACTATTGCACCAAATTCTACTACGACCACTGTACTGTTTACGACAACTACCACAACCATCGAGCCTGAAGATATACCGAATTTAGTAACTTGTACTCCACCTGGATGGAGTCACCCAATTGTCCCATCATCACAGCAGGGCACTAATGTCCATAATCCAGGGATTGATGTTCTTCACCCCAGTCCAAAGAAGACCTATATTGACTTTGCCTTATGCAATGAAAATAATAGTGATGTTACAGAATCATTTTTCGTTACTTTATATATTGATGAGGTCGAAGCATTTACTGTAGAGGTAGAAGATGTTATTGATGGGAAGTCTTGTAAGTCCTGGATGGATGAGCAATTTGCCCTTTCTGACGGTCAGCATACAATAAAAATAGTAGTAGATGTTTATGATGATGTAGTTGAGGCCAATGAGGATGACAATACTCTGGAGATGAGCTTCACCTGGGAAGCTGCATTATGGCCTGGGCTTTACAGGGAAATGTTTGGTAACGATTATACAGAAGACGTCCATTTGCTGAGAAATTTTAGAGATGAACGTTTATTAGCTAACAAGAAGGGGAAGATTTATGTTGATATGCTCTATAGAAACTCTTTTGAGATTGCCTCCCTACTTTTAAAAGATGAAGATCTGCGGATTCATACAGCCAGTGTTATCGAACAATTAATTCCTGAGCTAACATTGCTTTTAAACGGTGAGAAGGTAGCGATATCTTCCCAGATGATTTATGTGATTGAAAATTTGTTGGATGAGTTTGGGACAAAGGCAAGCCCATGTGTTAAGGGTGCTGTTAAAAAAGTAAAGGAAGAGATTGAAAAAGGGGAAATATTTAATCAATTGGGAATCAGGATTGAATAAATCGCTCGACTGCTTAAGCATTCATTTTAGTTTGTGAAAAGATGTTAAGGAAGTTTATCAAATATCCTGTTGATGTCATGGAGGTTGCTTGTTGTTGGACAGGGGGGCAGGCTGTTAAGAAATATTTTACTGTAGCTTCTGGTGTGAAGCCTGTTATCCAGGATAGATAGAACACCACGATCTTCCCGGTTTCTGATTAACCGTCCCAACCCCTGTTTCAATGAAATGATAGCAGAAGGGATCTGGTAAGAAAAGAAGGCATTACCCCCCTGAGAGGTAATATATTCTATCCGGGTTTCCACCATTGGATCTGTAGGAGGATCGAAGGGGAGTTTGTCAATGATGACACAACTTAAGGACTCACCCTGAACATCTACTCCTTCCCAGAAGCTGCTGGTTGCAAAGAGCACCGAGTGGATATCATCTTTGAACTGTTTTAGGAGGGCGGATTTGGGTTTTTCCCCCTGGAGAAGGGGTGTGAACGGCAGTCTTTCTTTCAAGTGTTCATAGATCTTCAACATATTCTTGTAACTGGTGAAAAGCAGGAAGGCCCTGCCAGAGGTGAGCTTTAGTATGTTCTCAATCTCTTCTGCAGCCGTAAGGGCAAATGCTTCATGGCCAGGTTCGGGAAGGTGTTTGGGCAGGTAGAGGATAGCCTGTTTTCCATAGTCAAAGTTGGAGCCAAAGATGAATTCTTCCATGCCTTCTTTTTGTTCCAGTCCTAACCTTTCTTTAAAGTATGTGAAGTTCTGATTGGTTGAGAGGGTGGCAGAGGTGAAGATAATAGTGTCTTTTCGCTCAAAAAGGTGCTGATTGAGCATTACTCCTGCTTCAATAGGAGAGGCGTTTAGGAAAATACCTTTCCCCTTAATTTCACACCAGTAGACATAGGCAGGATCTTTCGCTTCTATAATGAAGGTGAGTTGCTGACTTATTTCCTGAGCCCTTCTGCTCAAAGCTTCAATCGACTCTGATTTGGAAGAGAGATTATTTAACATGCTGCTGATGGCTGTAAGTTTGTTAAGAAGGGAGGCCAGCAAAGTCAGTACTTCTTCATTGAGATGTTTCTGTCGAAGCCGATAGCGAGATTGTAAAGACTTACTATTTCTTCCACTCAGCCATAAATTGTGGGGCGGGGTAAAACAGTGGAAAAAAGCAGGGCAAAGTGTTTGCAGGCTGTCTATGAGAGGGTTGAATGGTTTCATTTTACAATGTGCCGCTTTAAGTTCTCTTATAGTATCTCTGGCAAGTTCATCCAGGCGGTAATTGCTCACCGTGATGCCAAAGTAGTGAGTAGCAATTTCTTCGATCTGGTGTGACTCGTCAAATACGAGTGCATCATGACTGGGGATAACTTCTCCATATCCTGTTGCCTTTAGCATCAAGTCAGCGAAGAAGAGGTGGTGGTTTACTATGATGATATCCGCTTTCTGGGCTTTTTGTTTTAACAGGGTTAAGAAACATTCCTTGAAATAGCTGCACTTTTGTCCCAGACATATAGTGGCATCTGAACAGATTTCACCCCAGGCAGTATAGTCATCAGGGATATCTTCAAGTTCAGAACGGTCACCAGTGGTGGTGTTATGAACCCAGTGGCAGATATTCTCAAAATGTGAAATATCAGCTGGGAACTGGAATGTAGGTTGGGATTTAAAACGCTCAAATCTGTACAGGCAGAGATAGTTGTTGCGTCCTTTCATGTAAGCTGCACGAAATTTTAAAGGTAATATTGTTTGAAGGAGAGGAATATCTTTGTAGTAAAGCTGTTCTTGTAGATTTTTGGTAGCTGTGGAAATGACAACTTTTTTTCCGCTTAAAACAGATGGAATTAGGTAAGCAAGTGTTTTGCCCGTTCCAGTTCCTGCCTCAGCTATCAGGTAGTGTTCTTCTTCTAAGGTTTTATCAACTGCCTTAGCCATCATTAGCTGTGCAGGCCTGAACTCAAAATTATTTATCGATTTTGCTAAAAGGCCTTTCTTCCCAAAGATATCTTTCACCAATGGATTCCTTAGAGATTTAGTTGGAATTATCTTTCTAAAAAATCATTATAGAAGGGTGGGCAAGGAAAGCAAGACTAAAAAATACTTGCTCCCGTATAGTACTTTTGTTACTATCAAACGAAACGAAAAACCACAGAGAGCACAGAGAAAATATTTAGAGAAATCTCCGCATCCTCTGTGGTGAGGTTTTTAATTCATACGAGAGAGAAGAGGTTATGAAAATTGATAAATTGTGGGGATCACGATTAAAAAAAGGTTCAGCTAAAAGTTTGCTTGAGTTTACCTCCGGTCGGGATGTGAAGTACACGCAGCCATGTGATCAGCGATTGATTCCCTATGATGTCTGGGGAAGCAGGGCGCATGCTATTATGTTATGGAAGCAGGGGCTGATGAATAAACGAGATATACGAAGTGTTTTAAAAGGACTGGACAAAATAGAAGTTTCTTATCAAAAAGGTACATTTACAGTAGATCCGAATAAGGAGGATATTCACAGCACTATTGAGAGTTACCTGATTGAGCATTATGGTATGGAATCAGCAGGTAGACTTCATACTGGTCGAAGCAGAAATGATCAGGTAGCAGTTGATATGAGGCTTTACCTGAGAGCTGAGGTATTGGAATATACCACTCTGTTATTAAACTTAATAGATGCTTTAACAAAAGTTGCAAAAATTCATGTTGATACTATTATGCCTGGCTATACTCATCATCAACCAGCGATGATTACTTCCTGGGGGCATCTACTTTTTTCTTATGCAGTATCTATGGGAAGAGATGTCAAGAGGTTAATCAATTGGTATGCCATGTTCAATATCAATCCATTAGGTGGTGTTGCAGGTTATGGAACTCGCCTACCGTTAGATCGGGATTTAGCGGCCAGGTTAATGGGGTTTGATGGAGTTCATGAGAGTTCCATAGATCCACCTCAAAATCGGTGGGAGCCGGAGTTAGAGTTGAGTTATGACATCTCAGTTATGATGAACCATCTTAGTAATATAGCTCAGACCTTACTCTTAATGAGCACTGCAGAGTTTGGTATGGTTCAGATAGATGATGCATATTGTACGGGTAGTTCAATTATGCCGCAAAAAAGGAATCCTGATCCTTTAGAGGTGATCAAAGGAAAAGCAGCCTATGCTCACGGTATGGTAATGGCAATTCTTTCTTCGGGAAGGTCGCTTTTTGCCGGTTATAACAGAGATTCCCAATGGAGCAAGTATCCAGTTATGGATGTTATCGATGAGTGCAAACCTGCTCTTAATGTGATGAAAGAGATTATAAAGTCTATTGGATTTAATAAAGAAGCTGCATTAAAGCGGTGTGAGATGGCTTTTATTGCTGCAACTGATGTAGTGGAGTGGATGGTTCAAAAACACAACCTCCCATTTCGGGAGGCTAAAATAGTAGTAGAGAAGGCAGTGAAGTATTCAGAAAGGGGAGGGAGTGAAAGAATCACTTTTAATTCACTTGAGCAAGCACTTCGTGAGATGAAGATTAAGATAAAAATTAAGGAAAAAGATGTTGAGGAATGCCAGGTTCCAGAACGCATATTAAAAGAGAGGAAAACGAAGGGAGGGCCGGCTCCTGAAGTGCTGAAAAATGAAATTAAACGGTTTCAAAAGGTCTTGCAACGGTATAAGGATTGGTCGAAGAAAAAGGTAGATAAGATAAAAAAAGCACAGGGAGAGGTTAGAAAGATAACCAAGTCCTTGGTATAAGCTCCAAAAGGATAATCAGGGTCTTAGAATAATCATCATACCAAGGAAAATCTTAGATAGTACCTCAGTTGTTATACTTGCCTAAAGCAGCATTAAGCACATGCTTTACCAGCAACTGGCAAATACCGGAGTTTCCATTAGGTGGGTAATATATTGCCCAGGTCCCTTTGTACTGATCCTGAACTGGTCCATTAGGGTCCGGCGGAGTACCCAGTGCTGGATCATATCCCAGGTGACCATATTCGCTAACGTCATAGGCAAGAGAGGGATCCATATCCCCACGTGCTTTGGTCATATCTGTCTGCCTTGATGGTGGGTAATCCCCCTCGCTCCCACAGCCACCCATGGTAAAGCAGCAGGGTTCATCACCACATTCTGTATCCACCCAATTTCCCCAATAATCTGTGAAGGGATGGCCAACTTCAGGGTAGTTATCGTAATCCCATGTTCCCCATTTTGCCCAGGTCTTAAAACCTATCTCTTTTGCAATCTGGTTGGGGAATTCAACCAAGTTCAAGACAGAATCAGTGACAATCTGAGGAAATCCGATCACAATGTGTTTAACACCACGATCTTTCAAATACTCAAGCGCATCCCAATAGAGGTAACCCCATTCATCACCAGGTAGTTCTTTGTCGCTCTCGTAAAGCCAGGCATGTCCCAAATCTTCCCCTCGCATCCTCCGGGTCCGTTCGACAAGTCCATTTTCAGGATTTTCCTCCTTGATACCCATATAGGCGCCAATGATGTTGTCTGGGTCCATATCGGGATGGTTGGTCATAAGCTGAGACTTGATGTTCTTATTGATGATTAGGGTATCATCAATCTTCGGATCAAACACCTCATTATTGTCGTGAGGGCATGGTTTAAAATAATCACGCCCGTATCACTGCCTGGAACCGTATCGGACATAGCGGATTCAATCGCTTCTATGTGAAGCGTTGCAAGATCCGGATCTTCCGCAATGGGGTTGGGACTGACGTCCAGCGGTACAACCTGGTCGATCTCAGGAAGTCCTAAGCTTCTTGTCCAGCCCTCGGGTTCGGTTGGGTAGGATCTCTCCATCAGGTTTGTGTAATCATTAATCCAGGTAAGGGGAATCGACCTACCATTTTCCTCATTCCACTTTTTAAGGGCACGCTTGGTCATTTGCACAACCTCATAGGTTTTTGAAAAGCGAACACCTCCAACGGTGGTATCTAT
>RCNB010003053.1_pt1 | contig 10070 bp, 9 predicted proteins | sample 2041321 | NCBI WGS metagenome assembly RCNB01 (sample SAMN09708232, study PRJNA481090) | Marine sediment metagenome, whole genome shotgun sequencing project.
GGCATTTACAGTAATCCGCAATTTTTTCCAGCAAGGCGACCGCGAAATCCCGATCTGTGACCATGTTCATCAGGAAAGTCTCCATACCCTGCATGGCATGAGCCCGCTCGAAAGGAAACAGCAGCCAAGGTGTGGCCAAAACTGCAAATTGCATATCCTCAGCCAGGCACCGGGCAGTTTCTTTTACATGGGCAACCCGGCTTGGGTCACTCATATCCGGCCAGCCCTGGTACTGTTCCAGGTCTTCAACAGTGCGGGCTTCGGTGAGCGGGTGAATACCTGGGAACCAGTCACCCGGAGTAATTTCTGTCTGACCACTACCCCATGAATCGATGCAATTACTATGTGGTTCGCGTTCTCGATTCCGTTTGCGCACGCTTTCGGGCTCCAGATCCAGCACACCACGAACATCGCTGTGCAGGCGAAGCATCGTTTCTTCATCGATTTCCGCCGTTCCAAGCTCCGGCCAGTTGTACAGATAATTGTTCGGCGCCTCTATTCCGGCAGCTTTTTTGATCCCCTGATAGGGTTTCATCTTGATACCGGTGGCGTTGCTGACTCCGATAACCAGTGGGATGCGGTCAGCTTCTTCATGGTTGATCGCGGTTAGTACGCGCTCGCGGGATGTCATTGGCATATTTTGAATCCTCGTACTCTATTCACATATGATTATGTACTTTAATGCAAGCGTACATGGAGGGCAGTTCTTTTTTGTCTTCTACCGGCATGATCGTCTATCCTTGGCGCTTCAGCCTGCCTTGTTCAGAGGATGGAACTTCCTAATGCGTCATGACCAACTTTATCTATAGACAAAAACATGAACTCAATAAACCGACAACAAATTTACCTCGACTTTAACGCCAGCACGCCGATTGACCCAAGCGTTGAGTCAGTCATGCGAAGCACCATGGATCATGCTTTCGGAAATCCGTCGAGTTCCCATTGGGCAGGTACACCAGCACATACCATTGTTGACACTGCGCGACGACAGGTTGCGGAATTACTGGGATGCAAGCCTGCCGAGATCGTGTTTACCAGTGGAGGAAGCGAATCCAACAACCATGTATTGAAAGGTATCTATTTTGCCAGCGAGGTGCGTAATCCACATATCATCACCACCAGCGTTGAGCATCCGGCGGTTGTAGAACCCTGTCGTTTTCTGCAGCGTTTAGGCGCGAAAATTACCTGGTTACCAGTTGACCCCACTGGCTGTGTAGACCCCGACGACCTCGCTCAATCCATCACTGCTGATACCAGCCTTATCAGCATAATGCACGCCAATAACGAGGTCGGCACCATCCAGCCAATAGAGGACTGTGCACAGATTGCGCGTGAGCACGGCATACCATTTCATACCGATGCTGCCCAGTCAGTTGGCAAGATACCGACCCGCGTTGATGATCTCGGCGTTGATTTCCTGTCCATTGCCGGGCACAAGCTGTATGCCCCCAAAGGTATTGGCGCACTATATGTACGCGAAGGCACAAAACTCGAACCACTTATCCATGGCGCCGGTCATGAACTCGGGCGCCGGGCAGGCACCGAAAGTGCGTTACTGACGGCAGCCCTTGGGAAAGCTTGTGAACTCGCTGGTGATCTTTCCTCCATGGACAGGATCAGGGCATTGAGAGATCAACTCTGGACTGGTTTAAAGGAAAGTTGCGGTGACCAGGTGGTGCTCAACGGTCACACCGGGAGATGCTTACCCAATACGCTCAATGTGTCATTCGTGGGTCATATAGGTCATGAGTTACTGGCACAAGTGCCCGAATTGGCAGCCTCAACAGGTTCGGCTTGTCATACAGGTCGTGTGGAGCTTTCACCTGTATTGATAGCAATGGGTATTTCAACAGAAGTCGGTGCGGGTGCAGTGCGTTTCAGCCTGGGCAGGACAACGACCGCTGAGGAGATCAATGAAGTCATTAAGAGCTTGGTCCCGCTGCTGGGTTAAATCAAGCCTTGGTTTCTAAACTTAATCCGTGTGAAAAACACCCATCTTGGTTCTAACGATTTCGAGAAAACCATCAACGTCCTCATTCTTATCAAGGACACCGCCCAAGAAACTCCCATAGATCGTGTTCAGGTCTTCTAAATTGAGATACTCCGGGTGATGGACTTCAGCGATAGAGGCATATCGAAACTCAGAATTATCTTTTTTGACAAACAAGGAATAAACGTGAATGACCGGTTGGATCTTACCTATATCACCAAATACTGCATCAACATCTGAATTGGTTGAAGGCACTTCAATTTTCCCAAAATATTGATGGCGCTTATCAACCACCCAACCATTGTTTCTGAATACTATGCCAATAGATTCCCCATTGAGAATTGAATCATGTTCAGCACCGAATTCCGGCTCAATGATGTCAGGATAAGCAACCACAGCGAAGGTACGGTTTGTTTTTACACCTTCATCAATACTGTACAGGTTTGAAACCCGTATCCCCTGCCCGCTCTCAAGGACTTCGATGCCATAACTTCCGAACTTGAGCCGGATTCTTTCGCTATTTCCTAAACCGAAAGTGTTATTTTCCACGGCAAAGCCTTTCCTTTGACTGGTTTTTTCAGGATAACTCACTGACATAAATATAACCAAGATTCCTACAAGCAGCGTACTGTACTACGCAGATGTTTTCAGTGCATCCCGTGAATCTATTTTCTTGAACAATGTTGCAATAATAATGGTTATAATTTGACCCGATTTTGTCTTCTCCATCTACTCACAGGTTCAGCTGAAATCAGCTTCTGCAACTTTTTAGAAAAAGGATAAGCATGGATAGTTTTCTCATTTCAATCGCAGGCAACATCGCTGCCGGCAAATCCACTCTCACAAAAGCCCTCGAAAAAAGAACCGGCGGCAAGATCGTTTCTTTCCTCGAGCAGGTGGATTATGTGAAGAAGCATGGCTACCTGGAAAAATATTATAAAGCCGTAACTGCCTATGACCGTTTGAAAGGTGCAAAGCTCGTTGGCAAAAGCCCCGGTGAATTCCTGAAAGTAAAAGAAGAGGCAGAGTATTGGGGCTACAAAATCCAGGAGACCTATTTCCTGTCAAGATTGCTGGATCTGGGTGTTTTGAATGAACTGCTGCGCGAAGGCCAGTCGGTTGCCCAGGACAGAAGCATTTATGAGGATCAGATTTTCACCAAGAACTCCAACAACTGCGAATACATCAACGAAGAGGACTACAGAAAATACCAGGATCTGTTTAAATTGATGATGGACAACAAACCCGCACCTGACCTCATCATCTACCTCGAAAGCGATGTGGAGGCTCTCAAAGCCAGGATAGTGGGCCGGAGCCGCGGAGAAGAGTCAGAACTTGCAAGCCCTGAGAACACCTATCTCTCCAATCTCAATGACCTTTACCGGCCATGGATTATGAAATGTGGACACCCGTACCTCATCATCGACACCGAAGCGATTGATTTCAGGCAAGGAGAAGGACTTGAACAGGTCGTCGAAGGCATCATAAACGCCGTTCCAGGCACCAGGAGGCTTTTCGAATGAAACAAACCATCGGAATCATGGGCAACATTTCCGCAGGCAAAACCACCCTGTGCAGGTTGATAGAAAAAAGATGGGATTTCGTCTTTTACCCTGAAGAAGTCGACGAACTGGTGCTCAATTTCTACTATGGTGACCGTAGGGAGCATGCCTACAACACACAGGTTTTCTTCCTTTCCAGCAGGTTCCGGAATTGGTGGCACATGACCATCTCACCCCATTCGGGTGTGACCGATCGAATCAAGGAAGAGGACATCCACATATTCACTGAGAAAAACTACCGTGATACCTTTCTTTCCAAATCTGAGAAGATGATACTCAGACATCAATTTGATGCGATGAAACACAATATTCCGGAACCTGACCTGGTGATATACCCTCACACAGAAGTGCATGAACTCAAAGCAAGGATAGAAAAAAGACTTCGCAAAGAAGGAAAGGTTCGTGAAGCAGAGAGAACGTTACTCGCCTCCGATGATTCCTACCTCGAAGACCTGAACCAACTCTACGAGGAGTTCTACCCCCGTTACCAGGGTAACAAGCTGCGCATAGAGAGCAATGACTGGAAATTGGTCAATGAGGACGGCACAATCAGGTATGAGAGCGAAGAAGCCGACAAGTTGCTCGAAGTGATCAAACAGGCCCTTGAGCAAAACGGTAGTTAAGCACGTGGTTAATTTAAACTGAGTTGGGCGATGGCAATGCTGCGTCACGACCCAGGCTGGTTGGAAATCCTCAGAATAATGGGTCTGCTTATCTAGTACGGGTCTGAACGCAAATTTAGTGTTTACGTAAAAACCGTTTTGCACTAGAGTAACGCCCTTCATTTTTAAGACATGCATTAACAAGGACTCTGGACATGGCAAACTATTTCAACACCTTACCGCTGCGTGAGCAATTGGCTCAATTGGGTAAGTGTGAATTTATGGATCCATCTGAATTTACCGATGGCGTTTCTTACCTGTCAGGCAAAAAACTGGTGGTTATCGGCTGTGGATCCCAGGGCCTCAACCAGGGCCTGAATCTGAGAGATAGCGGTCTGGATGTTTCATTTGCATTGCGTGAAGCTGCCATTACGGATCAAAGACAATCCTGGAAAAATGCAACGGAAAACGGCTTCACTGTCGGCACCCCTGAAGAACTGATTCCCGAAGCCGACCTGGTGTTGAACCTGACCCCGGACAAACAGCACACCGGTGTGGTGGCAGCAACCGTTCCACTGATGAAGAAGAACGCCTGCCTGGCCTATTCCCATGGTTTCAATATCGTCGAGGAAGGTATGCAGGTCAGGGATGATATTACCGTCATCATGGTCGCTCCCAAGTGTCCCGGGACCGAGGTTCGTGAAGAATACAAACGAGGCTTTGGTGTACCCACACTGATCGCCGTACATGAGGATAACGACCCGCATGGTGACGGACTGGCGATTGCCAAAGCCTACGCCGCCGGCACGGGTGGTCATAAGGCCGGTGTTTTGATGTCCTCCTTTATCGCCGAGGTCAAATCTGACCTGATGGGTGAACAGACCATACTTTGCGGCATGTTACAGACCGGTTCCCTGCTCTGCTTCGACAAAATGGTTGACAACGGCATCGAGCCCGGATACGCCGCAAAACTGGTCCAGTACGGCTGGGAAACCGTTACCGAAGCACTCAAGCACGGTGGCGTCACTAACATGATGGATCGTCTTTCCAACCCTGCAAAAATCAAGGCATTTGATTTAGCAGAGGAGCTTAAAGTCATCATGCGTCCTTTGTATAGCAAACACATGGATGACATCATGGGTGGTCAGTTTTCAAGCGGCATGATGGAAGACTGGGCCAACGACGATGCAAATCTACTCGGGTGGCGTAAGGAAACCGGCGAGACAGCTTTCGAAAAAACCGGAAACACCGATCAGGAAATCCCGGAGCAGGAATATTTCGATCACGGAATCCTGATGGTGGCAATGGTCAAAGCCGGTGTGGAACTGGCGTTTGAGACCATGACTGCGGCAGGTATCAAGGAAGAATCAGCGTATTACGAATCCCTGCACGAAACACCATTGATTGCCAATACCATTGCACGCAAGAAGCTGTATGAAATGAACAGCACCATTTCTGACACCGCCGAGTATGGTTGCTATCTCTACAATCATGCCTGTCTGCCGCTACTGTCAGACTTCATGTCACGGGTAGATACCGATGTTATCGGCCGTGGATTGGGTCTGATTGATGACGGCGTGGACAATCAGCTATTGATCGAGGCAAATTCATCCATCAGAAACCATCCGGTTGAAGCCATCGGGCAGACACTGCGTGGTTACATGAGTGCGATGAAGAAGATCGATTAATACCTGGAGCCTGTCGGGATTGGCCCAGCCAGATTGAGACATCGTTTTGAATAGCATCGAATTCGTAAAAACGAGTATTCGCTTTAACGAGTCGTTTTCGCTGATAGATATCAACTGGAAGCTCGAAGCTGGGCAGGTTTGGGCCATCATGGGTTCCAGTGGTTCGGGTAAATCCGCCCTTGCCGCAGCGCTGACCGGCACCGGTGACATCACATCCGGTTCGGTGACGGGTGTTGTTACCCATGCCGGTGTCGTCTCACTTGAGTCGCAGGCGGCCTTGATAAAGCGGGAACGCCGCCGTGATGACAGCGACTTGACCGACAAGATCAACGACGGCACACCCGTCAGTGAGATGCTCAATGAGGTCTCCATTGATCCTGAACTACTGACTAAGCTGATTACCCTGTTCAGACTTGAGTCACTGCTGGACAGGGGTTTCCGCAAACTCTCTACCGGCGAGACCCGTAAGATTCTTCTAACCCGCGCTTTGTGCAGCAGGCCAGAGATGCTAATAATGGATGGCCCGTTTGAGGGTCTGGACGCACAAACAATACCTTTGATTAGCGAGATTCTGCAGCAGTTTTCGGGCCAGTTACCGATGCTGCTGGTTATCAATCGTTTTGATGAACTGCCGGAATTCGTTACCCATATTGCCTTGCTTGAAAAAGGTCATCTGAAAGCCACCGTTGAAACCGGTGACAAACCCGCAATGGATTTGCTTTCTCAGTTCCTTCATTTAAAAACAACAAATATCGAAATCCCCGGTGCAATTGCCGGCGAAGCCCCGCCAGCGCTCAAGCCCAACGAACCGCTGGTCAATATACGCAACGCGAGCATCCGTTATACCGACAACCTGGTGTTTGAACAATTGAACTGGCGCATTGAAGCAGGCCAACACTGGCAACTGACCGGTCACAATGGCAGTGGCAAGACCTGTTTGCTCAACCTGATCACCGGCGATCACCCCCAATGCTATGTCAACGACATATTTGTTTGCGGGTATCAACGGGGTACTGGTGAGAGCATATGGGATATCAAACAACACATTGGTTATGTTTCGTCTGCATTGCAATGGGACTATCGCGTCAGCATCAGCTGCATAAACGTCATTATTTCAGGCTTTTACGACAGCATTGGCTTGTATACCAGGGCCACTGACCTGCAGAAAGAGATTGCCATGTCATGGTTACAGATCCTGGGTTTTGAGGATCAATCCACACGACCATTCAATCAATTCTCCTATGGCGATCAACGCCTGTTATTGATATGCCGCGCGATGGTCAAACACCCTCATTTGTTGATTCTTGATGAACCCTGTTTCGGTCTTGATGACATGAACCGGCAACTGGTGCTGGCCCTGATAGAAAAAATATGTGCTGGATCGGAAACGACCGTTATCTATGTCAATCATCATGCACAAGATCACATTGAAGGGATTGAAAACTACCTGGCACTTGGTGAAACAAACAAAACCTAGACCCCTATCGCAAAACAGGCAGACACTTCTTTTGGAATCCTGGTGGGTTTTTGTTTCCGATAGTTGATAAACGCCCAATCTGTCTCGGCTTTGGCCAGAATCTTTCGCCTGTCATCAAGAATCTCGTAGTGCCGAAGAGATGTCACCGGTTTTATATTGGATACCCAGGTCCTGACGATGATTGAATCACCTTCGAAGGCCGGTTTCAGATAGGTCACGTTATGGGACCGGACCACCCAGCCTGCACCCAGCTCAATATATCTTCTCGCGGACCATCCATTGGCGGTCGAGTGTGCAACGGCCGCCTCCTGCATCCACTTGATATAGTGAAAATTACCGGCATGATCAAGCTCATCGATTTCCGACTTTGTCACGACATGAGGGTATTCAAAATATGTAAACATCTGTTATTGATCCTGTCATCAGTTCAGACAGTAAGGTGAAAATTGAACAGCAGCAAGTACTTTTCCAGTATCATGCCTGTTGTGGCGTAGCGGATGAATTTACGCAGATTCGAGACGATTTCAAAATGAACAAAACTTGCCTTTCAATTTTTTCTTTTTGCCTCATATTTTTTATAAATACCGGGTTTTCTTCAAATAAAACAAAAGAAATCGCTGACGACTATTATAACAGCGCCATAAAATTGCCAGGGTCAGCCGGACTTGAGGAAGTCTTTGATCTGTACGCCAGGTCTGCAGAATTGGGTAATGCCATCGCGCAATACAATCTTGCAATGATGTACTCAAATGGCGAGTCGGTATATGTTGACTATCAACAGGCAGTTTACTGGTTCAAAAAATCAGCACAGCAGGAGTTTGCACCGGCACAGTACCGGCTTGGCGAGATGTACTATTTTGAAAAGGGTGGGCTTCCCAGGGATTTGGGCAAGGCTGTTGAGTTGTTCAAGAAAGCAGCAGAACAGCATGATCCCGATGCCCTGATGAACCTCGCGATGCTCTTTGGAACCGGTGAAGGTGTACCTCATGATACCGAGAAGGCTCTTTTCTGGATCAATCAGGCACACAAAAGTGGCAATGAGTCGGCACTGGAATACCAGAAAATTCTGACGACGTCTGTGGACGGCCAATTCACCGAAGATCAACAAACACGTTTCTGGATCGAAAAAGCCGCAGAGTTGGGTATACGTGAAGCCCAGATAGAGCTGGGAATTCTGGACTCTGGAAACGGGAACGAAAATACTAACTAGATGTGAATTCCAGCCACGTTGTCCACACTTTGAGTTGGATGAATTTGGCAATGTGCGGCACCCATCAGATGCGCGCGAGGCGTCAACATCGCCGTGAGTTAGCACACTGTTTATCAGGTGGTGTGGGGTTGCGGTATCCGGGACCGTAATTTGTCGGGAACAAATTACCGAGTGCCCATGGATGGCTCGAACGTGTCCCGAATACCGCTACCCCGCACCACCATGCACACCACCAATGTGTACAACGTTGCTGGAATTCACAACCAGGCAATCAGACAGACCGGATGTGGCACCGGTATTCATCATACCGATTATTTCGACAGCTCACTCCAATTCAATAATCAGATCAGCCTGACCAACCAACTCCCCCGCCTGTAAATGTACAGTCTTGATCGTACTTGCAAACGGCGCCGTGATGGTGGTTTCCATTTTCATCGCCTCGATCACGAAGACCGGTGTATCTTTTTCAACCAGATCTCCTTCATCAACCAAAACCGAGGCCAGGCGACCCATCAACGGTGAGCCGATTTCATTACGCTCCACGGCTTTACGATGGGCGACGGTCTTGGGGACAACCGTCTCATCGCGTATTTGCACACTCCGTGTCTGGCCGTTCAATTCGAAGGTCACACGGCAAAAGCCATTTTCATCTGTATGTGAACGGTAGATGTAACGGATGACAATGGTCTTACCGCGTTGCAATTTGACCACGATCTCATCACCCTGACTGAGGCCATAAAAGAAGGCCTGGGTGGGAAGATAGTGGACATCACCAAACTCTTTCTGATGCTCGAAGTAACCACGAAAAACTTCCGGATACATTTCATAGGAGAGAAAATCCAACTCTGTCAGGCTGTCATCAAACTCTTCCCTGAATGCGGCAAAATCAGCCTCGAAATCCACCGGGTCAAGGGCTTCGCCCGGAGGACCGCTCAGTGGCTTTCTGCCTTTCAATACCATCCCGGCAAGTTCGGACGGGAAACCACCCTCCATTTGACCGAGCTTGCCTGAGAACAGATCGATCACCGAATCCGGAAAGGCCAGCGTATCCCCCTGGGCCATCACGTCTTTCTCATCCAGACCATTGGCTGTCATGAACATTGCCATGTCCCCGACGACCTTGGAGGAAGGTGTTACCTTAACGATATCACCGAACATCCGGTTCACAGCCGTGTAGTTTTTCTTGATCTGCTCGAATCGATGCTCGAGTCCAAGTGCGATGGCCTGTGGACGCAGATTGGAGTACTGACCACCCGGAATCTCGTGTTCATAGACTTCTGCCGTACCGGCCTTCAAACCGGATTCAAATGGATAGTAAACCTCACGCACGGCTTCCCAGTAGTTGGAGTATTGGTTCAGTGCATCCAGGTCGAATGCCTGTTCCCGTTCGTGCCCCTGCATCACGGCAACCAGTGAGTTCATGTTGACCTGCGATGTCAAGCCCGACATTGAGCTCAGGCAGACGTCCACGATATCCACATCGGCTTCAATCGCCTTCAGCAGGGTCGCGCTTTGCATCGACGAGGTATCGTGGGTGTGTA
>RCNB010007763.1_pt1 | contig 10063 bp, 8 predicted proteins | sample 2041321 | NCBI WGS metagenome assembly RCNB01 (sample SAMN09708232, study PRJNA481090) | Marine sediment metagenome, whole genome shotgun sequencing project.
TGTTTTATTTGAGTTTGTTGTAAAATGATTTCAGATAACCAAATATAATAAGGGTTTGTAGTTTCTCTCCAGGGTAAATCTCGTTTATTATCTAAATACCAATCAATCAGTTTATTACTAAAATCCATATTGCTTTTCACAGATTTGCTAAAATAAAGGTTTATTTATTTAAATTTTAATGATTTAGGTTTGACATATTGAATTTAAAATATTTATATTTGCCTTCCCTTATTAATAAATAGATAACCCACTAAATAAAAAAGTAATGACTAAAGCAGATTTAGTATCAAAGATTTCCGATAAATTAGGAATAGAAAAAGGAGACGTTCAGGCAACAGTTGAATCGTTCATGAATGAAGTAAAATCTTCTCTAGAAAATGGAGATAACGTGTATTTAAGAGGATTTGGAAGTTTCATCGTGAAAACAAGAGCAGAAAAAACAGGTAGAAATATATCAAAAAACACTACAATTAAAATTCCAGCTCATAATATTCCTGCTTTTAAGCCTGCAAAGGTGTTTGTTGAAAGCGTGAAAACTAACGTTAAAGTAAAATAACTTAAATAAATATTAATTTAAAACAGAACTAACATATGCCAAGTGGTAAAAAACGTAAAAGACACAAGGTAGCGACGCATAAGCGTAAAAAAAGGAGACGCGCTAATCGTCATAAAAAAAATAAATAACAGAAAAAGTAGTTTTTTAACTACTTTTTCAATTTTAGACAAAAGTTCATTGAAAATTAGGTTGTAAATAGTTTAATTCCTTGAGTATTTATGATCTAGACGGATTTAAAAAATCCTGTGAAAATAATGTATAATCCATCTGTCACGCTATAGCGTGATGGATAAAAATTAACAAAATGAATAAAGAATTGATAATTCGTTCTAGTTCTGATTATGTTGATTTTGCCTTATTAAAAGATGGAAAATTAGTTGAATTACACAAGGATGAAGAGGATAACAAATTTTCTGTTGGTGATGTGTTTATCGCCAAAATAAGAAAAACTGTTCCTGGGCTAAATGCTGCATTTGTAAATGTAGGTTATGAAAAGGATGCATTTTTGCATTATCATGATTTAGGCCCAAAATTATCTTCATCATTGAAATTCACAAAACGTGTAAGCGCAGGTAAACTTAAAGATTATTCTTTAAAAAATTTCCCATTTGAAAAAGATATTGAAAAAGACGGAAGCATAGCTGAAATCTTAAAATCAAATCAATCACTGCTTGTTCAAATAATGAAAGAACCAATATCAACCAAAGGACCTCGCATTAGTAGCGAGCTGTCCATAGCTGGTAGATATATTGTTTTAGTTCCTTTTTCTGATAGAATTTCTATTTCTCAAAAAATAGATAGTAAAGAAGAAAAAGACCGATTAAAGCGATTGGTAAAAAGCATTACTCCAAAAGGATTTGGAGTTATTATTCGCACAGTAGCAGAAGGCAAAAAAGTAGCAGAACTAGATAAAGATTTACAAAATTTGCTTAGTCGTTGGACGGCAATGTGTAAGAAGCTACAAAGAGCACATCATCCTTCAAAGGTATTAGGAGAAATGAATAAAGCCTCCTCAATACTTAGAGATATTTTTAATGATACTTTTGCAAGTATTATTGTTGATGATGAAACGCTTTACATTCAAATTAAAGATTACGTGCAACAAATTGCACCGAAAAAAGAATCAATTGTTAAGTTGTATCAAGGCCAAGTTCCTATTTTTGAGAAATATGGTATCGAACGCCAGATCAAAACCTCTTTTGGTAAAACCGTTTCTATGGCAAAAGGTGCTTATTTAATTATTGAGCACACGGAAGCGTTACATGTTGTTGACGTAAATAGCGGTAACAGATCTAACAAAGCTAAAAACCAAGAGGATACTGCATTAGAAGTTAATTTAATATCAGCAAGTGAAGTTGCCAGACAATTACGGTTACGTGATATGGGTGGTATTATTGTTGTAGATTTTATTGACCTGTCTAATGTAGAGAACAGAAAAACACTCTATAATCATTTAAAAAACGAGATGAGTGATGATAGAGCAAAACATAAAATATTACCTCCTAGTAAATTTGGATTGATACAAATAACAAGACAACGAGTAAGACCAGAAATGAACATTAAAACAAGCGAGGAAAATCCAAACGCGGTTAATGGGCAAGATGTAGAGGCACCTATTAGTATTGTGCCTAAAATTACTGATGATTTAGAACAACTTATTAATAAAGACTATAAAAAGATCGTTTTAAACACACATCCTTTTATAGCGGCCTTTTTAACAAAAGGGTTTCCATCTATACGTTCAAAATGGTTTTTTGAACACAAAAAATGGGTAAAAATTATACCAAGAGACGCTTACACGTTTTTAGAATATCACTTTGTTGATAAAAGTGGTAAAAAGATTAAATAAGAAAAAAGCCTTTACAAATTGTAAAGGCTTTTTTTATATGTATAATTTGATCTTGTTTATTGATTCAAGAGCTTTTTAGTAAGTTTCTTTCGATTAGCCAAAGTAACATTAATTATAAATACCGAGTTTCTTAGAGGCCTTATATCGAATTCTACATGAGTATCATTATTAGCATTTATATTATAAAGTTCTCTGCCTAATAAGTCAAATATTTTTATGTTTGATATTTGAGACTCATAGATAGTTGAAATATCTAAATAATTATCTCTTTCATTTGAAATGATCAATTCATCAGAATCTAAACTCAAATCATCAACTGAAAGTGTCCCAGAGAAAAAGATCTCAAATCTAGAATTAAATTCTCCAGCTTCAGAAGTAAATGTATAACCCGAATCAGATAAATTATGATCTATATTCAATAGATTATCACGTAAATAAATAGAGTGACTATTCATAAAATCTCCTTCCAATTGTGCTATAGACAAGGTGAATTCTGTTTCTCCACTTATTGTGTTTTTTATGCCAATTGGAATAACTTCATTTATATTTAAACTATTTGGATCTCTACCTTGAATTGCATATTTCCTTGAACTGTCCTCTATAACAGAATAAATAATAGCTGCAGCTCCAGCAGCTAAATTTCTGGGCGCATCATATGCCATCCCATCATATAAGTTGGTAGCACCTTGAACATAACCGATAAGTAATTGATTGAATACTCCAATTTCAGATTTGATTATAACTGATAACTTATTTTCTTCAGTATTACTAGTCGACCTAAAAAACTGATCATTATTACCTGTTACTCTCATTGCATTATTAAATATAACGTCTCCCGTTGGTGAAACTCCATCATCTGAATAAGCTACAAAAAATCCTTGCCCTGATGGAATAAATCTATTAGGAGTCAACAAATCACCTCCAGGTTCTTCATCAACTGCGGTTTCACCTACTCTATTAATTATGGCATAATCAGTACTTGTGAAATTCATATTTTCATTTCCATTATTTGCATCATCTGGAATGGAATTTTGTGACCATAAGTAAACAGCCCCTGTTAACGTTCCGTCTGGATTTGTAGTCGCATTGTAATTGTTTTCTGTGAAAAATAAATCGATATCAATTGCTGAAGGGTATGGATTACCTATGAAATTCCAATTAATATCATTGGTTTCAGTATCATTTCGCACAACAGGTACAGGAATTATTCCATTATTAAAAGTACCTTCAAATATATATCTATAGGAACCGGGGAATCCAAATCCTAATTCATTTAAATGTGAAGCATAACCTACACCAGGAAGCATAATATCTGTTGAAATGGCAAATTGCCAATCATCACCATCATCATCAATATCATCCTGATCCCCATAAATTAAATTGTTATCATTATTTGTTTCATATGCTGCATCTACAAAATTAATCGCATCAAACCAAAAGCGTCTCTCTGGGTCAGATTCCCATAAACCACCTTCAATCGTTTCATCAGAAAAAGGTGAACTCCAATATGTATATTCATAATAATTATTTATGGGAGCCGTATCCTTGGATATTTCTCCAATACCGGATCCATTCAAGGTTACATTAGACAAATCACTAACTTGAACTAAGGAAGCGTCTGTGGTTAAACTCAATGTACTATCATTTATAGTAATATCATTGATCACAACAATATTATCTGTCATTCTAATTTCTAAATCAGCATTTACCACTAAACTACAAGCCTCAAAACTGCCAGGTAAATCATTAGTAGAATTGTAAACATCATTAATAATTACTTCAGTCATGTTGTTCGGAAAACCATTATTCCAAGCAGTTCCATCCCAAGTTGTCGTGCTTGAACAACAAGTATAGTAACAACCCCCTAAAGTTAGAGCTGTACTATCTTGTAAGTTCCAATTGGTTGCTGTTGAAACCGCGTCCAAAATAAGTGCTGGTTCATTTAATACTGAACAATTGAAAATTCCGTTATCAGTGTCTCCCAGACTTATAGCATTTACACCATCAGTTAAACCAGTTGGTAATGCAGTATCATTAGGGCCTGTAACATTACTCCAGCCTGAAATATTAAAATCAATGGCATAAATAAAGGTTGGTGTTGCAACAAGTCCTTGAAAAGCTAAAATTTGATCTCCATCACTGTCCAAACTAAACCCTGAATCTGCTGTAGAAACTATGCTCCCTATATTGGCTGAAAACGGATTTCCCACAATTCTTTCAATAAATACTTCTGTTCCACAAGTCAAATCAGATGTTGATGTCCAGGCAACAGTTCCATCAGCTGAAATAGTTCTGAAACCTCCTGTTGCAAACCAACCATTATCGGTAAATTTAATAACTGTATTTGCAGAAATATCTCTTAGAATTACAAAGGTAAACTGATCTGGATCTGTAGAATTAAATCCATTTATTACAATTTCACCAGGTGCTAAAGTTGTTTGAGTAAAACCTGAAAAAAACGAACATAAAAATGTTACAACCAGTAACAGCTTTTTATTGTTGAGGGCAAAAGTTTTCATAGATTAATTAATTTATTGATATTAGAGCCTAAATAATTAATTACATAAATATAAAGGCTACAAAAGTAAAATTGTATTATTTTCGATGAATGCACGATAAATTGATACATACTGTAGATGAGGCACTTATAAAACTGGAAAATTACTGCGTTTATCGAGAGCGTTGTCATAAAGAAGTTGAGAATAAACTTTACGAAATGAGAATGATCCCTGAGGCAAAGGAGAAAATTATCATGCATTTAATAGAACATGATCTTTTAAATGAAGAACGCTTTGCAAAAGCATTTGCAAGAGGAAAATTCAGAATTAAAAAATGGGGCAAACAGCGAATTATAAGAGAATTGAAATATAAGGGGATCTCAAAATATAATATTGACTCTGCATTAAAAGAAATTTCTGATGTAGATTATTTAAACGCTTTTAATGAACTATCTGAAAAAATATTCAATTCTATAACCGAATCAAACAAGAACAAAAAGAAAAGAAAACTGATCGATTATTTAATGTATCGCGGTTGGGAAAGTCATTTAATATATGATAAAGTAAATGAACTAATCAAGTAAAACTATTTAGCTTGTGCGTTCTGATTATGGCTTGTTTATTTTTCCATTCTATCCACTTTTGACCTTGAATACGTCTCATAATGTTATCAAAATTTCTCATTACAAACACATTATAGACCGCTTTTACTAAATTTTTTGGATTTCGTGCAATAGCCCTTAGACTCATAGAAAACCCAGGTGTTATATACTTCATGTAATGCCAATACCCTTCTGGCATGTATAAGGCCTCACCGTGATTTAGTTCAGCAATGTATCCTTTAGCATGACTTAAAGCTGGCCATTTAGTAAAATCTGGATTAGAAAAATCAATATCTTCTCTTGGAATTAGTGAATGAGGAATTTTGTATAAGTATTTGCTTTGATCTTGGTCAAACAAAATACATTGTTTTTTCCCCTCAAAATGAAAATGGAATATATTGGCCAGGTCAATGTCATAATGCATGAATGTATGGGAATTCTCTCCTCCAAAGAATAACATAGGTAGTCCTTTCATGAGTCGTAATCCAAGGTCTGGATATGCAAAATCATTTTGTAACTCTGGCACTTCTTTTAGAATATTCCAAAGAAAAATTCTGTATTTAGTGGGTTCTCTTTTTAATAGATCAATATACTCGCTCATTTTCATATTAGCATGAGCTTCATTAAAGCCTTCCTTATAATCTACAGGTCTATCATCATATAAGGGAACAATTTTTTCACCTACTACTTCTTTCATATAATCCAAGTTCCATTTTGAGTAGGCAGGCCAATCATCAATAAGTGACTCAATGACAACCGGTTTTTGTGGTTTAAAAAGGAAATCTTCTTTAGTAATACTTTTTACTCGAGGTACATTTTGAAGATCTAGTTTCAACTTGATAAATTTAAGTGAATCTCAAAGTTAAAAAAACGTGATGAGATTTATTAATCATAAGATATAATACGTATTCTACTTAATCCCCATAAACTCCTCAAATATTTTATAGAATTTCTCAGGCTCTTCTAAGTAGGGATTATGAGCACTTTGTTCAAACATAACAAATTTCGCCTGTGGCATAAAATGTTTAAACTGAATTGCGAATTCTGGTGTAGACACTCCATCATATCTTCCAGCTATAATTAAAGTTTTAGCTTTTACATCTTTTAGTTTCTTTCTAAAATCTTGATTGATCATACTACCACTTACATCAAAATCACCATCTTTTCCAATAATAGCAACATATACATCGTTTGCCCACCCTCTATGCTTATATTTAGGAATATTTTGCAATAGTTGAGTGTTGTGATAATAAATATATTTAGTTGGAAAATTTCTATAAATGCCTTTTAAAGGCTCTTCACTAGATAAATAGCCTAAATTACGCAGAGAATCAACTTGTTTCCATTTTTCAGGAAAATGGGTTTTAGCATAATGGTTATAACTATCGCAGTTGGCTTGCCACATGGCTCCACTATGAAACCCATTTATCAATATCATATTATCAACCTTATCAGGATATTTAATAGCATAGCCTTGAGCAGGTACAGTTCCATAGGAATGACTGACCAACGAAATTTTATCATACTTTAATTTAAGTCTTAACTTCTCAATCAATTCAACATCATTCTCGACGGAATATTCAGATATCTCTCTTGCATTGTCACTTTTACCCCTTCCGAGCCAATCAAAGAATACTACGGTATTTGTTTTGTAATATTGTCCAAAATTAGCCTGCATGTAGTCATGTGAGTTTCCAGGGCCTCCAGGTAAAAAGAAAATTGGGTCTCCAGACCCTTTTACTTCTACATTTATATTATAGCCGTCGATGTTAAAAAATTTGGATTCGAATTGCGAAAAAATGAGGGAATCTTGTTGAGAAAAACTACTTTGAAAACAAGATAGTAAAAGGAGAAGATAAATGTATTGTAATTTCATAAATGAGGTAATTTTTATCAAATATAAGCATAACAGATATAAGGTGATTTAGTATGTTTTTTTAATACATATTATTGTTTATCGATAATTTTTGTATGTTTGTTATCGTTAAACGATAATTACTATGAAAGATAAAACAACACTTCTTACCATTATTACCTATGGTATCTTATTATCATCAGCGTCTATAATACTCAATGATCTAAGAGAATTTGATTTTCAGCAATTTCAAGAATTTCAAAATTGGGAAAAAACTGCCAATAAAAATGAACCTTGGTTTACTTCGCAAAATGCCATTAAATGGAGTTATTATATAATTAGTGCAGGACTGTTTTTCTGGAGAGCCTATCTAATTTATGGTTTTACTTACTTTTTATCTATTTTAAGGGAAATTGAAAAAGGCCATTATTTTAGCGATAAGAATATTAATTATTTCAAAAAGATAGGTAACATATTCATTGTTTATACTATAAATGTTTTAGTCTTAAGATTTTTATTAGCAGCTATCAATGGTTCGGATTTTAATGTAATCAATCAGTTTAGAGGGGAGTTTACTATACTAATTCCATGTGGATTGGCTTTTTATCTGTTGGCTGAAATCTTTAAACGTGCAAAAGAAACGGAGCAAGAAAACGAATTAACTATATAACTATGCCAATTATTGTTAATCTCGATTTAATGCTTGCTAAACGCCAAATGAAAAGTAAAGAATTGGCAGAAATTATTGGAATAACCACAGCAAACCTTTCTATTTTAAAATCAGGAAAGGCTAAAGCAGTAAGGTTTTCGACTCTAGAAGCTATTTGTAAAGCTCTGGACTGTCAACCAAGTGATATTTTGGAGTATGTAGAAGAATAAATCTTAATCATAAAATATTAATTAAAATTTATACTTCAATCCAAATAACATATTCCCTTTTGGCATAAGTACCAAATTAGTTTCTGTATATTCTGTATTAAATATATTATTGGCTATTGCAGAAATTTCTAAACCCTCAAGTTGTAAAGTCATGCTTGCATCTACAACTGTATAACTATCCCCTGATGTTCTTACCGCATGGGCTATAGTAATACTTTGAAACAAGTTGTCTATAAATTGTGTTTTTAAAGTCGAGGTTAAATGATGTCTCAATGAATTGATCGAATATCTGGAAAAATTGACATCCAGTTCCTTTACTTCATCTTCAATAAAAGTGTAACCTAAATTTATAGTTTGATCAAAGCCATTGAAATTAATATTTTGCGAGGCATTTACCTCAAAACCAATGGTATTTAGATTCCTAATGTTGGTAGCTTGCCAACGATCGTCTTCATTCTCTTTGACATAATCAATTAAATTGTCTGAATCTCTGTTAAAAAAGGCAAATGATGCATTGAGTTTAGACCCAAAATACTTTATTCCTAGCTCTTGTGAAATAGCTTCTTCCGGATCTAAATTCTCATTACCAAGGGTTGTTGGGTCACTGTAATACAGATCTGTGTAGGTTGGTATTCTATAAGTATAACCAACATTTCCATATATTTTTATTTTTTCGTTAAAGCCATACCCTAAATCTATACCAGGAAAGGCATGAAATTTAAAATCTGAAAAATAATTAACTGCTATTCCAGGAGTGACATCAAACTTATCGTTAAAAAGTTTGAATCTGTGTTCTAGAAAAACATTGATCATTTCTCTATCCCTGTTACCCAAATTATTACTTACTAAATAAACTTTAGCCAAATCCACCCCAAAACCAGTGACACCTAATTTAGATTCATATGAAGTATTGACTTCAAATCCAATTTTATTAGTAATGTGTAGATTTCTGTAAATAGATGGATTCTCGCGAACAAACACATACATATCTTGATTTCGTCTCCAGTATAGTCTTGGTTTAAATGTAAACTTGTTTATTTTGTAAATAGATGATACACCAACAAGACTAGTTTGTGTCTCTTCATATTGATTAATTGCTGAAGGAGATGCATAAAATCCGTTGGCTCCAAATTTACGCTCAGTGAAGTAGCCAAGTACATCTATTGGATTTTTATCTTTATTAAAACTTCCTTTTAAAAAATAATTCTGATTTTGAAAATCTGTATTGTATCTGTAGCCGTCGGAAGTATTTAGAGATACATGACCAATAATTGAGCTATTCTCAAATTCTTTGCCTAAAGTTCCAGTAACATTTTGCTGATTAAACGATCCGAGCTGATAACCAAGAGCATTTACCGATTCTGCACTATTTCTTGTTACAATATTTATGGCTCCAGTAAACGCATTCTGACCAAAAATTCTAGCTGCTGGACCTTTAATTATTTCAATACGTTCAATCACTTCTATAGGTAAAGCCATATTCATTGTATGATGTCCTGTCTGCGAGTCTTCAACCTTTATCCCGTCAATAAGTAAAAGTGTTTGATCAAAGCTTCCTCCTCGAATATACAGATCCGATTGCATCCCTACAGTCCCTCTACGCCTAATATCTACTCCAGCCTCTTGTTGCAATAAGTCCGTTACATTTGTTGCACCACTTAACTTGATTTCATTGGATGTTATTACTGTAATTGTCCGTGAATTTTCAGAAAAAGGTATGTCAATTCTACTTGAGGTAATTATAACTTCATCTAATTTTTCAGGCATTTTATTATTTTGAGCTACAGTTACAACGCTCCCTAATAGCCATGCCAATAAAATTAT
>RCNB010003057.1_pt1 | contig 10059 bp, 3 predicted proteins | sample 2041321 | NCBI WGS metagenome assembly RCNB01 (sample SAMN09708232, study PRJNA481090) | Marine sediment metagenome, whole genome shotgun sequencing project.
GTGGAAATGGCCTATATGCATAATTTGAGCCGCCTTACCTTCTTTATATTTTTCAAGTCTGAGTTTAGGAAGTATTTTTGAAAGTTCAGGTTTCTTCTCTTTAGTTATTAAAATTGCTTCATTTATCATATCTTGGGTAACCCAATCAGGTTGCATAATCATCATAGTCCATTTCCACTTATCGCGATTTCCTTCAATAAAATCGTCCACGTTATCAGCCCACCATAATCCTTCTAAAGGAGGGACGACATAATCTTTCCCCTTTGCCTTACTTAAGAATTTTGTTTTGAATGCGATTGGGTAGAGTGCTGCAAGAGCGTCTTGATACTCTTTCGAATCGCCTGGTGATCCCATTCCATCAATCATTAAGAACTGCATTTCTGGTACATCTACTAATACCACTTGTTTTGGTTTAGGTTGGTAAAAGTCCTTCATAGTTTTCTTGAAATCTATTTTCGCCGGCATGATGTTTTCACTCTCTTCTTTGAAATAAAAAAAAATAGGTTTTTTATAAAATTAGACGAAAAAAGGATTCATAAAGAAGTCAATAAAGATCGCGACTAAACATAAAAATTCCATTATAACCCATAAGTTTCTTTTTATGCTCCTTAATCCTTTGAAGGATTTCCCTGAATAACTAATTGTATTGTAGATTATAATCAATATCCATGTAACGACCAAAAAAACGCTAGGGACTAATAAAGCGTATAATACCTGTCCAACAAAGTCTAATAAATATACGTACGTTAAAATTGAGAAACCGATTATAACTAAAGTAAAACCCATACCAAAAGTATATTCTGCGAAGCTCACGAATCGATTCACTTTTATTTCATCAAAGTCTTCTAATTTTAGCTCAAAAGCTGCTCTAGAATTTGAAGAAACAGAATTTACAAACAGTATAAAAGCTAACATTAACAAGAAGGTAACTATAACGATTCCTCTGGTTGGAGGTACCTGCCAAATTAAAGCGAGAATCGTTAAAACTGCTGCAATCATGGTAGTACTAAGAATAATCCAATCCCTTACGTTCAAAATTGTGTTTTGGCTTTTTTCTTCCATTTTATTCACTATTATTGTTGTTTATTATTAATTTATGTTTTGAAATAATTATTATAAAACTTCTCTTTTTCATTAAAAAATGTTAATTAATTGTAGTTTTCTTATCTTTTTTGAATTTGTTCAATTAATTGTTCAAAAAATTATTCAATATATTTATAAATGAATATTTCATATTAATGATAAGAAGGTGGTTAATAATGGAAATAATAAATGAAAAAGATAGAAAAAAATTGATTTTAGAATCACAAAAATATGGAGGTATAAGCCTACGGCGTCAAAAGTTAAGGGTGCATAAGAATGGGGCAAAATTTCCTATTAGTAAAGCATATGTTGATGACGAACTCTTAGATCCGGAAATTTCCTATACTCTAATTTTGATACCTGAAGTCAAAATCGCTGACCAAACTATAGTCTCACTAACTTTTTTTAAAAGAAGAAGCGGCCCCCTTATCTACTATTATTATCCTGAGAATTCCTTAAAGGTAACTGAAAAAGTTAGTATAGTTGATACAATGATTTCCGCATCTAATGAAAAATACTTTATTCATCAATCAAGTAACCTATCTTCATTAAACTATTACTTTGAAATTCACTCGGAATGGGCTCGCGGGAAGAAGGAGATGTTAATGATTAGTGTTATCCTCAATACGAAAATCACTAAGTCAATTGAAGACATAACTCTTTCGATTTGTATCGATTTTGAAACAGATTTAACATCTATCAAAGATATCTACAAAGCATTATATGATAAAGATTTAGGCTCATTTTCCGATGAAGAACAATCAGATATAGAAAAAATCAGTAGAATTCTGCGTACGAAAATAAAAGAATTACATAAAAAAATAAGAATATTAGACAGTCAAAAGTTTACAAAGGTTATATTCAAAGGTTCAATGAAAATTGAAAAGAAATTAGACCTAACTCAAATTGCTCAAGGAATTCAAGATGCAGAGTTTAATCCAGAGAAATTTCCCGGATTAGTTATGAAAATTGAGAAACCAAACGCCACAATTCTTATGTATTCTGATGGTAAATTAATGATAACCAATTTGGAAAATCCATCTAAAGTTGATCTATTGGTTGACACTATTGTGGAAAAACTTAAGAGTATAGGTATAATAATACCTAAACCAGAAATTACAATAGAAAGTTCCAAATAATTAGCTATGATCTAATTAAAAATAAAGAATTATCCTCTTTTTTTAACACTATCATTAAAAGTTAAATTATGATTTCTCGCTTTCTACTATCATTTTTAGAATTATCTTTCAGAAAACTAACAGCCCGTACTAGTTTATTATTGTTTCGCGTTAAAATTTAATTATGTCATCAAAAGTAGTTTCTTATTACGATTGGTCGTTAGGTTTTAGAAGTAATACCACGGATAACACTTTAAAATTTAAGCGTACGAAAAAATCCAACTTGAATTCAATTGGAATGAGTGAAGATGACTTTAAGCAATACCTAAAGAAATGGAAGAATAGAAACTTTTAAAAATTTCTTTAAATTAGCGATTTTTGGAATTTTACATTTATCTTCGACTTTTTTATACTTTTTCGTTCTATAGGTACGCATTACTCCTAACAACCTAAAGGGATTTAAATACATTTTTTTATGTCCTTTACAAATAAGTACAATTATAATATATCTAAAATGTCAAAATCAAGTTCCTATTTTGATTGGGAATTAGCTTTCCGTAATGGTCACAATTCCAAAAAAAAGTAAAGATGGACTTAGATCCAATAAATTCAATAGGAATACCAATAAGTAAATACAAAAAATTCCTAAAAGAATGGAAAGAGAAAAACTTATCCTGAAGTAGTCTTATGTAACAATCTCAGTGAAGTATAAAACAACAAGTAATACCACCCAAATAATCGTTAGGATTATTAACAGTATCGTAGTATAAAACCTCCACTTTATTGAAATCTTCTGCTTCTTTTCAATTCTATAAATATATATCGCTAGTATTGCTCCTAATATAATTATTGAGGATAGTATCAGAATTATTCCAAACATAATTGAGGTTATAAACGGTATTATTAAAAGAAGTGCGATAATTGTAAAACATATCCAAAGCGTTATAAAACGCTGCATTCTTAGTCTAAAAGCTTGATCTAAATCATCTGTTTTCTTGGTAGGGAGTAAAGAGATTAAAATTCCTGAGGTTGCTATACCTGAAAGAAGTGCGTGATCCCATCTTAAATACCTTAAAACTCCGATATCTTCGGAGAAGAACACTCCTACTATTATACCTGCAAACAGGCACAAAATAATTCCTATCACTTTAAAGTGCTTTTTTAAGAAATTGAGAGTGGAATAATAGAAACTTAGAAAGAAATTTTTGAGTCTAATAAGAACAAATCGTATATTATCAATAATATTATCTAAGAATTTCTTCAATTCTTCTAACATAAAAATAAACAAGTATAACATCATCCCTATTAATATCCAAGAGAAACTCCATCCATTTGAAGTTAGATTAAAAGTAATTAAGCTTAATAGCAAGAACATTAAACCAGAGTACAAAAAGGATAATAGTTTGCTGCGTTTAAAAGGTTTGAATAGAACTAAATTTAATATCATAAAAATGAACAAAGATACGCACAAGTTAAAAATCAGATTTTGATTTATAAAAAATTCTAAGGTTATAAAAATATCTAACGATAGAAGAGTTTCGATAAAGATAAAACTTGAAATCCGGAGTAGTTTCCTAGCCTTATCGCTTACAACCTTAATGTAATTATCGACAAAGGTTAGAATTAGTAAGATAATAAACGATAATATCAATAAATTAAACGAATAATAATAATCGGTATTAATATAATATATTGGCCACGTAATTAAATCGATGTAGGCAATTAGAATTAGACTTTTATTAATCTTTGATATGTTGGAATTGATATAATCCCATTCTGATATAAAACGAGATAAGTAAGCGATTTGTATAATGAAAAATATTATTGTGATAGGGATAAGGTGTGGGAAAAACAATGAATTCCAATTAATGTAGAATAAGATCGAGAAACCTATCACAACGATCCATGAAGTAATGATGAAAAAATTCGAGGTTTTCTTTAAAAACTTTAAGAAGAACTTATCTAACAAACCAATCAGATGTGTTAGAACACTTAAAATCAAGATAGCAATATAGAATTCTATACCAAATGCCGTCAACAAATTAAAGATACTGATTATTAGAAAAACATATAAACCTATTCCTAAGAAATTCTGTCTATTAGTTTTCCATTTTCCAAATATTTCTAGCTTTTCGGAATTAAACTTACTCCTAATATTGAAATACGAGATGTTAGTGTAAAACTGCATCGATAAAAATATCAAAGATATATAGAAAAGTGAAGATATTGAAAAACCATATAAAAATAATAAGATCAGAGAAAGAGTCCATGAGACATTGAAGAAACTTAAACAGTGCACAACATCCATATACCCTGCTTTTAAACGCTTAATGCCATATATTTCTAGTATGCTGATTAAGAATAGAATAATCTGAGAATATAGTAGACTCTCGAAAAACCCAAAAAATAATCCAAAGAGTCCGAGAAATACGATTGATATCTCCAAGTAAATGACAAATACTAAACCTGAATAGACTTTCTTCGTTTTTATACCCCATTCCTCGTTTTTTATAACACCTTTCGACAGGTGTATTGTGTAAGCGGTCAATATAGTTTCAGACAGTATAACTAAAGCGATTCTTAGAAAGTCGAGCATTGCGAATGTGGTAAAAAAGGAAAGCCAGAAAATACCAAAAAACATTTGGAATGCTATGAAAGTAGAGAAAAGAATAATATTCTTATATTTAACTTCGATTGTGCGATTTAAAAAGCCATTTAATAGAAACATCAATAACGAAAACACAGCGAGAGTGAAACTCACTGAAGGAATTCCTAATAACAGTGGATTATAGGCTATGAGTAAATCATTCAATAGTAGAGAAAGGTATATACTAATCACAAGAAAAATACTATTTAGTAGAATTGCTTGAGCTTGATTTTTAATTTGTTTTATTTTACTAGCATCGTATTTAGTAATTACTTCGATATAGTAAGACAGGTAATGTAAAGTATAGAACTGTAATACCAGAAATACTACTAAAGTTAAAACAAAGAATGTTGCATCCGTTCCTGTAAATTGAATAAAATAAATTAATCCTCCAACCGAAATTACAAGAAATGCTATGATATTAAACAAATAAGCGATTTTTTCTAAGATTCTCTTTAAAACATGGATGTCTAATAAGGTGGAAAGGAAAAATATAGTAGCGGATAATAAAATAGCTCCATATAAATCCTGAATCAATCCAAAACTCAACAAACCAAGTTCAAAATGCGATAAAAGTGACATAATTGAATCAAATTTCTTCATACCATAATCCTTTTCAGGCAGCTGTTCTTCGATTTTCTTCATAAATAAATATCTTGATACCGAAAAATAAGCAGAATAAATAAAAAGTGAAAGTAAAACTATATAATAGAGATCTTGAAATAATGCTATCAATACTATAAATTGTAAAGTAAAGAATGTTAATGCTAAAGGCGAAATATACCATAAAATAAAACGGTATTCATACAATGCTTTTCTAATAAAAATTAAATTAACAAATATGAATATCGCACACAATAAAAAGATAGATCCTGGATAGATAGATACAGGCAACAAAACATAAACCAAAGATGATAATGTAAGCGATGTTCCAATCGATAAAATCAATAGCGGAAATATTTTTTTAATGGGCAAAATCATTCGGAATTTGTTAAATACAAGAAGTGAGCCGCCAAAAACAGTAATTGCCATAGATAAAGCGATAATTTCGATAATTTCGATATTTGGAATTAATATAAACGTGAAGAAGGTGAAAAAGGAGAAATTCACTACCAAAATTGTCGAGATTATGTTGTTAAAAAAAGTTCTGTTGAGTTTAAGGAGTCTTGAAGAAAAGAGACTGAAAGCGAGTATTATAAAAGAGAGGTTAATTGATATAAAGAAATTTAGAATTATTGAATTAATGATCAAGAAAAGAGTTAAGAAAATACCTACCAGAGAAAGAAAATAAGAACTTACAAGAATTATGTTTTTCAAATTTTTTAAATTTGGGAAAAATGATAAAACTACGAGAAAGAAACCCAATACGATTATATTAATTGATAAGTTTATTTCTAATGGTATTAAGATTTCTTGGAATAATATAACGAGGAAGCTTACATTTATAAAAATGTAAAATAACCATAAGAGAGTAATAATCTTCCACATTTTCATTCTGTAAATCACCGGCATTAGAAGAGATACTGCAAAAACAAAAAATACTATATTTGTAATTACTACATTTCCATAAAAGACATTTTGACTAAACCAGTATAAGAAGAATAGGCTAAAACTCCAAACTATTAGTAGGATCCTAGAGAAATGTTTTTTAATCCATGTGTACCAAAAAGGTAGAGAAAGCAAAACACATATTATAAAAGTTATTATAAATGAACCACTAATGTTGATCCCAAAGAAATCTAACGTGTTAGTATAAATATTAATGTCGGTAAAACTCTCGTTAATGATATAAAAATTTACGAAGGGAACAATAATCCATAACCTCCACCCTGTTTTCCATATAACCCAAGAGAATTTCCAATAGTAAAAGCCTACTGATAAGTAGAAAAGAAGGATACCAATATTGATAGTTATAATAAACAAGAATGGATCCCATATAGATAAATTAAAAGAAGCGTTTAAGAAAAAATACATAAAAGTTGGAATAGAAATAATATAGGAGGAAAAGGCAATATAGAAAGAATTTCGTCTGAATTTCTCTGGCGCTTTATTATAGGTCCATACATACGAAATGCTGGTAACGCTTAAGGTAAGAGTGAATGTCAATATTGGATTATATTCTATAAAAATAGGATTATTAAATAGAAGATAATAAGACATGAAACTTATAAGGTTAAATACCAAAAGCAAAACACAAGGTCGGATGAACCACTTATAAAGATCGTTTTTTTGCTTGTAGTAGAAATTACCTGTTAATAATAAAAATAAGAACAGAGAGAAAGAAATGATATAAATTAAAGGAATTATGGTATTGTAGAGTAGTAAAAGAAAGGTTATAATCGATATTAACATATATAAAGTGAATTTTTCGATTACATTAACTTTCCGTATGTTTAGTACAATAGAAAAGAATAACACAATCATTAACGAAAAACTGAAATAAAAAAGATAATAAGAAAAGTCGCGTAGCTCGAATGGAGGAAATAACATATAATAATTTAATGTTGTCATCAATTTTACTAAAATTAACAAGCTAAGTGAGATGTAGCTAATAGTTCGAAATACAAAATTGCGATTCCTAGTGGAAATAAAGAAAAATATCATAATAATAAAAAATACATAAGCAAAATATTCGAAACCACTCGGAAATATGGAAAAGAATGTAAAGAGCAGTAGAGATGGACCTAATAATATTTTTATTAGTTTGAATTCAGACACATTCTCAATTCTATCGTTGTATTTAACCAGATAATAATTGAATAGCGAATAAATACCACAGAATAAAATAATAAGTCGTAGTGGTTCATTTGCGCTGTAAAATGGAATAATTTGACTGTAATTCCAATATAATTCACTAAATATAATAACTAATATAAAATAGAAAGTATAATAGATGAGTCTTTTGTAAAGTATTAGGGAATCATCAGAGATAAAGAAATTATTTCTTAGATAATAAATGGTGATAGGACTGAGGAAAAATATAATTAGTAAAGGCAAACCAATCCTTTGTATAAGAGATAATTGGACAGGGAATATTAAAATATAGAAACACAATAAAAATTTAATTACTAACCATGCAGATATATCAAAAGCCCATCTAAGCCTTGAAAATTCAATTTCGAATAAGTATCGACTGACAGTAGATACTACTAGGTAAGTTAACAGAAAGATTCCAACATATGTAGTTAATGTTAATAGTAGGGACTCTTGAAGCTGAAGAAGTGAATAAATAATCTGCAATGGAACCAGAAAAATAACAAGCGAAGCTATCATAAATTCGATGAAAAAATAAGATATGTTTTTAGTGTATTCGTATATTTTGTAGATTCTGTAATAATCATATTTACTTAGATCGTTTTCAAATGTCCTCTGCTTGAGATTTTCAAGCGGAATTAAGATAACAAGATTCAAAACAAGAAATATTAAAGAAGAACAGCTGATATTGAATCCGATATTAATAGTGAAAGAGGTTAAAACCGCAAAAATCTTCGTAGATATAACAAAAGATAAAACCGCCCAGGTGATAACCTGGCAAGTTTTAATAGAAACGAAATAGGATTCTTTAAGTTTATATTTATCAAAAAGATATTCTAGAAAAATTAAAAATCCAAAAAATAAAGCAATTGCCGAACTATTGATTATATAATAATCTACTACTATACCTAATCTAATAAAATCTAATCCTATTATATAAGGAAGCGAAATTATTAATCCAGATATGATTAAACTGTCTATTGTTAACAATTTCTGAACAAAGCTGGTGAAAATATTCTTATTTAAGGAATAAAGCAGAGGTAATAACAGTGTTATACCTAAGATTAGCAGAGGAATAATATACATGTAAACCGAAATAGGAATAAACAAATATAGATAAAAGGAGATGAGAATGCTAGTGAAAAACAAAGTTACAATATTAAATCCCTTCGAAATTTTTTCTGAAAATAGAATTCTATTCTTAGTAAAAACATTAATAATCAAACAAATAAGAACGATGGATATGTATGCTGAAAAAATTGGATCTAAATGAAGTTGTTGGTTAAAGAATGCGAACATTATGAAGAAAACTTCTAACATTATTAAATAACTAATATACCTTTCAATTACAATAATTTTTTCATGGGGAAATATGTATATTTTGGCTCCCAATTTCAAAATGTAGAAACACGCAATAGATATGTAAAGTATATTAAGCACGATTAACGAATTTAAGATTGTTAAAAATAAAGCAGCAATTAAATAGAAGTTAAATATAAAAACTGTCAGAACAATGATGCTCGAGCAAAAGAAATGATAGATTAGGAAGGATTTTAGATTCATAGCATTTTTTTTGTGGAGATAATAAATGGGAATATATGAGAGGACGCTAACTAAAATAAGAGGTATAAAAAATCCTAAGAACGAACCCCAAGTGTAAAGTGCACTATAATATCCAACCATAAATAAACCTAAATATAACGTAAATGAATTTAATATTAAGGTTAGGAGCTTAGGAAAGAGTTTATGCTCTTTTGAATCCGAATACACAATTAGACTCATTACTGTTAAAGATAAAAACAATGATAAAAGTAAGTCTAATTCCAGATAAATCATGAAAATCGTAATAAGAATGGCAAATACTTCGAATACAATGGGATAAGATAGGATGTGCAAAAGAGACTTAGATCGTGATTCTTTGAGCATTCTTATTTTCTTCCCATAAGAAATTAGGATTATCAAGCAAATGGATATAAATAACAAGTTAAGGATCGTACCAATAATTAGATGTGCGCTAAAGTATATTACAGTTATAAAAAAATTCAAAACGAAAAACAAAATCATGAGCAACCATGAGGAACTATAAGTGTAAATTGCGATAAATTTAGGTTTTAATACTTTTTCGCCATACAGGTAATAAATAGGAGCAAAAGCCAAGAAACAAAATACAATCGGTGTAATTAAATAAACATAGAAATCATTCATATTTGCGATTAAGAAGTAAAACCCCGTAATCACTATACTAAATATCAAGATAAGTAAAGTCCAAGTTAACTTTGCTTTTCTAGGAATATAATTTACATTCGGGGGGATTAAATTAAAAATGAAGCCAATAACGCAACAAGAAAGAAATAAAGCAAGAAAAATATCCAATATAAATATAATTCTGAAGATCGCATAAAATATTAAGAATAATTCAATTAAAAGCGCAAAACTATCAACTCTAATTATAAAATT
>RCNB010003060.1_pt1 | contig 10054 bp, 7 predicted proteins | sample 2041321 | NCBI WGS metagenome assembly RCNB01 (sample SAMN09708232, study PRJNA481090) | Marine sediment metagenome, whole genome shotgun sequencing project.
TTTCGCTCGATGAAGTGCTCGACCAGCAGCATGATGTCGTCCCGTCGATCCCGTAGCGGCGGCACGTTGAGCTGCAGGACGTTCAATCGATAGTAGAGGTCTTCGCGAAAGCGGCCCTCCTCTACCTCACGCCGCAAGTCGCGCACGGTCGCGGCAACGACACGCACATCCACTTCTTGATCACGGGTGGCCCCAAGCGGTCGAACGCATCCTTCTTGCAAGACGCGAAGCAACTTCACCTGCAAGGTCAACGGTAGCTCGCCGATCTCGTCGAGGAAGAGGGTGCCTTGATCGGCCTCGGCGAAAAGGCCCTTCTTGTCGGCGTGCGCATCCGTGAACGCCCCCCTTTTGTGGCCAAAAAGCTCACTCTCGAGAAGGGTCTCTGGGATCGCGCCGCAGTTGATCGGGACGAACGTCTTGTTTTTGCGGGAGCTCCCCGAATGCAGCGCGCGTGCGACGAGTTCCTTGCCCGTGCCACTCTCGCCTTGGATCAACACCGTCGTTTTGTAATCGGCGACCTTCTCGATCGTCGAAAACACTTTCGCAATCGCGTCGCTCTTACCGAGAATGCCGTGGAATGTCCGCTCCTTGCGCATCGCCTCCTTGAGCGCGCGATTCTCGCGACGGAGCGACTCGCGTTCCTCCGCTTTGGTGAGCGCCATCAGGACTTCATCCTGCTTGAACGGCTTCGAGATGTAGTCGTACGCGCCTGCCTTCATCGCATCGATGGCCAAGTCGACCGAACCGTAGGCGCTCATCAAGATCACCGTCGCCAGCGACGAGCGCGCCTTGAGCTCGGCACAAAGCTCGAGACCGCTCATGCCGCTCATGCGGACGTCGGCGAGCACGAAGTCGGGGTCGAAGCGTTCGAGCTGCTCGAGAGCGTCCTCCGCGCTCTCGGCCGCTTCGACCTGATAATTGTGCTTCTTGAGCAAGGTGCGGAGCACCACCCGGATGTTTTCTTCGTCGTCTACGACCAGCACACGTCTCATGGAATTAACCCTATACTTTCTGCATAGCAGATCCACCAGCTCGGAAAAAATTTCATGATTTTGGGGCGATACGAGGAGGTGTGCTGTAAAGTTCTCGCTTGATTGGCCTTCATGCGCCCTAGTGGGTATGATTTCGTTGTCGGGTAGGGGGAGAAGACATGAAGATCCGCTTTGCTTTTTTACTGGTGGTGGTGGGGCTCATCGCGACCGTTAGCAGTTGTACTCAACGGTCGTTGAACGCGCTGAATCCGTGCACCATCAATGGCGTCGTCCAGAACGTTCCGGTCAATCCGCAACGCGCGTTGGACCTGTTGATCGTTATCGACGACTCGCCTTCCATGCGGGATGAGCAGGCGAAGCTCCAAGAGCAGGTGCCGCGACTCGTGAACCTGTTGCTCACCGGTGGTCAGGATACCGACGGCTCGACGCCGGTCGGAGAGTTCCCTGCGATCGAAAGCCTTCACGTCGGCATCATCACGCCGGATCTTGGATACTCCAGCGTCCCTGCGACCGACTTCGTGGCCGGCCCGGGGCCGGACACCGATTTCAACCCGACCGCTGCCTGCATGCGCAACAACGGCAATGGCAAAGCGGGCTTCATGCAAGTCGAGGGTCTCACCGGCACGCCACGCGTCATGTGCTCTGCAGTGACGCCGCCCGAGGGAACGCTGTACCTCAATTACCCCGAACCAAGCTTCACGCCCGCCGACCTCATCAGCGACGTGGAATGCGTGACGGGTCAAGATGATGGCTGCGGCTTCGAGCAACAGCTCGAAAGTATTCTCGCGTCGGACCGCAACACGGCCAACGGTGGATTCAGCCGTGATGGCGCACTGCTCGCGGTCATTCTGATTACAGATGAGGACGATTGCTCGACTACAGACCCGCAAGTGTTCGATGTCGAACCGCGCCCGAGCAATCCGTTTCAAGGGCCGTTCACCTCGATGGGCGAGCTGCAGTTCAACCTGCGTTGCTGGGAGCACAGTGCGGCCCTTCGCTCCATCAAAGACTACGTCGCTGGCGTGGCCGCGCTCAAGCCCGACCCGAGCCAAGTCGTGTTCGCGGCCATCACCGGTATCCCCGAAGATAGCACGCTCGATCGCGAGAACTTCGACAGCGACGAGGACCGCTATAAAGCGATCCTCGAGTCGGACGAGATGACCGAGGTACCTGATCCAGCGACGGCCGACACCCAGGGACAGCAACTCCGGCCTGCGTGCGTTGCCACGGACGGGTCTGGTGCTGCGGCACCGGGACGCCGCATCGTGGAGACTATCGAGCTCCTCGCTAGAGACAACACGGGGGTGGGTACGGTCGTCGAATCGATTTGCGCCGCGGACTACGCACCGGCGCTCAACGCCATCGTCGATCGAATCGCAGCAGCGTTGCGCCAGCTATGCCTACCGCGACCGCTCAACCGCAACTCCGTCGACCTAGTCGGTTGTGAGGTGCGCGAAGTACAGCCGGAGGGTGGCACTTGTGCGACGGCAGGCCGCGGTCGAGAAGAAGTACCCGTCGGCAACGAAGACGGTCGCGAAGTATGCCGCGTCACACAGCTCCCGAGCGACCCGACCGTCGGCGTGCCGGAGGGCCTTGGCTGGTTCTACGATGACTTCACGCCGGAGACCGTTTCCGCCTGCACGTTCAATCCCGAACAGCAGCGCGTGAGCTTCACCGAGGGTGCCGCACCGATCACCGGCTCCCGCATTCGCTTCGAGTGCCTACAGGCCGCGCCGCCGACCACCGAAGACGTGGGTTGGCCCTGCAACGACGCGGACTCCGGTGACACGATCTGCAACCCCGACCCGATGAACTGCCTAGAGGGCGAGGTCGTGACCACTGCCGAGTGTGAAGCCGAGCCAGACAAGTGTTGCGAGACCCGCATCCTCAAGGAGCGCTACGACCGTGACAACCTCAAGCTCACCTGTGACGGCGACACCAACACCTGCCAGCTGAGCTGCCAAAGCAACGTCGAATGCCCAGGCGGCTTCGCCTGCTACGACGCCAGCGGCGACGGCAACAGCTACTGCGTAAACCCAACCTGCACCCTCAACTAAAAGGCAACAGCCCCCTTCTCAAAAAAGGGGTCAGACCCCTTTTCAAAAGGGTTAATTGGCTCACGCCGGTTTGAAAAAGGGGTCTGACCCCTTTTCTATGGGGTGAACCAGATTGGGGATGTGATGGCTCGGTCTTGGATTTGTTTGGGCCAAGTGGGGTCTGAGCAGGTCGCGGGGCGTTCGTCGGGCGGGATCTTGTTGCAGTCGTGTTGGCGCCAGTTGCAGGCGGGGTTTTCGATGACTCTTGCGTAGTAGAACGCCTCTTCCGTTGGATCGAAATCCGGATCGACCCACACGCTACAGAGTGCGGCAGCCCCGGGGCCGCTCATCTCGCAGGTGACCGGGTCGACCGTCGCACCGGTGCCTGTCGAGCCGGCGACCTCATAGACACGCTCGTGCTCGACGCCGACTTCGTCGACCCACCCCTTGATGATCTGCACCCGTTCTAGAAGGGGCCCCGGATGCTCTGCGGTCCCCTCGTCCTTTAGCGCCTGCACCGCAAACCTAGGCGCCCCATCGCGATCCAACCGAACCGGCAAGTCACTTCCCATGGGGCTGCCCTTCTCGTACCCGACCGCCGCGAACTCTGGATCGCTGCACATGCTCTCCTCGTACGCCCATCCACCAAAGAAACGCACCGACAGCCGCGTCCCGGTCGTCGCATACACCTCCCGTCGATGCATCGCCTCGAACAACGCCTCACGCGTGTTCTGTTCCGCCCACACCGCGGTCAGCCCTCCGGGATTGAACTTCACCGGCACATTCTGATACGCAGCCGCAACTCGAACCCTCGGCTCCGCATCCAAACCCCCAGACGCCCCTTGGTAGTTGTACTCGGCAACTTGCCCAGGACTTCCGTTGTGCGTGTCGGTGCTCCCAATCACACCGAACTTGTAGGGGTTGACCCCCAAGCGTCTGCCCTCCGACAGACCGAGCTTGAGCGCGTTTCGAGTGAAGTCATAACGAGACACGCAGCCCTCGTCCTTGACACCACCCGCCCCTACAGCTCCGTTGCAATGCGGCGCGTCGGCTTTACGCGTCTTTTCCTGCGCGCAGAATGGGTCGACTGAGATCGCCGAGAACCCGTTGCGACATTCCATCCAGCCCTTGACCTGAACCATCTCCACCAGTGGTTCGAGCCTCGCCCGCAGGGTCGCCATCGCCGCCTGGTCCGCGGCACTCATCCCTTCTGGATAGTCCGGGGTGAACATGCGCCCGTTGCTCCAGTTGGAGTTGTGCGGAATCGAAATGACGTCGCAGCCTCGGCCAGCATCCAGGCATTGTTCCGCGAGAGCGGCGTAAATGTCTGCGGGGTTCGCCACCTCGTACCCCGTGAGCGGTTGCTCGATCACGTTGGAGTCCCGGAAAATGATGTTCCGATGCATGTTCGTGGACTCGGGCGCACGGGTGTACTCGTACCCGGGAAAGGCACTGAAATCGCATACCGCGTTGGCGTTCTCCGCTGCATCCACGATCTCGCGCCAAATTTCTTTGGCCTTCGCGGCACAGTCGTTGTCGGGCTGCTGACAGATCTCCGCAAATCGCACAGGCTGACCATCGATGGGCACGTCGTCTTGATTGTCGGCCCACTCGAAGATCGTGAAGGCACTACCGGCTCTAAAGCGAGTGCACAGCGGCGTGGCATATGCCGAACTGCGTTCGTCCCAACAGAACTGCACCTCCGCGAGATACTCCGAGTGCTCCGGCAACGAAGCGAAATCGAGAGTCCGACTCAGACGCGCGACTCTTGGCGCCCCGTCCCCAATGCTTGAGGGCGCGAGTTGCAGGTCCGCCCCCTTGGCGAACGCGTACGCTTCGGCCTGGGTCACTCGCGTACCCATGATGTTCGAATCGTACGACAGCGCCGTGTGCGCGTGCAGATCGCCAAAGTACACGTTGCGAGAAGCCTTGTAGTCGTCGCACTCGGGCTTGGGCGCGGAACCCGTTTCCCCGCTCTTGCACGAAGCCAGCACCGCGGCGCAAACGCAGAAAGCGACGCCGATGACGCGCAAAGAAAGCAAAGGTTTCATCGCCAATTGCGGAGTATCATCACCGCCCGGCGGGCTCAAGGCTCATGCCCCGAGCGGAATCGATCCGCCGATCGTTTTGAGCGGGTGAGCAGCCGAAGCTTCCGTGTCATCGTGGGCGCTTCCGATATGAGCGAAACGAAAAGATTGGTCCCTATGTTGGCGGTCCGTGTGGCCGTGGAGGCCCTGGGAGGCCGGGTCTCGATCCCACTGTCGGCGATACGGAGTCGATTGGCGCGCTTGGCCGAGAAGGTCACTATCGACATCGAGCCGGCGAGCCCGGGTCTCCGGATTCGTGGTGAGGCGAACGCCCTAGGCGCACCGATCATCTTCGCCGCACGCGTCGATGCCGATGGTGTTCACGTCAAGGGTGAGGCGCGCACGGTTCGGATCACCCTGAGCGACGTCGAACTTTCAACCACCGAAGACGCACCGGGTCCACTCGCCGACGCGATTCGAAACGGGATGATCGACACTCAGAACCCGGCCACGTTGATCGGAAACATGATGTCCTTGCCCGAGATGATCGTAGAGGCGAAGGGCCAAGACATCGTTCTCGACTTGATGCGAGTCCCCGCGATTCGGAAAGACGAACTGCTCCGCGCGGCGGTCGCAGCGGCCACGAGTTATCTCTGCGTCAAAGGCATTCGAGTCGCTGACAACGCGGTCGAACTCAAGCTTGGACTGCTGCCGGGAGGACCCAAGGAAGCGGCGCTCAGCACGGCTCGCGCGCTTCTCACCCCGGCCGTCCGCTTCTTGTGGCCCGAAGGACGAGACCGATGAGCGCCATCAAGGCCTGGAACCCACTCAATCGGGCTTCGTTCTCGTCACGCGAGGAAGAGTTTCACGAGATCGCCATCCGCGGTGTCGATGGCTACGACAACTTCGGCGACCCGAGCTACCTCGAAGGGCTTCGCAGGCTGCTCTACTCTTACGACAACGAGGCGCGCCTACACCAAGTCGGCAAGCTGACGGCCGTCTATCAAACCGTCGGTCTCCTCGCGAGTCGCTTGCACACCGAACGCTGGTTCGAGATGCAGCCCGCCTCGGCAAACATCGCCATCGAGCGCCCCATCATCATCACCGGAATGGTCCGAACAGGAAGCACCGCCCTTCACTACCTGATGGGTGCGAATCCGGACATGCAATGCCTGCAGTACTGGCTTGCGCTGCACCCTCAGCCCCGCCCTCCTCGCGCCATGTGGGAAGCCGCGACCGATTTTCGTCACGGGCGCATCGAGCTCGACATGATGTACCGCGCGGGCAAGAGCATGCTCGAAGCGATTCATCACATGACCGCCGAAGGGCCTGACGAATCTGGTCGCGTCCTCGCTCAGAACTTCAGCGACGACCGTTTCGAAGTGGTGTCGACCGTGCCGACGTACTCCGAGTGGTACATGAACACGATCCACCGTGAGACCTACGCGCGACACAAACGCACCATGCAACTCATCGGCTCTTACGAACCCGACAAGCGCTGGCTCCTCAAGTACCCGGTGCACATGCGCAACCTGGATGCGGTGCTCGATGCGTATCCTGACGCCTGCATCATTTGGACGCACCGCGACCCCGCCGACGTGCTGCCCTCCTACGTGAGCTTATGCGCCCACTTCCGCTCGCTATTCGAGAAAAAACTCGACCGACCACGTATCGCCCTCGAACAGAAGGAAGCGTGGGCGCGTGCAGTCGAGAACGGAATGCGGCTTCGCAAAGGACGCGAGCATCAGTTCCACGACATCTACTTCAATGACTTCATGGCAGACCCGATCGGCGAGGTCGCCAAGGCCTACGAACATTTCGATCAGCCCTTCTCCGACCGTGCCCAAGCGGCGCTTGGCGCATGGCGTGACACGCACAAACCAGCTCAGTTCGGGACACACAACTACACCCGCGATGACTTTGGACAGTCCGTCACCCAAGTACACGATCGCTATGCGGCGTACTTGGAGCAGTTCCCTCGGGTCCTCGAGAAGGCCGACCGGAGCGCCGCATGAAGCGCACCGACGAAGAACGCGCCCTCATCGCAGAAGCCGAAAGGCTCTTCCCGACGCAAACGCGCTGCCTGACCTTCGACCCGAATCTGAATTTCTGTGTCGGCAAAGCCGAGGGCAGTCACCTCTGGGACGTGAGCGGCAACGAGTACATCGACTACCTCCTCGGTTCGGGCCCCCACATCCTCGGGCACGCCCACCCCGCAGTTCTCGAAGCCCTTCGAACGGTACCCGCGGGCGGCACCTCACACCTCATCATCAACGAGCACGCGGTCAGGCTCGGCCAGAAGATCATCGAACACGTGCCCTGCGCCGAGATGCTCAGCCTGCACAGCAGCGGCAGTGAGGCGACGTTCTTCGCAATGCGTTTGGCGCGTGTCTACCGAAAGCGCGACAAGATCCTGAAGTTCGAGGGCGCGTATCACGGGATGAACGACTACGCGATGATGAGCAATCAGTGGACGATGGGCTCACCACCATTGCCACACGCCGTTCCCAACACACACGGCATCCCTCGCGTGCTCAACGACGAGGTGTTGATCGCCCCCTTCAACGACCTCGAGGCCACGGCGGCGATCATCGCCAAACACAAGGACGAGCTCGCCGGCGTCATCATCGAGCCGATTCAACGCACGTTCGAGCCGAGGCCCGGGTTTCTGCAAGGCGTGCGCGAGGTCACCCGCAACTTCGACATCCCGTTGATCTTCGACGAGGTTGTCACTGGCTTTCGCTCGGGCCTCGGCGGCGCTCAAACACTCTACGGCGTGACACCCGACCTCTGCGCCATTGGCAAGGCGATCAGTGGAGGCCTTCCACTTGGCGTGCTGTGCGGACGCGAAGACATCATGGCGATCGCCAACCCCAAGCGTCGGCTTCAAATGTTGCCGTTCTCGATGCAGACCGGAACGTTTTCGTCGAACCCGGTCTGCGCGAGCGTGGCGTTGGCCGTCATCGAAGAGCTCGAGAAGCCCGGCGTCTACGAGCGCTTGAACGAAGTAGGCACGAGGGTCCGTCAGGGGCTCTGCGACGCGATCGTCGCAAGCGGTATCGAGGCCTGCGTCACCGGCGTGCCCAGCGTCTTCGAAATCTGGTTCACGAAAGACGAGCCCTACAACCACCAGTCGTCGCGGGCGTCCGACTTCTACAAGAACGTGCGATTCTCGGACCTTCTGATTCAGCAAGGCGTCCTCAAGGCGGCTGAGAAGTTCTTCATCTCTGCCGTGCACACCGACGAGGACATCGAGCACACGGTGAGCGCATTTCATACCGCACTCGGACAGCTCGCGGAGGAGGTCTCATGAGTCGGATTCTCGTGACGGGCGCATGTGGCAACATCGGCGCCAACGTCGTGGACCTGCTCGTGGAGCGCGGATACTCGGTGCGCGCGGTCGACTTGGACACAGTGGCCGGACGCAAGAAGGCCGAACGATGGGGTGATCGGGTCGAGATGCGCTTCGGCAGCGTCTGCAACGAGGCTCTGGTACGCGAAGTGGTCGCGGGCGTCGACCACGTGATCCACTTGGCGGCCATGGTCCCGCCGGGCACCGACGTCGATCAAGCGGCGGGCTACGCTGTCAACGTCGTCGCGACGCGCTCGATCATCGCCGCCTGCGAGGCACAACCATCACGGCCGCGGCTGACTTTCACATCCACGGCAGCGATCTGGGGGCGCAATGACGAGGTCGATGGGCCTCGCCACGCGGACGAAGCGATCTCGCCGAGCGACAACTACTCTCGGCAGAAGGCCGAGTGCGAGGCCATGATTCGCGAGTCGAGCCTCGACTTCGTCATCTTCCGGATCGCCATGACACCTCCCGTCGAGCCGGGCGCTCTGTCGCCATTTGTGTTCGACATGCACCCCGACATGCGCGTCGAGTTCACGCACCCCAAGGACCAGGCGCTCGGCATTGCAAACTCGCTAGTGATCGACGATATCGCCGGCCGGACGCTTTGCCTCGGAGGCGGCAAGCGCAACCGGTACCGTTACCGGGAGTTCATGAACATGGCGTTCGGCGCGATGGGCTTTCCAGCGCTTCCAGAGTCGGCATTCGGCGACGCGCTCTTTCTCACCGACTGGGTCGACTCCGAAGAGTCGCAAGCCATCCTCGACTACCAGCGACGAGAGGCCTCGCAGTATTTCGAGGAAGTGTCCGCGGAGCTTGGCGTGGCCCGACACTTGATGAAGTACATTGGCCCTGCGCTCACGCCTCTGCTCCTCGCGCATTCGAGACACCACGCTGCAGCAGAAGGAAAGAAGCCACGGGTCCCGGACACCTACCGTGCGATTACGACGGTGCGGCGCGCGCTCAAAGCCGCCAAGAGTTACCTCTGAGGAGACGACGATGGAGACGAGCAACCGCGTGCTGGACGCCGTGTTGAAGGAGTTTGCCCTCCCCCATGTCGAGGAGCAGGTCTCGCGCGACGTGTTCTATCAACTTGGACTCAAGTTTCCACAACAGTACGCCATCGCGGCCCGCGACGTCGCAAGCTGCGTTCGCCGCGCCGAAGCCTTGGGCGCCGGCCCATTCGTGCACGGCACGATCCCGGCCCCCAACTGGGTCGAGCGCGGCGAACTGATCAAAGACTGCAAGCTCGAGGTCGCCCTCGGGTACGCCGGCGACCGCCAAGTCGAGTTCCTGGGCCCGGGCCGCGGAACCGAGCACTACACCCGCGCCTTGGTCGACACCGACATCGCCTTCCACCACGTCGGCATCTATCAGAACGGAATGACTCAGCTCGCGAAGAACATCACAGACGCCGGCTACCCGGAAGTCGTCCGCGGCGGCGTCAGTTTCGGCAAAGCGCTCTCCTTCGACTTCCGCTACTTCGACTCCCGCGCCGACCTAGGCATCTACCTAGAAGTCCAAGACTTCAGCTACTTCGGCAGAGCCCTAAGCATCGAACCCTTCCTCCGCACCTACGCCAAACTAAAATCCCCCCTCCAAAATTGACCCCACCGAAAAGGGGTCAGACCCCTTTTTCAAAGG
>RCNB010003061.1_pt1 | contig 10054 bp, 11 predicted proteins | sample 2041321 | NCBI WGS metagenome assembly RCNB01 (sample SAMN09708232, study PRJNA481090) | Marine sediment metagenome, whole genome shotgun sequencing project.
CAATTCCAAATATGGAAGGCAGAGACGTAACAGCCAAATATGTAAATAGGGGTCAAAAATGGATTTTTTGTTTATTGCATCAGAACAGTGCGGCAATAAGGGCACTTGGGCTCAGAGGACGGGTTGAAAGCCCAATCGCGATTCATGTGAGCCCACGTCTTCCTGCAGATAGTGTGGCGGCACTTCTGCAGCCAGTAAGCCGAGTAGTGGTTCTCCATGCACACCCCACAGTACTCGGGGCTCGAAATCGGGAAACTGACGACAGGAAGTAGTTCTGCGAAGTTCCCACCGTGGGCCGCAGCCTCAGCCATGATGTTGCGGGCGTCAGCTCCATTGAAATCAGCAGTGTCCCAGATATCGTCAGGGAAGACGATACGATCCGTCTCCCTCAGCGGAGAGTCCAGGGTGTGAACCGACTTGCACCAGTGGATCTCCATGATCATGGCAGGAGCACCTTGCGTCAAGTCGATCGTGTCACGAGCGTACAGGTACCCACCGAAGATAGAACCTATTCATGTAAGCACGAGTAAGAGGAGGGTGAAGTACCAGTCATGAGGTTGAACGCGCACCAGAACTCAACGAGCATCTCATCGTCATGGCTCGCGATGTAAGAGTCCACCAGCATGTCGATCTCCGCCTGGCTTCTCTCGTAGTTATCGTTCGCCATCATCTTTCTTTGTTGTTATGGTTTTATACGGTTACCAACCATCCATTTTATAGTGCATCAGCGCACTGCGAACATTTTTATTTTTGGCGCGAACATTTTTTTAAATCCATAAATGTAAGTAACAGAAGATACCAGTGAGGTACCTGTAGTTAGATTCCATGTAACAAAGGGTGGCATAACAGGTACTCTCAGTTAAACGAGACGTAACAGGTACCCCCTGTTAGATTCTACGTAACATAACAGGTACCATCTGAAACAGGTTAAAGATAACAACCAAGTTAACAACGTAGATAACGACCAAGTTAACAACGTAGATAACAACCAAGTTATCAACGAAGATAACAACCAAGTTAACAACGTAGATAACAACCAAGTTAACAACGAAGGTAACACAAGCATTACAAAAGGTACCGCAACATATAACAAAAGATACCGGTAAAATAATATTTAATGGCGCTCCAAAATCTTCAAGCACACATTAATGTTGAAATCACAAATATCATTTTTGAGAGAGCGCATACGATCAGCGGTTTCAGCGGTGAACTTCCCAGCATGATGAATGCTCGTCAAGTCGATAACACGGTTCTGGAGAGAAAGGACACCAACAGATTCGAGCTTGGAGAGTGACGTGATACCAACCTTCGTCAGGATAATGGACATATCACCAGCAGCCATCAACATGCTACGAAGCTCCACAGGAAGCTCACCAGGTTGCATAATATAAAAGTAATGAGTTACCGTTGTGCGTGACCACAATTTATACAAAACACGGAATTTAAAAAAATGTATGTTGCACACGTGGGTAATGACGTGGCAAGCAATATAAAAGAGGGGAGCGATGGCCGTATAAAACCACAACATAAAAAGATGACCGAAGAGGCGAGTAATATGGGGAGGAGACTTGAGATGTTCTGCAATATGATTCTACCGAACCCTGACGAAGTAACACTGCGGGATGTTGCTTGCGGATTCACGATGACGACCGCTGAGAAAGAATGGAAGAGAGAACCAAGGCTGTACAAGAGGGAGTACGACATGGATGTTATGACAGCTCCGTACGTGGATGTTACAATCGCAGGATATCGGGGGCATTTCATGGTGACGGATATGTGGTTGAAAAAGACCCGCCACCCAACGTCAAGAGTACCGGTGGAATTGCGGAACACGGACTGGATGATGCTTAGTGTCGAAGAGTGGGTGAGCATTTCTCAGATGGTTCCTCCAAGGGCCCCACCTTTCTTTTTGGAGATGGGTGGGGGGTTACCTCGAGGCCCATTGTGTGCGTGCGGAGGTCATCGATGTGTAAGGTGGTATGCATTCAGATGTGGGCATATCATCAGTATGGATTGTCTAAACATCATCCACCTCGAAGCCCTGTGTGCCCACGTGCAACCACGGTGCCCCGGCTGCGGGACGATGCTGCAGTATAAAGACCTTGGAGATGAATAAACTAAAAGGTGGTGGTGTATTCGATCGGGAGGCAACGCTGCAACCAGAAGTAACGAGCTTTCATGATATCACTGCGCTCGAGTTTACGAGAGGTAACAGTCGACGTGTAGGTCGACCTGTACGCTTGGTGGAAAGCGCGAACATCGTCATGGTGGTTGTCTTGAGGGTGGATGATCTTGGAGCACATTGTGAACGGAGAATCGCCTTCATACTGCTGGGAGACGTACACTGTATGGATACGGTTAATGTCATCCATCAACCGATACGAGCGCGTCTTTGTCAGGTATTGTTCCCAAGAGATCCCACAGTAGTGTTTACGCCAGTACTTCAGTTTCTGAGCCAGGACGAACCCGCTGTGCGACGCACACAGATGAAGGACAACGCAACGAGCCGCGAGATCACGTGTGAAGGGCTTGCTCATAAAATGTATAATGGGGTGGACGATTTGAAAAACTATATTAATAGTGCGGTAAAGAATATAAAGAATATTACGAGTATGACGTGGCGCAAAGTCATGTATTTTTAAATGAGATCCTCAAGGTATTGGCGCACTCTGGCAACGAAGTCATGGTTACGCGAGTCTTCAACCCACTCCGTGAGAGACAGCATGTAGTTCCAATAGCGGGGGTCCATCTTCACGGCATCAGGAAGACACTTGCCCTTGTACTTACCGAACTGGATGAACTCCCCTTCAATAGATTGCTGGTAGGCAGCCATCGCGTAGCGGCGCATGGCAGGGTCAGGTACACGCGCGTCGAGCTCAGCAATGTATTTCTCTTCGTTCACGTACGGCATAGTATATCCAGAATGATTTAGTCCTGAGTTTGTGCGCGAATAAATAGTGCATAGAATTCCACAGAATGTCCGTAGAACATAAAAAGTGAAGCGCAGCCGGGTAAAAACATATCCCATATTATTATGAGCGAGTATGAATGGTTGTCGAAGAGGACGCGGGCTCTTAGTCCTATCATGTACGGGTTTGATAACGAGGAATACAAGGGAGGATACATTACGCATTCGTACAAGGACCGTGACCTGTTCTACTGGGCCCCTGTTCACGAACCTAAGGTGAGAGGGCAGACGAGGTTGTTTGTGAGTGAGCTCATGTACTACGACCTGACAACATTCCAACTCATTGACCTGAGGTACGGCCTGCGTGAGAAGATCCGTGAGGATATCACAGGGAAGCGGTGCAGTTCTTGCAACCTGGAGAACTACGAGGGGAAATACCTGGAGCTTGCATGCGGGTGTGAATACCATGTTGAATGCTACGCAAAGCGGGTGGTTCAGAACATCGTTATGGATGGGGGTCTCAACTATTGCTACGAATGTATGAAGACAGTTACATATAAAGATATTCAATGAAGTTTCATATATTCAATTCGGGAATTCATGGTTTCAGGAGACTCCCTTATATATATAGTCTTGAACCCATTACGTACGCGGAATCGAATGGTTGCAAACCAACTCATATCACCACAGCAAGACCACTCAACGTAACGTACATTCCTTTGAAAGGTAGTAATGAACGAGCTTTGTTTATTCGCTGTCATATATCTCAAATGGTTTGATCGGGATCCCGCAACACCAAGAAACCGGAACCCTCCGGTTTACAGCATAGAAGTGCTGGATTTTCCCAAAGCAGACAGGGTGGGCGTAGTGATTGCACGGAAGCTTGAACATAGCGGCATGGTGGTAGATCCTGCAATAATTGCAGTAAGGCGCGAACTCCGTAATAGGCACGGCTGTAGATAGTGCTGCGAGCTTTAGCTTTAAATCCCAGGGGGCGTTTGTAAAGCGCTCCGTTGTCACAACAGTGACCCCATCGTACACGGTCATGAAATCATCGAAACATTTAGAGGGGACCCAGTCATACGCCCCGTCAGTGAGTTGAACGAAGTACCCGTTTTGGTATATGCCCCCCTGGAACACCCCCGCAAAAAGTAGAGGGGTGCTTATGGTTTGATCAAGGTCAGTCATATTTATGGTATGGATTATACGGACGCCCCAAAAAAATATATAAAATAGCTACGCACTTTAAAAGTGCGTACCATCGAATTCCAGAGAACAAATATATTTTTTGATGACCGCATAAAATGTGCGACGGGTGGATGGATGGGTATCATTAATACAAACCAGAAGTATGGCGAACAGGCGCGGATATAACAACGAGCTGAGGCTTGCGCGCAGTTTTGGGTGGGTAGGGGTTGTCCCTAGTTATGTAACAACGAGGAACCTCCAAACATTCAACAGAGCGGCTAAGGCTAACAAAGGGCAGATTATTTTCAACGTCGACAAGATCGTGCAGGAGAACAACTACAGCGGGGTGATCTACTTCTCACTCTTCGGCGTTATGACGGACATCAACATCGGGAATATGGTTGACCTGAGGGATTCTTTGAGGAGGGTGTTTGGAGCAATACTGGACACTGCACGAGCCATGAGGAGTCTGAAACCAAGAGACCGCATCATGGTTGAGATATTTGAAGGAGAGCATTGGGTGGGGTCTCAGCTTGTTCGTAACAGGGATATGAGGCCTCGGGATATGTTAAGACTTGTTGAAGCATATCTCCAGTCGCACCAGCAAATGAACATTAGTTCTGTGACTGTGACTGTTAAGTTTTTCAAGACGACGGCTGGGGGTGCGTATTTACAGGACGGGCTTTCAGCGTTAGCGTTTGTCAAGAAGAAGAGGTGTTGCGTTGAGGTGGTGACCGACCGCGGTGTGAATGATTGTTTCTTCCAGTGTGTTGCAATCGGAAAGTACATTGCTCAAGAGGTGAAGATGGGCCCTGATATGATCAATGGGTCGGGAAGACATAAGAGGAGATCGGCGGAGGCTCAATTACTGGCAACTGAATGTGGCTGGGACGTGAGGGAGCCCGTCACGATGGACGCTATTCCTGCACTGGCGGATGTGTTACAGATTGGGGTTCTCATTATAGCCCATCAGGACTTGTCGTTCATGCTCCAGTATAAGCTGAACGAGGGGAGGGTGGATATTATCATACTCTACGTCAACGAGTACGGATCTGAAGGGGCTGGTCATTTTCATGTGGTCAGGAAGAATAGACTGGGGGCTCTGTGGGATAAGAGGCGTTTCTGCTACAAGTGTATGCAAGGATATCAAGACTCGCGGCACCACTGTATTGAGACGTGTATCGGGTGTAAGCGTACATCAGACAAGTGTATGGGAGGGACAGTTGAATTGGCTACTTTCGGAAGATCGTGCCAGGTGTGCAACCTGGCGTTTTACAACGACGCATGTTTCAACTACCACCTGGAGCATCGATGCCCATTCGAAAGGAGATGTGCAAACTGCAGTATGATCGTCAAATCTGACAAAGAAAAAGTGTTCGAGCACCGCTGCGGAATGATGAGATGTGGGAATTGTAAGGATATGGTCCCGATGGGTCACCAGTGTTACATTCAGCGCATTGAACCCGCAACAGAAGAAGAGATAACATCAGTTGCTGCGAACAAGTACATCTACTACGACTACGAAGTTATGTTTGAAGGGGTCACGCATGTGGTGGCAGGGGTTGTTGCAATGTACGCGTCTTCGGATGAGGTGTACAGGTTTGCATCCAACGAGAAGTTCATGGATTGGGTTTTACAGAAGAAGCATCGAGGGTACACAATGATAGCGCACAATTCAGGGCGGTACGATGCCCACTTTGTGAAACAAGAATTGATCAGGCGCCGGATGAAGACGAAGGATATCATCAACGGGAGGGTGATAGCGTACATACGTATTGCAAGCCTGGGGATACGTGTTGTTGACTCCTACCGGTTTATTCTCACAGGGTTGAGGAAATTTCCCAAGACGTTCGGATTCGATGACGTTGGCAAAGGGTTTTTCCCCTACAAGTTCTTCACAACAGATCGGCGTGATTACGTGGGGCCTCTACCAGGGAGGGAGTGGTTTGACTACGGAAAGATGGATGCTGGTACGAAAGAGGAGTTTGATGTGTGGTATGCTCAAACCCTTGACGATGGGGATGTGGATCTGTACGAGATGTGTATGAGATATTGCGAGGACGATGTGAAGGTACTGAAGAAAGGATGTTCTATATTCCGTGATATATTCCTCAGCCTGAGTAAGGGGGAAGTGGATCCGTTCCAGATGATCACGCTTGCCAGTGTGTGCATGACGATGTATTGCCGGTTCTTCATGCCTTTGGATTCTATTCCAGTTCTCAGGCCTGTTAAAGAATCACTCGCTAAGGTGTGGATGGCGAGGATACAGAAGAAACACAATGGGGAGGGGCATATTGTGAGTATGGACCCACCATGTGTACTGGTGGACGGGGTGTTCAACGTGTACGCTGATTGTGTGGAATCAGGGTGCACGGCATGCTTCGCAAAGTACACGCTGCACCCTACGAGTTTCCTCCCGATGAGAGATGTAAGGAGGGAATTTGATAACAGGGTGCGCACACTAAGGGGGCGTGAGATTGACGGATCTGTGTTTGTCGTAACATGGGCGTGTATGGTGGACGTAAACGATTGCATTCTCACGGCTGAAGAAAGAACCGAGTGCTCCCGAAGTGAGGAGTTATCCATCAGGGATGCGTTCTACGGGGGGCGGACAGAACCTACGAAATGCTCATACAAGGTGGGCCCCCGATCGAAGATCCACTACATCGACATGATAAGCTTGTACCCTTCTATCCAGTCGTGCCGGCTGAATTCGTTCACAACCGGCGAGGTGAATGTGCTTAATTATCCTGGAGGGGCTCCTAGGCACCTGGATGAATGGGAATACGAAGCGTGGCAGGATTTCACAGGAGTTATCAAGTGCACGGTGAACCCCCCAAAGGATTTGTATCTTCCAGTACTACCCGAAAGAAAGGACGGGAAGCTCATCTTCGATTTGAAGCACAAGACGGGGACATGGGCTATCGTTGAAGTGGCTCTGGCTGTGAAGATGGGGTATGTCGTTGAGCATATCTACGATGTGGTGGTGTTTGACGACGTGACGCCAGACCTGTTTACAGAGTATGTGAGGATGTTCCTCAAGCTGAAACAAGAGTCCACAGGCTGGAAGAAACTGAGGCGCTACGAGGGGGATACTCCGGAGGCGTTCACCCAGTGGTATTTTGAGAGCCAAGGGATCTTACTCGACGTTGCCAAGGTTGGTGGAGAGGCTAACCCCGGGATGCGCTTTATCGCAAAGATATGCCTCAACTCGCTGTGGGGTAAATTTGGGCAGAGGGACTCGTTTCCTACCACCGTCGAGATCTATAACCAGAAGGACTTTGAGAAGATTGCTCACTCGGACGACAACGAAGTCATCAACGTGTATTTCCACGACGCTGAAGCCCGAACGGTGCAGTACAGGAAGCGGAAAGAGTTCAAAGGGCTAAGCAGGAAGACGAACATCGCGATCGCCGTGATGACAACAGCCCTTGCGAGGGTTCGGTTGTACGAGGCGCTTGATATACTGAAGGGGGCGGTGCTGTATATGGATACGGACTCTATCATCTACGTTGAGCACGAAGCTGATGGAGATGATCAGCCGCGAGTACCCCGGGGGTCGTTACTCGGTGATATGACAAGCGAGCTGGAGGAAGGGGAATGGATTGTTAACTACGTAAGCACGGGCCCGAAGTCGTATGCCTTCGAGACAAACCTAGGGAATACGGTGTGCAAGGTGAAGGGGTTCTCTATGAAAGGGACACAGAATGGCCATGAAATGTTGCACAGACTCGTTGAGCATAAGGATGAGAGGGAGTTCATTCCGTCGCTCAAGTTTGACATCCAGCAAGACCACTCCATCAAGACGGTCCCCAACTTTGGGAAAGACCTACGCTTCACCTTCAACAAACGGGAGCTGGTCACTGGGGTACCTACACCAGATGGGTACGGGGGTATGTTCATCGACTCTAAACCATTCTCATAAAATAATATCAAGATGGCTGAGTACAAGACACTTGAAGAGGCTCAGCATATGTGGATGATGCTTGACAATCTTGGGGCGTATACCCTTGTGTTTGACAAAGAGCACACAAGGATCCATGATAGACTGCCTCGTACGTTTTCCGATGACAGGTTTCACGAGTATATGTTTAACGCTGATGAAAAGAATGACGCGAGGGTTGAGATGGATGGTAATAACAAGAAACGTAAGTGCAACAATGCGTGAAATAAATCATTATCACAATAGTATGTACGCAGACTACAGTGCATCTATATTCCATACACTAAAGCCCGACGGGTCTAGGGTGGTGCCCAACATCCATGAGCCTGTATATCTCCATACCATCGGTAGAGAAACGAGGTTCTCAAACACCATCCTACAGGTATCGAGCGATGGTAGCAGACACCTTCCCTCAAGTGCTCTGCATTACGATTTCGCAGGGGTTCTTGACACATCACTTCATGACCGAGTGAGGGAGCCATTTGTGATCAAGGAGTTTAACCTCTCAAATATCGATAGAGCCACAAAAAGGGCCAAGCTTGGGATGCCGAAGGATCTCGTGCAGATGTATGACGCAGGTATATTCACGGATATGGAAGGGGCCAGTCCTGAACACATGCTTCGTTATAACAGTGCCGACGCAGGGGCCCCCGTACTACGCATCGCTCCAAACATTACTGGAATAGATGCGAGGTCCCGGAGACTGCTCCTAGCTACGAATCATATGATCAATTTCATACCAAGTTTGTTTAATCAGGATGTTCGCGTCATCGAGAGGGAGATTAACAACCACCCACGTAAAGACGTGACCATGTTTGGAGACCTTCTCGCTCGTATTGAAGGTACAATTCAGGATAGGATTGACCCGAGTAACACATCCCCAAGGGTGTACTCGCGCATCATAGGTACCCATGAGGCAGTCTGGGATAAGCACAAACCGTCAGAGCGCCGATATGGTGATGCTTTTACGTCAATGATAGAGGCAATTGAGAGGAACGAACGTTCAATGAACATAGCCGACTGTATGATCTACCTTCTCACGGCCCCCCTCGTACCCACAGTTACAATCACGAATGCAGGTATTTCAGCAAGTCGGAACATGAAAGAAAAATGCGAGGACGCAATATACATGTTCAGGCCAGGTGGTGCTTCTGCCCCTCAACCCGCCAATACAAACGGCGGATTTGTACAGCCCCCATCGAATGATGGTGGGGGTATGGCGGAGCCCTGTGAACCCGTGGATCCGCATGATAGATTTACCATGGTTGGACCTAAAACGTCATTGTTCCCCAGTGAGGGTCTTGACGCCCGGGGCCAGAAATTTATGGCTGAAGGGGGCCAAGTATATGAGACGTTTACTTCAATCAAGTTGCTTTCAGATGAGCAAATCCAATTTCTTTCAGGGTACATTGATTTCAAACTGACCCAAGGTTATTCAGGGGATATTAAGGCAATTGAAAGTGCTGTGGCTTATGTGGCTCAAACGAGTGATGTAACACATTTGCTTGAAATCATGGGTCGCGACAGCCTAATGGGCAATCCTATTTTTGCGGATAGGGTGAACTACGTCTTAACACAAAACGCTAAGCTGCTCACCGCAGCTGAGTACGCCTCAGCGCGTGAGGAAACCAAAATTTTAAGCGACAACACCCTGATAGAGGAGGCTGGCGATGACGTTAAAGAGGGAGATTATGCACCTCGGGAAAATCTGAACCAGTATGCAACGAAGCAAGGGGTGGAGGTAACTGATGCGATGAATGAGGCCCATGATGAGTTTGATGGGAAAGTTATGCAAGCTAACAATGATATGACACAGGTCGGCCACGGTATTGATTCCCTAAATGATTCTGAAATGAATCCCATCTTGGGGTTGTTCTTCACAAATGTGTGGGATGGGCCTGATAGTATGTATGATGGTAATGGCACAATTAACCTACTCGTGGTGACTGAGCACGCTGGTATTGAGTTGTCGATTGGGAAATTCCTTGTGAAAATCCCACTGATGTACTTCCCGT
>RCNB010003062.1_pt1 | contig 10052 bp, 9 predicted proteins | sample 2041321 | NCBI WGS metagenome assembly RCNB01 (sample SAMN09708232, study PRJNA481090) | Marine sediment metagenome, whole genome shotgun sequencing project.
CAGGAAAAGCTATTGTAGGCACTGAAATTAAAATTGGTGATAACAACGAAATTTTGGTAAAAGGTCCAGGTGTAATGCGTGGGTATTATAAAAAACCAAAAGAAACAGCAGAAGTTTTTAAAGATGGTTGGTTTTGCACAGGTGATGCTGGTACTCTGGATGCTGATGGGAATTTGGTAATTACTGACAGAATTAAAGATTTAATGAAAACATCAGGAGGAAAATATATTGCACCTCAAAAATTAGAAATGGCATTAATTAGTGATTCATTTATTGAGCAAATTGCAGTAATTGGGGATCAGCAAAAATACGTTACAGCCTTGGCCGTTCCATGTTTTGAAAACATTAAAAAGTATGCTATTGAACATGAAATTAATTTTAAAGACATTGAAGAATTAATCAATCATAACAAAATTAAAGATCTATTTGAAAAGCGATTTGAAGAATTGCAGAAAGAATTCTCAATGTACGAGAAAGTTAAAAAATTCACCTTATTACCTAAAGAATTTAGTATCGAAGCAGGTGAAATCACAGCGACTTTAAAACTAAAACGTAAAGTAATTCAGAATAAATACAAAGAGCTTATTGATAAAATGTATTCAGAATAAAAGTTGTTTTTAATATAGTTTACGGGGATTAAGGATAAAAAACACCTTCACCTAATGTGCTTTTTATAGTGATTTAACTATAACATATCGCATATAATTTGTAAACCATATGCCTTAACGAACATTATGACTGACAAATAGCAAAGGATAAATTTCTTTAGACGATCTGAATATAATTTTGCAAAGCAAAATCAAAGGTCTAGAAGATCTTTGATGAGGCTACAAATAGTAACCCAAATATAAAGTTATGATTAAGTTTTTTAGACACATCAGAAAAGATCGTATGAGAAAAACAAAACTTGTAACTATTTAAAATATCCTTTAAAATAAAAACACTCATTAAAATAAATCTTATGAAAATTATGTACAAATTATTATTTTCTACACTCTGTATTTTTATACTGCCGTTGTTCTCATTTAGTCAAACTACTAAACTGATGCAACAACCTGCAATAAGCGATACACATATCGCTTTTATTTATGCCGAAGATTTATGGGTTGCCAACAGAGATGGCTCAAACCAGAAAAGACTTACTATTGATAAAGGAGTTGAATCTAACCCCGTATTTTCCCCAGACGGAAGTACCATTGCCTTTGAAGCAGAATATGATGGCAACGTAGATGTTTTTGTGGTTTCAGTAAATGGAGGTGTCCCAAAACGCTTAACGTGGCACCCCTATAACGATTATATAAGAGATTTCTCTTCAGACGGAAAAACTATTTTGTTTGTGTCGCAACGCAATTCTTTTACCAACAGGTATCTGCAATTATTTTCTGTTTCAACCTCTGGAGGAACCATAACGCAACTCGATATTCCAAATGCCTTTTGGGCTTCTTATGCAGATAATGATAAAAGCATTGCTTATACGCCTATTGCTGATAGATTTAATCAATGGAAACATTATCGTGGTGGCACCACTACACGTATTTGGCTTTACAATACTGAAACACACAAAGTATCAGAAATTCAAAAACCTGAAGGTGGCAGTAATGATTCGCAACCACAATGGATGGGGGATTTTGTTTATTTTAAAAGTGATCGCGATGGTGAATTTAATTTGTACAGCTATGAAACCAGTTCAAAAGCAATTAAAAAACTGACAGATTACAAGGATTTTCCGGTTATAAATCTCAAAGCCCATAATGGTTCTATAATTTACGAACAAGCAGGTACGCTTCATATTTACAATACCAAATCTAATATAGACAAACAATTAAACATAAGTATAACTACAGATTTATTAGAATTACGTGAACGTTTTGTTTCTGGTGAAGATTATGTGCGTTCGGGTGGTATTTCTCCTTCTGGCTCGAGAGCTGTTTTAGATTTTAGAGGTGATATTGTCACGGTTCCTGCAAAAAAGGGAGATCCCCAAAATTTAACAAGTACAACGGGCACTCACGAAAAATATCCAGAATGGTCTCCAGATGGCAAAGCCATTGCTTATTTTTCTGATGCAACTGGTGAATATGCTTTACATATTAAAAGTAATTCTACTGGAAAGGTGAGTACTATTCCGCTAACAGGTACTGGATTTTATGCAGATATACATTGGTCACCAGACAGTAAAAATGTAAGTTATGTAGATAATGGTCGGAATCTATATGTCACTGACGTTACTGCACAGAAAACATCTAAAATTAATTCTGACATTTCATTTTTTCCTGGAATATTTAGGGAGCTTTTTGGTTCTTGGTCTCATGACTCCAATTGGATATCATACACCATAATTACAGAAACAAATTTTGAACGTGCTTATGCCTATTCCATTTCTGAAAATAAATCTTATCCACTTTCAGACGGTTTGTCAAATGTTTCCGAACCTGTTTTTGATCCAAGCGGAAAATATCTGTATATGATTGCTTCGACAGACGCTGGGCCACTAGTAAACTGGTTCGATCAATCTAATATAGATAAAGAGCTTACGCAATCTATCTACTTAGTAACACTTCAAGACGATGTTGTATCGCCTTTAGCAAAAGAAAACGACGAAGAGGAACCAAAAAAGGAAGAACCTAAAGATGATAAAAAGGAAGAGGTTAAAAAGCCCGATTTAAAAATAGATTGGGACGGTTTTCAAGAGCGTATAATAAGCTTACCTATTGAATCTGGTCTATACAGTAATTTACGTTTAGCTGTAGAAGGTGAGTTGTATTACATATCCTCCTCTTTTCATTCTCCTAAGTCAAGCCTCAATAAATTTGACTTTAAGAAAAGAAAAAGTGAAGAATTAATGCCAGCAAGTCATTTTTCAATTTCTGCTAATGGCAAAAAAATGATGTATTCAAACGATAATACTTACTTTATTTCAGACCTCGGTAAGAAATCTGAGGAGGGACCTTTGAACTTTAATGCCATAAGTGTTAAAATAAATCCGAAGGAAGAATGGCTAAACATTTTTAACGAAGCATGGCGTGTTAATAGAGATTTCTTTTACGATCCTGGGATGCACGGCGTTGATTGGAATGCCATGAAACTAAAATACCAACCTTTTCTGAAAGATGTTTCTTGTAGGGGAGATTTATACAGAGTGATGCAATGGATGTTTAGCGAGCTTTCTGTTGGGCACCATCGCTTTTCTAGTCGTGGTGATAGATTGAACAATCCAAAAAGTGTAAGAGGAGGTTTATTAGGTGCTAACTACGTGGTAAAAAATGATCGTTATCAAATAGACAAAATATTTGGTGGTCTTAACTGGACACCTAGTTTGCGTTCGCCACTTACAGAGCCGGGTGTTAATGTTAATACTGGTGATTATATTATATCAGTTAATGGCAAAAATGTAAAGGGAAGCGATAATCTGTATAGCTATTTTGAAAATACAGCTAATAAAATTATGTCACTAGAAGTGAGTAAAAAAGCTGATGGTTCTGATTCTAGAAATTATAAAGTAACACCTTTAGCAACCGAATGGGCTATTAGGAATAGAGATTGGGTAGAAGGTAATATGAAAAAAGTTCACGAAGCTACAAATGGCGATGTAGCTTATGTGTACGTGCCCAATACAAGTGTAGCAGGCTTTAATTATTTTAAACGCTATTTCTACCCACAAGCCAATAAAAAAGGCATAATTGTTGACGAACGCTTTAACGGAGGGGGCTCTTTGGCAGATTATTACATAGATATATTAAAACGCCCATTACAAGCAAATTGGAATTTTAGGTACGGTAAAGATTTAAAATCGCCTAGTGCTTCTATACAGGGCCCAAGAGTTATGATTACTGATGAAACTGCAGGTTCTGGTGGCGATTATCTACCTTGGATGTTTAGAAGGTTTAAAATGGGAACCATAGTAGGTAAACGGACTTGGGGCGGACTCGTTGGCGTTCTAGGGTATCCTGAATTCATTGATGGCGGTATTGTAACAGCACCAAACGTCGCCTTCTATTCAGAAGAAGGATTTAGAGTTGAAAACGAAGGCGTAGCGCCAGATGTTGAAGTTGAACAATGGCCAGAATTAGTTATAAAAGGACGTGACCCACAATTAGAAAAAGCTATTGAAATTGTATTGAAGCAACTCAAAGAAAACCCACCAAAAAAGGTGGCGCGTCCACCTTATCCTAACAAAACTAAAAATTAGTGCACGACCTTTCCTTATAGTTATAAACACCATAGGGATAGTTACGCTATAAAACAGCAAATAGAATCGTCTTAAATAAAGAAACTATATAAAAAATGGTTTCGGACACACCTACAGCAGCACGAATCGCAAATCATTTAAAATACGCTAGTGTTGAGATTACAATGGTGGCTATTGGGTTTCGATTGCAATTAAATGGTATAAAAACTAATAATTAGGAAATTCTAAAGTTATTCGAACAAGAATTAATAAAGTAACGAAAGCAGAACACCGTAAAGAATTAACCAGAACGACTAAGTCGTTCTAAAAGGTTGCAAGCCCTAGCCTACTTAGGACAATCAATTAAGAAATAAAGTAAAATCAATAAGGTTGGAAACTAATTTAGTATCAAGTCTAATCTTTAACTTGTGTATACGATGTCTCTTAACGACCATTAGAATAATATGTACGAAATCTTTATTCCTAAATCGGAAAACCTCAAAAAATACATCTATAATTTCTGTGTACTGAAAGAATTTGAAGGAGAAATTAACTATCTGGCCTTCCCACAATCGGGAACGTCACTAGCATTTTATTTCAATTCTCACTTAACAATTGAAGATAACTGCATTAATATTAAAAAGACTAACACATACACACCCCAAATTTTACTTCTGGGAAAATATAAATTGCCTATTCAAATTCAATACAGCAGTTATTCTCCTGAAATCTCAATAAACTTTACTCCCACAGGTCTAAATTACTTTTTCAATATGAACGCATGTGAAATTGCAAAAAATACAACTCAACTAATTGACAACGAAAAATGGTTTAAAACAGGAACAAAGATTTACAAGCAAAATTCGACCAAAGAAAAAATAGGTTTTCTAGAAAATTTTCTATTAGAAAACGTAGTCAAAAAAGACCTATCTAATGTGGAAAAATGTATTGTATATTTAAATCAGAATCCTACATATACTATTTCAACAATTGCCAATAAAATGAATGTTTCTACAAAAACAATAAATAGATGGTTTGCCAACTACGTTGCATGTTCTCCTACAGACTTTAAAAAAATCCTGCGTTTTAGAAAAGCTATTGACACAAAATTTAATGACTCATTTCAGAACCTTACACAAATTTGCTTTGAAAGTAGTTTCTATGATTCCCCACATTTCACTCGTGAGTTTAAAAAACTGACTCAAATGAATCCGAGAGATTTCTTTTCGGATATAAATTATGTCGCGGACAAAAATATACCTTATAAATTTCTATAGTGTCCGAATTGTACAAGTTTTTCTTTACTTCTTTTGTGAAATTTGCTTCTAAATAAAAAACTTACTAGAAATGACGCAAAAAGAACTATCAGAATTAACAGACCAAGAGCTGCTAGACGAAGCAAAAAAAATGAAATCAACGTCCATAACTAATGCTGTACTCATTGGATTTACAATTGGAATTATATTTTACAGCATTTTGAAAAACAGCTGGGGAATTGTTACATTAATCCCTCTCTTTTTTGCATACAAACTAGTTAAGAATTCTAAAAAGAACAAACCCTTGGAAAAAGAATTAAAAGAAAGAAAATTGAAGTGATTAAAAACAAAAAACACAAAGTGTTTTAGGAATACAAAACGTGCTTGTTTCCAATGTTTACTGCTCAAAAGGTATTGAGCAAAAAAATCAATTTATTTTAGACTTAAGCTATCAAGCTAATTAAAGATGCTATAAGATTTATGGTTCAACTAGAATCTCCAGATAATAATTATAATATATCGTGGACATATGCAGTTGGGTTTTCAAAAAAAGACACCACTGAAAAACGCAATAAAAACCAAGCATTACTTATTGCTAGTACTACTAAAACGTATGTATCTGCCTCAATTTTAACGTTGGTTGAAAGTGAAGAATTAGAATTAAATCAACCAATAAATAAAAAAGCTAAAAAGCTACTCAAAAAATCGGGATACTCGGTTGATGAAATAACTATTAAGCATTTACTTTCTCATACTTCTGGAATAACGGATTATGTTATTCCTAAAGAAGCATCAAAGAATTATTATCTTGGGCTATTTAACATACCTTCCTTTTTTGGAGATAATGTTTTTTATCATTGTGGATTTTAGGGAACAGATGTCGTAAATATTTCAAATATTAACACAACAATTTCTGTTTTACTTTAGTTAGGGAGAAACGGCATCTCAATATTCAAATTAATAAAGCTTCTAAAAGAATAAACATGAAAAAAATCACCCTATTTCTAGCACTTATTCTAATAATTGGTTGTAAAAATCAATCTCAAAAAAAACAAACACCCAAGAAGGAAATTACAACTATTCAAACTGATGATTATGAACTTATAAAATCAAGTGAGTCAAAAGCATTATTAATCATTTTTCCAGGTGGTGGTTCTACTTCAAAAGAAACAAAAGAAGAATTTAAAATTGTTGAAAAGGCTAGCAAAAAAGAAATTTCAGTTCTTTTTATGAATTTTAATCGACACTTATGGATTGAAAAAAAGGATTCTGAACACTTGACAAAATTGATTACAGAAACAGTAGAAAAAAACAGACTTAAAACGGATAAAATTTTTATTGGCGGAATGTCACTTGGCGGCTCTGTTGCGCTAACACTTTCCGAACACTTAGTTGAAACCAATTCTTATTTAAAACCAAAAGGTGTCTTTCTAGTCGATTCACCTATTGATTTATTTGCCTTATACGAAAGTTCTCAAAAAGATATTTTGAGAAAAGATTTCTCAGAAGAACGCCTTACAGAGCCAAAATGGATTATCAACTATTTTGAAGATGAATTTGGGGGAAAAGATTCTTTACTTTCCAATATTCAAAAAGTATCACCTTTCACCTTAAAAACAGAGAATATAAACAATATCAAAAATTTAAAAAATAGTAAATTACGTTTTTATACTGAACCAGATACTTTGTGGTGGAAAGAAACAAGACAAACTGATTTTGAAAGTACGAATGCTTTCACACTTCAAAAAACCAATGAAGTTTTAGAAAATAAAAATTGGAAAAATGTGAAATTGATTCAAACAAAGAACAAAGGTTACCGAGCTAATGGAGAACGAAATCCACATAGTTGGTCGATAGTTGATACTGACGATTTAATAAATTGGATTTTAGAATAAAAAACGTAAGATAACATCGTATAACAATAATTAGGATCAAATACCAGATCAAAAGTTGGTAAATATTAAAAAAGTCCGCCAAATTTACAGTTTGAAAGTTAAAAGAAAAATAACGGTAAAATTGTAAATTTGGCTAAGTACTAAATCAAAAATAAGTGCCTTTTATTACCTTAATATTCTTATCCAAATCATGGCCACCAATTGGCGGAAAGAACTCTGAACGAAAAAAATCGGAATATAAAAAACCATATAAACGAAATTTAAAAACTATGAAACATATACTTGTCCTAACCACCATAATGCTATTTAGTTCGGTTACATCACCTCTGTTTGCTCAACAGGATAGTTTTATTAAGGACTATTTGGAACGATTGGAAAATTCCCGAAAATATTTAATTCTTGTAGCAGAAATGATGCCTGAGGATAAATATGACTTTAGAGCATCACCAGAGTCAATGACCTTTGCCGAAAATTTAATGCACATAGGATATGCGATAGATTGGCATAGTCAGTCATTGTTGGGTGGGCGAGAATCTAGGGTTTGGAAAACGGACACAATTTTTAAGGTAGCCAATAAATCTAAAGACGAAATGATTGCAACAATTGATAAGACATTTGATGAAAGCATAAAATTAATTAAACAATTTGATACTACTCAATTTGATGACGCGCTAGACTACTTTGGATTGAATAGGACAAAGCGACAAATTTTCTTATTACTTGCTGACCACGTCACGCATCACAGAGGACAAATGCTTGTTTATCTGAGACAAAACGGACTTGTACCACCTAGATATGTTTTGTTTCAATAACTCAAAAAAATTGAATTGAATATAAAAATCAAGAAACTGAATTCAGCAAAATAATTTGACCTCTCAAAAACAACGAAATGGCAACACCATATAAAATTAACCAGCCCGACTGAATCGTTCTTGCGAATTGCTATTAGAAGCTTACTTATGAAAGTCCAATAGGATTTTCTACCTAACGGCAGACAGGCCTGAGATTTATCTATTAACTTTAGTACTTAAACCACACCACTAATCTTTTACATAAACGTTGTAAGTAATATCGAATTCTATGCGATATAAAGCCTAATTAAAAAGATAAAAAACGAATGAGTAAAAAGAAAAAAAATACAGTAAACTTGGGTCTAATAATTGGATTTTTAGGTTTTATTGCTGGAATTGGACTAATGTTTGGAGAGCATTGGTTTATTGGAATCTTTGGCTCAATAGCTAGTGCAGGAGTTGCCTATAAGGGATACCAAGATTTAAAAGAACCAAAAAATTGAAATAACGAAAAACATTAAATGACAAAATATATACGACTTACAACACCCTTTATAATTTAGTGCTAAAGCGTGTTTAAAGACTATTTTAGAAATTCTGTCGAAATTTCCTTCACGTACTCCCTTTTTGTTATCTTAGTACTTACGCAAATAGCCATATACCAAACCTTGGTAGTAATTTATAAATTGAGAATGAAGAAAAATAGTATCTACTTATTTATTTTATTAACCGCGAATATTTATGCTCAAAATATTAATTTAAATATTGGTGAAACAGAGTCAATAAATTATTATGAGGAATTTGATTTTGATTTTATCAAAGACAAAATTTTTGTACCAGTAGAAATCCAAGGAATAACTTATAACTTCATCCTTGATACTGGAGCGCCGAATATTATATCAAAAGAAATTAATGATATAATAAACCCTAAACTTTTAAAAGAAATACCTATTACAGATGCAAGTGGAAAAAAGGAAAATTTAAATGTTGTATCTGTAGAAAAACTAAAATTCGGAAATATAACCTTTGTAAATACGGCAACATTGGTATACGATTTAAATTCAAATCCAGTATTTAAATGTTCTGGAATTGACGGATTTATTGGCAGTAATATGTTAAGGAATTCAATTTTACAAATAGATTTAGAACAAAATAAAATCAGACTTTCAGACACTAGAGAAAAGCTTGATTTGAATAAGAAGAATTCAAATAGAATTAAACTTACTGATCCTCAAAGTAGTCCGTATTTATGGATTAAATTAGAAGGAAAAGATAGTGGTAAAGAACAAGTTTTAATTGACACAGGAGCAGGTAGTCTTTATGATATTTCTAAAAGTCACTATAAAATTTTTGCAAAAAAAAGAGATATATTTAATGTGATTGGAGAAAGTGAAGGAGCTTCATCCGTTAGTTTATTTGGAGATGTGCCCGTAAAAACTCATTTAAGGCTTCATTTACCAGTATTAAAAATCAATGGACTAACTATTGAAAATATTGTGACCAGCACAACAAATGACAATAATTCTCGAATTGGAGCTGAAATATTAAAATATGGCGTTATTACAATTGATTATAAAAATAAGAGGTTTTACTTAAAGCCTAAATCTGAAAAAATTAACATTGACGAACCAGATTTCAATTTTTCAAGAACACTCAAAGACGGAAAATTAATTGTTGGATTCGTATGGGATAACGAACTGAAAAAGAAAATAAACTACGGAGATGAAATACTAGAAATTAATGGAGAGGAAATAGTATTGTGTGATTTAATAGCCAATGAATCAATTTTTGAAAAAGAAAAATCTCTAAAATTAAAAATCAAATCAAAAAAAGGAGAGGTATTTGAACTGATAATTAATAAAAATACTACCGCCAACAATGGCTATAAGTAATTGCTTGTTCTCGCCTCTTCTGAAAATTCCTCCGGAGTTTCCTCTGGTAC
>RCNB010003064.1_pt1 | contig 10051 bp, 6 predicted proteins | sample 2041321 | NCBI WGS metagenome assembly RCNB01 (sample SAMN09708232, study PRJNA481090) | Marine sediment metagenome, whole genome shotgun sequencing project.
CACCCAATCACTGGCCAGCGGTGCGCGCAAGGGTGGGGTGCAGATCTGTGAAGACACCGAAGTCACTGGTTTTGAATTTGACGGTGACAACATTCGTGCCGTGCAAACCAGTAACGGCAGAATCGAATGCGAGAAATTGGTGATCTGTGGTGGGCAGTGGTCGCGCCAGCTTGGACAAATGGCAGGCGTCAACATTCCACTGGTGTCGGTTCAACACCAATACCTGGTGACCGAGAAAATTATTGGAGTGCCGACTGATCTGCCGACCTTGCGGGATCCAGACCGGTTGACTTATTTCAAAGAGGATGTGGGAGGACTGGTCATGGGTGGCTACGAGCCTAACCCCGTACCCTGGGCCGAGAATGGCATACCTGAGCGTTTCAATTTCACCTTACTGGATAACGACTGGGATCATTTCGAGCCACTCATGGAGCAGGCGATCGCGCGTGTGCCGGCACTCAACGAGGCTGGTATCAAGCAGATGTTGAACGGCCCTGAGAGCTTTACCCCGGATGGCAACTTTATTCTCGGTGAAGCTCCCGAGCGCAACAACGTATTCGTCGGTGCAGGCTTTAACGCCTTTGGTATCGCCTCGGGTGGTGGTGCCGGCATGGCGCTTGCGGAATGGGTGCACAAGGGCGAGCCGCCGTTTGATTTGTGGCCAGTCGACATACGACGGTTCGGCAAACCGCACGCCGACGTCGACTGGGTGCGCAGCCGCACGCTTGAGGCTTACTCAAAACATTACACCATGGCCTGGCCGCACGAAGAGAACAGCAGTTGCCGGCCGTGCCGGCGTTCGCCGTTGTATGACGGTTTACTTGTGCAAGGGGCCTGCTTCGGCGAAAAGCTGGGCTGGGAACGCCCCAACTGGTTTGCTGCATCACCCGACAAGGCAGTGGACGAGTACAGTTTCGAGCGTCAGAACTGGTTTGATGCGGTCGGTGAAGAGCATCGCGCGGTGCGCGAGCGGGTAGCCTTGTTTGATCAAAGTTCATTTGCCAAGTATCGGGTCTCGGGGTCGGGGGCAGCAGAAGCCTTATCGTGGATCTGCGCAAACCGTGTCGATGCCCCCGTGGGTTCTGTTGTCTACACACAGATGTTGAATGCCCGTGGTGGAATCGAATCCGACCTCACCGTAACGCGAATTGCCGAGGATGAGTTTTACCTGGTCACCGGAACCGGCTTTGCCACTCATGACTTCGACTGGATTCGGCGCAATATTCCCGCCGGTTGTGACGCGCGTGTTGACGATGTCACTTCGGCCTGGGCGGTGCTGTCGCTGATGGGCCCCAGGGCGCGCGATGTTTTGCAATCGCTGCTGCGTGACGATATTTCGCATGATGCGTTTGCCTTTGCAACCCTGCAAGAACTGGCGATCAACGGAGCCGTGATTCGCGCGCTACGCGTGAGCTATGTCGGTGAACTGGGTTGGGAACTGCACGTGCCGGTTGAGTATGCGGCGATGGTTTACCAGCGATTGATGGCCGCCGGTGAGGTACATGGCATCGTCAACGCCGGTTATCGTGCGATCGAATCACTGCGCCTGGAAAAGGCTTATCGCGCCTGGGGTGCGGACATCGGTCCGGATCACAATCCAGTGCAGGCCGGTCTTGGCTGGGCGGTGGATCTGGCTAGTGGTAAAGACTTCATCGGTCGTGAAGCGATTCTTGATCAGAAGAAAAGCTTGTTGGTGAAGTCACTCGCTGGATTTACCCTGCCGAATCGCGATGTTGTGCTGCTCGGCCGTGAAACTATCTATCGCGATGGTGAACGTGTCGGTTGGCTGTCCAGTGCCGGCTGGGGTTACACGCTTCGGACCAATATCGGTCTCGGCTACGTGCGCAATCAATCCGGTGTTGATCGCGACTACCTGCAAGCGGGTTCCTACGAACTCGAAGTCGCCGGTGAACGCCTGCCGTGTGAACTCCAGTTACAACCCCTGTACGATCCTAAAATGGCCCGTATGAAGGTCTAACCGTGCTTGAGCTGCGTGATCCCCGACCGTATGTGGTCGGGGATGACTAATCGAAAGGTTGGATGCACAGCCACTATCCAGCAGATTCATTACCAAAATATTGCGACCCAGCCGCGCTTCCTGTACGCTTCGCGCCCTGCTGGATACTGATATTTCATTCAGCGAGTAAATCGAATTCTGGAGAGGTGTCCGAGTGGTTTAAGGAGCACGCCTGGAAAGCGTGTATACGTTAACCCGTATCGAGGGTTCGAATCCCTCTCTCTCCGCCAAACATGGCCTTAACTAATTGTTAGTTAAGGCTTATTTATTTAGATTTCATTTAACCTCATCATTTATCCCGCCAATTTTTTTCAAAACCGACCTATTCGCGACGCACAAGTCGGTAGATATTCCGCTAGTAAGTTGGGACCCGCATAACACAAATCACTCAAAGAGAGTCTCAGATAAGCAATTGGCACGTAGGGATAACGTCGGGGTAACCCCCCGGAGGTAACCTAGTCGCACTGCTAACTGATTGCTATATTCAAATGCCTAGAAAGATAATTCCAAAACTTTGTGATTGTGGTTGTGGTGGGATGACCGCAGGCGGCTTTTATCTGCCGGGTCACGACCAGAAGCTTAGAGTCGCCATCGAGAACAAGGTCGGAGGCTTACTTGAACTCAAAACACTAGTCGAGAAAATCTACCATTGTGAAATACAGGTAGGTGTGAAATGAACGATCTAAAGGAGAGATTGTTGCGGGTTATCGAGGACCCACATTTGAGCCTCCAAGAGCGGCAGCTGGCATATTCCTCACTCGAACGAATCGAAGGTTTGGAGCAGGAAGATATCACCGATTGGACCGAGAAAGCCACGAACGCACTGATTAACGAGGTGCATAAAGAGGTCATCGGTAAGCAGGCCGCAACCAAGATCGGCAGTTTTCTGAAGCGACAGATTAGATAGTCTCGTCCCGGCTATCACGGACTACAAAAGGCCATTCGGGAAAATGGCTGAAACGGGCAAAGAGCCGCCATCCTGGTTTTGGAGTTTAGAGTCTCAGTTGGGTGGTGACCTCAACCGGTCGACTGAAACACTTACGCCTGCGTCAATTAGCTAGATCCGCGGCAGATAGTCGGCATGCCTGGTGGCTGATTGTGGCGGGATTGACCGGCGGTTTAGCTATTACTGCTTCGCCGTCCTTTGAGGAAGAATTCAATTATAGGTTTGAATCCAAAGGCGACCTGGTTGGAAGGAAGCGCAAGGAACTCGTCTTCAGAGAACCAACGCAATTCCAGCCCTTCATGCAGTGGCATCTTCGATGTATCAAAATCTTCTGTACAAGTATACGTGAACTCAAGTCTATCGGGCATATTGAAGACATGGAATAACGAGGGGTTTATTAAGTCGTATTCAATTTTCTCAAGCAACTCACGCGTAATACAATCATCGGGTGACTCATCTTCGTTTATATGGCCGCTGATTAGATTCCACTTGTTTGGATCGGGTATGTCAGACTTTTGATTCAGCAGGTAAAGCAATACGCTGCCTGAAGAGTTGATGAAGATCATACTACAAGCACCACCTTTCCTTGGAAGAAGGCCGATAGAGGGTCCTGTATCCCACATTCGAAGGAACTCGTCCTCAGCGTAGCGATATCCTTCAGGGTTGGCGTGAGAATTAAAGTGAAGTGTAAGATTTGAGTCTCCCAGTCCTGCAGTATTGCAGGGAGACAAGAATGCGTCATCGTCAAAAATTGTTATATTGGAATACATGATTCCAGCATATTTACGGAGATAATTGTTTTCATCCTCTCCCAGTAGATTTGACAGTTCGTCATGTGATTCTCTCGCCATATCCACCTGATTGTGAACCAGATTCGCCACAGGTAGGATATTAAACTGGTGAAGTTGATGATACGCAATGGTATCGGGTTCGGTGTTTGGCAATATGATTCGGATGTCGTCGACACCCTGGGACTTGTAGCGAGTGATGAGATCCTGTTTGACAATACCCACTAACGATGTACCTGCTGCCCAATAACGTCTGACCACCCCCTCGCTGTACAGTTTCCAATGAATAGGCTGCCCCTGCATATAGAGTTCATGCGCTGTTCCGGCGAGTTCCGGTAACTGTACGGAGGCAGTCAATTCAGTAGGCTGGGTCAAGGTTTTGGCTTGAGGTGGCGTAGCCTGCTCAAGCTCCCGGACCTGGCGTTCAAGCATAAGCTTTTGAGTCTCGAGATATTTCACGTAACCCGCTTGAGACAATGCCACTAGCATATATGCAACGATAAATGCGATGCATAGTAGGGCGATAAACGCTATTGGTGCTGCGCTAACAGCGTCAAAATTTGTTTTAAGAAAATCAATTATCGAATCCATTCCGGGAGCCTTGCTGGTTGTTCATGACGAATAACATCTATCTATATAGACCCTCTAAGGTCTTTTTAAATAAAAGGTTCCCAGTATTAATGCCAAAATAATCGAATATGTCAGACAAGAGCGATTCTTTGTCTCGTTATTAAATTTAACAAATCGAAACACTGAGTATGCTCCCACCATGTTACATCAGTGGACTTGGATTACTGCAACGAAGGTCAGCTTCTGGCCGAGACTAATGGAATTTCAAATGTTTGTTGATGAAACGAACCCGAACAGGTTCTGTTTTTCTAAGATATTTAGAGACGAAAAAGCAAATGAAGCTCATTGGGAAACAGGTGCCTTTAAGACCTGGTGGAACACCGTCGAAGAATTGTTTGATGGTGGAACTGAGCGTATTCGCACTATTGAGTACGATTTCCCCAAGTGTCAGCGGCCTGGAGAAACAAAGGCCGGGACTAGAATTGGCAGGCTCAGTTGCTTTGCACCGCCCCCAGGTGTCCACTGTTGGTAGTAAGCACTATTCTAGTTCTTGTGATTCACATGAATGTCTCTTATGTGCCGTTCTCTGCCTCCCGCGAAGCAAATTTCAGTGTCTCCTTTGGGGAAAACAGATGCTCAGAGCTGGTATTCCAGGGTCGGCTTCGTGCGGTGACCTCAACCGGTCGACGCCGAACTCCGCCCCTTAGGATTCACTTCTCAGTTTCTCCTTTGGAGGCAGTAGACGCTCAAACTGTTTGCCAGGTTTGGCTTCGTGCCCAAGCAGAGACACTCGCAACAAAGACGTGAGAGACGACCTTCAGCCAGCAAGGTACATTGTCGGGATTTTTTGCAGTCAGGCTGAATATTTCATTTATCTAACCAATTTTACAAGTCACTTAAATAGGTTGAATATGAACCCCCGCCACTGTGGGGTTTTTTTGCATCTGCTGAGAGTCCGATACTGGTCGAGGATCGCCGACCAGTTTTTGTACTTAAGTGCCTGCTTGTGAAACGCATCGCAATAAGTCCTTAACAGTTCGCAATTACGAATTTATCTATGCCAAATGCGTGCTGGTTGGCATATATTTCCCATGATGCGTCCTATTCTTCAATTATCATGCATCACGAAAAAACATTATGAACGGCAGCGCAAACAACGTATTTGCTTCCCTGGAAGGCCGAACATTTATAATCGGTAGAGAAGGGCATATATACATCAGTGACCCCACCGTGAGCAAAGAACATGCTGAGATGAAAATTGCGGATGGGCGAATCTGTATTCGAGACCTGGGTTCATCCAATGGGATCTACGTCGTGAAGGATAGTAAACCAGTGCGTTTCAAGGAAGAATATGTGGAGCCACATCAGACTATCACGATAGGTGAGCAGAAACACACCATCCAAAGCCTGCTGGCGATTGTTGGCGCCTTTGCTTAGTTAATCCCATCCATTTTGCATGCAGCCTGGTTAGACAGAATCAAGGTAAAGCTCAGTGTCCATTCCTCGCTGAAGTTTGCTACTCACCATTATGCTACGGGTGTCTCTTTTGGGTCGGTCTCGGAAGCCCATCGTGATTATCTCAGCGATTATCTCAGCATCTGCTTCGTGCTGAGTTCTGCCGCCTACACTGCACGTTTCAGTGTCTCCTTGGGAGATGACAGACGCCCGGACTCCGTTAATCAGAGGCCGAGCTGTGTGGAGGGGGCCAATCTTCGGCCAATAGAAAAATTTCGTATTTAGGATAATGGCGAAAATATCATTTCCTGGTTAGCAAAGAACTCGAACTCAGTTACAAGTTAAACCTCCCGACTTCTGTCGGACATAACTCAAGCAGTCGACTCAGTTAAATCTTCTCGACGTTCAGCTAATGCCTCTCTTCGATCTATGGTGTCCCGCCTGGATGCCCCAGTGTAACTTTGATTATTACCTCTGCGGCGATCTGCTCCTCGGCGCCTTTCCAGTCTGGCGCCTCTGCGATCAGTGGGCGCTGGGGCTGGTTCATGCTTTTCAAGCCCTGGAGATTTTTCACGTTCAAGACGGGGATCGTTATACATATTAGGCAAACATAATTTCGAATTACCAAGATAGCCGTTTGGTTACGAGAATTGATTGACCTGCTTCTATTTTCTGTAAAGTTGGGCAGGTTTATTTTTTGAATTGTGAAACAGGTCTAACTTACCTTCTTGCAGCACTATGGTCATTTGAATCGTATTCCTGAAGAATTGGCAATTTATGAGAGGTTATATGAAAAACCCGATTGCAGCTGATACTCTCAATTTAAAAACGAGGCCGATCGGGACCGTTGGTAAAGAGGTTCGTGAAAAGCGGTGCTACAGCTTCAACAATCGAGAGTCTCTTATGGGTCGATTTTAGAAGCCCGGCATAACTACCTGAGCGTTCGTTGTATGTTGCGGACACCTGGCAATCTCCTCCGGGTCATCCGGCCTCAAAAGTTATCATCTCGATACGCCGGATCGCCTCTAAGTGGGCCGCATGAGGTCGGGAATGACGGTTTGATTTGATATTTTCAGGGTGCCAGTTGGGTCGGATGACGACCTTCAAATATCTTCTCTGAGTGTCTCCTTTTGAGAAAATTATGCAGGTAGATACTGACGGATCTGAGCTTCAGGCATCCTCGTCCGAAATAATCTGATGCTATGGATAACGGTAGGCTGCTATGCCTTCTTCACCTAGCTGTTCGAGTTGTTCCATCGCATGCGCATAGCCGACCTCGACAATCTGATCGAATTTCGACCATTCCAACATCCCGAATTTGTAAACAATGGGATCAAATTGCAGATCGACGAGGGCCAGCGATTGTTGATGCCGTGCGTAACTGGCCATCAAACTGGTATTGAGCAACAAGCTGGATAACGAAGGCAACTTGAATTTTTTGCGCTTGCCGCGAAGCTTGTCACGCATCAATTCCATCGATCCGGGCACTTCGTCCAAATCGTAGGACTGACCGCGTTCACGCAACAGATTGACACCGATGATACGAGAGGCTCCAGCGCGCTGAATGACGTCGGTTGGGAAATTGTTGAAAGTACCGCCATCGATATGCAATTCACCCTTTATCATTACCGGGGGAAGCACGCCGGGAATTGAAACACTGGCTCGAATAGTTTTTGCCAGGTGACCCCGATTATGTACCGCTTCAGAGGCGTTGGAGAAATTGCTGGTGACGCAGTAATAGGACTTCCATAGATCTTCGATGTCGATATGTTGCCCCCGAGTATCGACAATGGCCGTATCAATGGTATGGCGCAATCGCGCACCGCCGATGAGTGAAATGAGTGGTATAAGATTGAAATCACCGGTAGGACCTCTCTTGAACGCGATACGAGCGGCATCAATGATTTCGTCGATCGGCATGTCCATCGAGGCGTAAGCCGCCATGACGGCACCGATACTGGTTCCCGCGGTCTGATCGACGATAATACCTGTCTGTTCCAGCGCCCGTAACACACCCAGATGAGCGAAACCCCTGGCACCACCACCTGATAACGCCAGCCCCACAGTATTGCGGCTGATGATACGGCCCAGCCGATTCCAGTCACGGTCCAGCGTTGGTCGTAAATGGACATGCCCGGTGAGTTCTCTCCCAGCAAACCAACGATTGGTTTCGGTTGGTGAGCGCCTGTCGTCGGGATGCAACAAAACCAGCTGAGCCCGGATTTTTTGTGACCCAGTGATGTCGTGCACACGGGCTTCATCGGGGTGTAACTGTGGCGACTGATTTGCATCTGCTACCAGCAGCAATTCATCGCAATGACGTATGCAACGCTTTGTCCATTCGGTCCGTTCGTCATCGGCAACTAACAAAACGAATCGGTTATCGGCCTCAATCTTGTCCAGTTTTACAGTAACCCTGCGGGAGCGCTGGTAATCGGTGCGCGACGCCTGCGATGCACCGGTCAGACCGAGGTGTTCGTCCATCAATGCGGACGTGATGACCATTGTCTTTCCATAAGTTCGAAGCCGTTCAGCCAGCGACTGTGCAAAGCCGTACCGGTCGACATTCTCCGTGATAGCAAGCACACCAATGATTACTGGCTTCGCGACTGGCTTACGACCGTTATTAACCTGCTTCAAGCGATCGATTACCTGGCGCGTAATATTCAGTGATACCAGGGGATAGGCAACCATGAGTTCACGGAAGACCTCTTCCGAAAAGCTGGCCAGCATCGTATCGCGAATCGCTGTAACCGTCGCAGTTCGTGGCTCATCGCTGAAGTAGGCCATTTCTCCCACCGATTCGCCACGGGTGATTTCACCCAGCACCGAATGAACGTTGAATTCATCATCATAGGTTGCATGCAATCGTCCGCTGACGACAAAATACAATGTCTTGTCGAGGTCTCCCTGGCGAAACAGTACTTCTCCTCCAGCCACCTCTAACCACTCAACACGTGGCAGCAGATGTTGAAACATTTTCTGGTTGAATTCGCCAAACACCTGGGTAAGCCCATCGATTAGCATCCCCTGGTGAATTGCGAGCAGTTCTTTTGGAGAATTTTCGGACACAATTAACTCTCTGATTGACAGGTTTAGAGGCCAGCCAGACCACAAGTATCGTCAAGCTGAACAGACTTGAGTATACCCGACACTTTTCATGAAAAAAATGCAACGGGATTACGAGAGCAAAATAGCACCTGATGGAACACACATTTTTGAATAGCCAAAATCCTGTTCTCTGAAACGAGATTCTTCATCTTCACGACAGGGCGAGGAATCCTGCGCCTTGTGGCTAGCCAGCACCAATAAAGAAGTGTGTGTCCCGAAGGGCGCCGAATGGTGATTATCTGAGAGTCTGCTTCGTGCCGTTCTCTGCCTCCCACGGTTCTGTTCTCAGTGTCTCCTATGGGGAGAAAAATTCATCAAACTCGATGAGTCGGCGACAAAATCGCCTAACTCAGGCTCTTATCAACATCCATAGCAGCGATTTGCCTGATTGTGCACGCTTGACAATAAGCTATCCTTTTGGATCGGTCGCTTGATCAGCATTAAATTCGTGAATGTCTTGAAAATAGTAACTTAAGCCGGTCAAAGTTATTTATAATGGTTGGGGTAAAAACAAAATTGGGGAATATATTATGTTGAGTAGATTAAGAAGATGTCGGTTTCTTACCGCATTACTTGCGGTATCGATACTGTTTGTTTCAGTTCAACCAGCCGTAAATGCGGCGATAGTTTCTACATCGGATATAGCTGCGACCGAACAATCTCAGATTGGCAGAGAGTATTTGTTAAGCGCTCTTGAAAAAGAAGAAGTGCGAACGGCATTGTCTATTCAGGGTGTTGACTTGGAAATGGCGAAGCAACGTGTTTCAGTCATGACTGATGAGGAAGTCAGGGCGTTAAATCAAAAAATGGATGAAATGCCTGCAGGTGGTGGTGCTCTCGGTGCAGTGGTTTTAATTTTCCTGGTGTTGTTATTTACAGATATCATGGGTTGGACTGATGTTTACCCATTTGTGAGTAAGAATTAATCTATTGAAGAATGTAAGAAATCATTAAACCCGTCATACTTTATTGTTTGACGGGTTTTTTATTGCCCTAAATCAAGGTTGTAGTTCAGTTTCTCCTCGATCAGGAGAATTACTTGAATCAAAAGCAGGAGAATTTTTACGGCAGATGCCCCCGGTCTATGACGAATTCATTTTTATTATCCCTGCCACAATACTCCTACAACCGAGTGACCGCTATGTGCCGTTCTCTGCCCCCCCG
>RCNB010003065.1_pt1 | contig 10047 bp, 13 predicted proteins | sample 2041321 | NCBI WGS metagenome assembly RCNB01 (sample SAMN09708232, study PRJNA481090) | Marine sediment metagenome, whole genome shotgun sequencing project.
GGAAATAGAGTATGTGATTTAAATGATTTTGGTTTTCAAAAATATGAAAAAATGCTTTTCTTTGTTTTCTAAAGTTCTGTTAATTTAAAGCACCGTAAAAAACAATTCCAGAGCAAAACCATGTGATAGAAAGTAAATAATACCATACGTTTTCGACACTGAAAATTATTCCCAGAAGGAGTACAACCCATGGTAAAATAAGCAGTAAGAACATCTGCAGGACTGTTTTGACTTGTTCTGTTAAATCTAACTCCATATGCCATCAGTAAGTAATCTTTAAGTTGCTTTCGTATAAAACATGTATTATTTAATGTTAATGGTAAGTTAAACTTAAACCATTTTACTTCTTTGGTTCTGTTCGTACTTCTTTTCAGCATATCACCGATAAAGGATACTATTCTTCCCTTTTAATCCGTTGGTTCTATTCAATAGTTCTCCTTCTATCGAGTTGAACCTTGATTGTGTCCCTGTTTCGTGACACCGAGTAGTTTAATTGGTTTATATCTTAATCCCCTATAGTTAAAAGAAACGAGAAGAGAAAAGAAAGTGAATCTTTAACTCCTTAGATAAATATCTACACATCACCGAGTAGTTTAATTGCTGTCTATGGCATAGGAGGGAACGAAAGATCAAATACAAACATAAATAATGAAAGTGCTATAAACCAGAAACCAACGGTTATCATAGAGAAAAATTGAAATATAGAATAAAACACACCTCCAATCACTAGTAATAAAAGTGATATTATTGGAAATCCCCCTTCCAAATCCTCAATCATTCCATATAAAGAACCAAACATCAAAGCAATGCTAAAACTGGGTCCAATAAAAATAAATGGTATACAACCAAAAAATCCAAAAATCAAGGCAATAAATAATAAGATACCTTTTATAATTGGAAACTCCCAATCTAAAGGTTTTCCTTTTTCATCATTTAGAGTTTGAATCCCATCCATTAAATAATCGTTATTTGTAATTGTGGTAATTAACCGCTTATATAATTCTGGATAATTTTTACTAAATGTTTCAGTTAATTCTGTAACTTTTTCTTCACCAAGAATATCAATTATTCCTGAACCTGCATAGTAAAGAAAATCAAATTGATAAATCTCATTTAAAGAATATGATTCTAATTTCTCTTGTAAATCCTGTTTAATTCCCTCTCTAATTGTATTGGTTTGTATCGCTGGGATAGATGGCATTAAAAGAAGCAATGCAACTGCTATGATACTACCTATTAAGATTTTCTTTTTCATTTTTCTTTAATCCTTTGAGATTGAATCATTATTAATAATCTTCAAACCAACCCCACCCCAAATTTAATGAGATGTTATGCCACACATTAAGCCAAATAGTAGATGTAAAACCAAGCCAAAATGCCCATAAAAATAGAAGAGGGAAACGTACTTCAAAATACCCAAAACCAGCTTCAACAGCTATGTTTAAAATTCTATTTAATCTCATCTCACGATGAGCATAAATTAGATAAACAAATTCATATAGGATAGGATGTTTAATATCATCTAAAACTTCAATATCCTCTAAATCAACATTCTTCAACTCTTCTATAAAATCACTATAAACCTTATCCTCAATTGTTTTCTGCTGAATTGCAGGTATAGATGGCATTAAAAGTAAGAGTGTTAGAACTAGCATTGAACCTATAATTATCTTTTTGCCCATGCTCTTTCCCCATATTTCTAAAGATGGTATGTTATATAAATATTTTTATTGACATCAAAAAGGATTTCTATAAGAAGGGACGTATTTAATTCTAAGGTAAGCAAATGAAAGTCAAGAAAATCAAAAACGGGTATGAACTTTCTTTTAAAAATGATGAAGAATTAGAAAGAGCCCTGCCATATTTACAAAGAAAAGTTAATTTATACAATTTTGCAAATCGTACGTTACCGCCACCATTATACCAGTGGAGGCAGTAAAATGAGCCTTAGATTTTCTTACTTCCAAATTTGTAAATATGACTGTTACACAATCTTCTGATTTACATTTTACCAAAAAAACCACTCCTAGTAATATTAATATCTTCGAGGTCGTTTATATACCGTTTGTCAAAAATTATAGTTAATGTTTGATTTGTCTTCTGCTTTATATTATTTAAGCTTAACTTGTTTATTTAATGTCCCTTACTTTTCCAAGTGAAGAGCCATCGAGAAGATAAACATCTGCATTTTTTACATCAATTATTTTTTTAAATGGACCAATAATTGGTTCACAATTTACTGCAATACCGCCCGAAAGTGGATTAAACGCTGGCATTACGATTATATTTGGATTATTTGAACTAGGATATTTTTCCTCCAATATGTTCTTGATACATTTTCCACGTAGCCAACAGGATTCATATGTTTTATAGCCAAGCCTATCAGTAAGCATAATAGTTGGATGAGTATGAGCCAAGATTATATATTCACACTTCATGATTTCTTCTTTTGGCCATCGATGCCCATGAACAAAACCAATATTTTCAATGACACAGCCATCTGATAGATGTAAAAAAATATCTGGTTTCAACAATTTATTGATGTTGCCGTCGTGATTACCAGGGAGAATATGAATGCTACTGTAGGACTGTATCGATTCAAAAAAACGTTTCACGTCTGTTCTTTCTTGTATCGTTGATGTGGGTATGTTGTGTTTTATATCACCAAGTAAAATGATTTTTTGAGGATGATATTTTTTAATAAGTGAGACTAAGCGTTTTATCATCGATTTTGTCTGTGAAGCAACTTGCAAGCCTTTCTCCCAAAGTTCTCTTTCAATTCCTATATGAAGATCTGCAACGATAAGTATTTCTTTCTCTTTGATAAAAAGAGCAGACTCATTGGGAATTGGTTGTATATCTGCAGGTTTCATCGTTATCCCATGGGAAACAAGTTATTTGGGTTTATTATTAAAAAGATCAGATTGATAATGAGTTTTACATAAAAAGCACAGAATATCCATATACCAAAAGCTCCAACACCTTTTCCTATCCCCTTACCACCTTTTCCGATACCAATAATTCGAAGCCCAGAGTTTGTAATTATACGAAGAGGAATTGCAAGAGCCAAGAAACCAAGTACCCACATGATAAGTTCAACAATAACAAAACCTAGAAGAATCAATGATATACCTTGACCAATAATTGCATCAATTGCACTCATCCCAAACTGAAAACTTATCTCACGATCCAATAAGATAAAAGCAATTATCAATGCAACGATATGAAAAATGAATGCATATTTTTTAATTATTTTATCAAGTTTATCACTAATTTCTTTTTTAATAATAATTGGTTTTAATAAACCAAAATAGAAACGAAATAAAACAAATAAAATGATTGCTACTGCCCAAATGATAACAAGTAGAAGTGGGAATGCGATACCGTCTGTGCTTTCTGTTGCTTGAGAAGTGTAGAGATGATCTCCTAAGAAAATCAGTTGATAATCTCCAGTAATAGTTGGTGAATGTGTGTCTGAAGAGATGGTGACATCATAGGTGGTTGCTCGTGCAAAGCCAATATTTGAAAACGTTTGAGATGAACCATCAATGGAAAATGTATCATCGGTGTCGATAAGAATCATTCCACCGTTAACCATTGCTGATGCTGTAGCGATAATTGCTTCAAAACCTTGAATACTACTTGAAATATCAGATATATCCTCAAAACCACTAGCTGCCTCAGTCACTTCGTCCAAAAGTGAAGAAATATCAATAAAATCTGTGTCTGCAGGAGAGATTGAGAGTTTAGTAGTTTCATATGTTTCTTCAGAAAGTATTGGAAAAAGATAGAATGGGGAATCTTGATTAAAGGTAAAGTCTTCATCCTCCATCAAAAATATAGTATTTGTTGAACTACCACTCCATACCTTATTTCCAGTAGAATCCTTTAGATATATGTTGCTATCATTTGAACTAGATACCAAATATACAGATTCACCCAAGAATTGTGTATTCATTCGAGATGTTGTTAATACAGCTAAAAATTGATTTGTACCTGTTTCCGCAATATCAAGACTGATTATTGATGATACCGCATAGGAAAGATCAGATTGAATGCGTACATTTCCCTCATCAAATGCTAAAAGAAAAGGACCATCTTCAGCTATTATATGTACGTTTGAAAACCGAGGCGCATCACTTTCTTCAAGATTCGCAATATCTTCTAATAATTCAATATCTATTGTTTGCGTATCAATAATGGTGACACTATCGATATCTTTAAATGTGCTTGATCCAAACAAAGGAAAAACATCTACATCTTCAAACAAAGGATTGCCTGGTAAAAAATCCATTTGATACCCTTGAAATGTTCCTGAAACACTTGTTTTGCCGATAAAAAAAGCTTTTGTTTCGGTATCGATTGTTCCGTTTAGATGTGCAACTGGTGAAAGCATCTGAGCAGATGCCGATGAAGTAAGTAGCATTACAATGAATCCAAAAAGTATTAGAGTTTTTCTCATATGAAACGGAGATTAAAAAGTCGTTATAAATATTTTTTCAAAACAGAAGGTATTTCTTCAATTATATCTGTAGCCAGTAGCCCATAGGATTTTTTCTCAAATGCTTTATTCCCTGCTTCACCGTTGAGAAAAGCTGCAATTCGTATTGCATTAAATGGCTCAACACCTTTGGAGAGTAACGATCCGATAACTCCTGCTAGAACGTCTCCAGTGCCACCTACAGTCATCGCTTGGTTATGAACAATATTTAATTTTGTTTCTTTTCCATTATTTAGTATGTCAATATGGCCTTTTTGAAAGAGTACAACACCCATCTGTTTTACCCATTCATTGACAACCTTAGTTCTTTCACTAATGTCTTTAGAAAGTTCAATTCCTGTGAGTTTTTTAAATTCTTCAGCATGTGGAGTAATAACCACTTTTGAATTTTTTATCACATCCAGATGCCCTCCAACGGGTTTTATTGCATCTGCATCTATTACTAGTTGTTTATGTTCGTTTATAACAAGTTTAGTAATTTTTATGATTGCTTCTTCTGTTTCCTTAGAACTACCAAGTCCAGGTCCAAGTACTACAGCATCGCATTTATTTACAATCTCCCTAATTGTAGGAATATCTCCAGGGGTTAATACCTCAGAATTAAGACCTTTTACAATCAAGTTTGGAGAAAACGATGCAATTGCTTGCCAACTTGATTTTGGTGTTGCAATATAGACAAGATCAGCACCAGTTCGTAACGCTGCTAATCCTGCAAGAGCTGGAGCTCCAACATAAGGCCCTCCACCAATAATTAGAACTGAACCATTCTCTCCTTTATGTGATTGTTTTTTTGGCCTAGGGAAAAAAATGTTTAATTCACCTGGACCAACATAATCTATCGATTTTTTAGGAATACCTATGTCAACAATATGTATTTCTCCACTATTTTCTTTATTCATTGTTTCTTTTGAATCATGAAATGTAACAGTAAAATCAGGTTTTATTGCAAGGTTTGTCCCAAGGCCCGTAGGAACATCAACTGAAATTATTGTTTTTTCTTTTTGAGAATTTATTTTTTCAACAATTATAGAATAAGGATTTCTTAGTTCTCCCAAAAGACCAATTCCAAGCATCGAATCAATAATAATATCGTTTCCTTTTAGTAATAAATCAACTTCATCAAGATTTTTATGTATTTTTATATTGCAATTTTTTAATTTGTCAAAATTTTTTTGTGCATTATCAGTTTTTACTTTTTCACCTGTTAAAAATACTGATACGGCACATGTTTTTGATAAATATCTTGCAGCAACAAAGCCATCTCCACCATTGTTTCCTATTCCACAGAAGATAATTATTTTTTTATTTTTAATTTTTAGATGACTAGATATGAATTCTGCAACCCCTTTTCCCGCGTTTTCCATAAGATTTTTTGCTGGGACACCAAAGTATTCAGAATTTATGTCTAGTACTTTTACTTCTTTTGCTGAAATCATACCAAAAATGTTAAACGAGAAGACATCTATATATTTTGAGGTTTATCAAGAGATATATGTTTTGTTCTGAATTAACTAATTTTTGGTGATTTGACGAGATATATAAACTTCAAAACTAAAAGATATTAATACAATCAAAACCTCGATAAAAAGGAATAGTTCCATTAGAGTTGGAAGAAATGTGTTTGTGATTATTTATCCATCTTTTTCATCTTTAGGTTCAGCACTTTTTTTTGAAGAAATTATGTATTCTTCATTTTTGTTTTTATTTAACACTTTTTTCCAAATTTCAATATCTGAATTGATCCAATCTTTTATATCTATTAATTCTACCTCAGATGTATTTGATTCATCATTATGAATGCTCTTTACAATATCCTGAATTCGTCTGGTATGTTTATCAAGATTCATTGTTGTTTTTTTATATTTTTTATCTTCCTTCTGATGTTCGAGACATAGAGCTTTTCCAAATGTATCTCTTGAATACATAAAGGCGCCTTTTGAGATTGTTTTTTTGCAAATGTTACAATAGAAATTAAGGTCATTTTTTACCATCTTCTCACGTTCAATTCATCTAGAGATTTTTATTAATAATACCACCACAAGTAGAATTCTCTAGCTTTTTTTATAATATCTTGATATCCTACGGAGTGTTCCTTTTTTTATAGTAGTATTTCATTTTCTCCATGAACCAATGAAAATTATTAGCCAGAGAGTTGCAATTAACAGAGATGAAGTTACTGAAATCCATAATCCTAAACTACCAAAGACCACTGCCATCAAATAATTACCAAATGCTGTTGGACCTGCTGTCACAAGATTCAATCGAGTTTTTTTCTTTAGCACATCGATAACTTGTGGTATTGTAACTATTACAAACATGTAGATGATTAATGTTATTGCATAATCTTGCCACATAATTTTAGTTCCCTTTTTCAGCCCTACTATATACACATTGTATAAGGTTATACCATTATAAAACCTGTTTATTGTATATTAAAACTCATAATCCTTAATAAAAAAGACAAGTTAAAATCAAAAAAATAATACTTGTCTAGTGATATTTAAAAGAAAATTTATTCTTTTTAAAATTATTAAGTAAGTCTTAGATAAAATACATATAACACAAGATGCATATCCTTTTTAATAAAAGAATATAGATCGTTCCAATAGTATGAAAAAAAAGGAATAATCTATTTTATAATTCACAAATTGCAGAAGGTGTAAGCCTATGATGCCTGGAAATATAAACCCAAGACAAATGAATCAAATGATGCGTAGACTTGGGATAAGTGTAAAAAATATTGATAATGTCGAAAAAATTATAATTCAAACAGACTCGAAAGAATATATTTTTAAAGATGCTGAAGTAACCGTTATGGATGCTAAGGGGTCAAAGACATATCAAATTGTAGGAAATCCAATTGTTAAAGACAGAACAGACGACACACAAAAAGAAGACATCAAACTTATTATGGATCAAACTGGAAAATCAGAAGAAGAAGCAAAAAAAGCTCTTGAAGAGTCAAACGGTGATATTGCAGAGGCGATACTCAAACTCTCCTAATAAGATATGAATTGATATTATGAATTGCAACGATGCAATTAGTCTTTCAAAAGAAATTGTTCTAATAAAAATTCATGTAATACCTAGTTCTTCTCAATCCCTTTTTCCATCAGGATATAATAATTGGCGTCAATGTATTGAAGTAAAAGTAAAAGCTGCGGCAAAAGAAAATAAAGCAAACAGTGAAGTTATAGAAAAAATTGCTGAATTTTTTAATATTTCTGTAAAAAATATTCATATTGTATCAGGAAAGAAAGAAAGAGAAAAAACTGTTTCTATTGAAAATATACAAAAAAGTGATGTTTGCAGAAAAATTGAGGAATCATTAAATGGATTATGAAAAATCTTTGGAAGATTTAGAAAAAGCACTTTTTGAACTTAGAGAAGAAAATAAAACAATACCAATTATTGTAGAAGGGAAAAAAGATATTTTAGCGTTACGTAAACTGGATGTAACTGGTGAAATAATTCGTTTTAACCAAGGAATGTCCATTCCTGATTTTTGTGATATGATTTCTCAGAAGTATAAAAGTATAATTCTTCTGACAGATTGGGATAGAAAAGGTGGATTTCTCTGTTCGACAATTAAGAAAAATCTCGGAGGCCTTGTTAATTGCAATACAAGATATCGAGAGATTTTTGCACAAAGATCAATGATTCGTACCCTTGAAGGGCTTCCGTCTTGGATCAAAACATTAAAAAAGAAAGTTCGATTAGATTAATAATTTACTTTCAATTCCCTCTGATACACATATATAATAATATAATATGATGGGGAGCTTGTGAAAGATATCTTTAAGGATAATCAAAAAAAGCTAATGCCTGCTGAAAAAAAGACACATATGAGTATGTGTGCACTTTGCCGGGGCACAAAGATGCTTTGTGGGAAAAACAGATGCCCTGTTGTAGTACGATATCATTCAACTGCAAAAAATAAGCCACTTGTAAATAATTTACGACTTGGCGGTGCATCTCCTCCAAGTGTTTTTGTTGGAAGAGTTGGGTATCCTAAGGTTTCGATTGGTCCAATGATTCCTCCTGTTATGGGCGATACAGCTATTATTGATACGCCTGAGCTTTGGCTTGATAAATCACTTGATGAAATTGTTGATTTTCGCTCACAGCTTGTTCGAGGGAAATACTCTATTGATGTATTTGATGTTGAAAATTCAAGCAAGGTCGTTACATCAACACGAGAACTTGCATTATCTAAGAATTCTGTTTTTGCTGATGCCGAGTTTTTTAAAAAACCAAAAGGTCGAATAGCCTTTTACGATGAGGTTCAACCTCATGGACCTTCAGCTCCTATTAAAACCCTTGATATTTCTAATCCAAAATATGAACAACATATTGAAAAAGCCTATTATGACACGGATCTTAAATCAAAAGGAGCGATTCTTAATATCTATAAAAATGATGTTCCAATTTCAAAGATTCAAAGAGCGTTTTCTGTTGGAGCATTTGGAGTTAATAAATATAGACGGTTTGTTCCAACTCGTTGGAGTATCACCGCAGTTGATTCAACCATTGGAAAAGAGTTGATGAAAAACACAAAAACATATCCTTACATCAATGAATTTAGAATATATTATTTGAATCAATTTGACAACCGTTGGATAATATTGTTAACTCCTACTGAGTGGCAGTATGAACTTATTGAAGCATGGTATCCAAATACTACTTGGAATCAGTACAGTCGAAATATTGCAATTTTTAACAGCTACGAGTTTTATGAAGGAAGAACAACGTATGCTGAGATCGGAGGGTGTTATTATGCTGCAAGGCTTGCCGTTAATGAATTACTTAACAACGAAAGACGTCAAGCTGGAGTCGTGATTATGAGAGAAGCCCATCCTGGGTATATTATGCCTATTGGTGTATGGAATGTACGTGAAAGCGTCCGAAGTGCTTTGCGAAATGATTTTAGGAAATTTGATACATTAAACAAAGCACTTATGCATGTTACTGAAATTATGGATATACCTCTTCAACGGTGGATTAAAAATAGTGCTGTCCTGAAAAATCAATTGTTTCAAAAAAGATTAGAAGATTTCCTGTGATAGATATGAAGATTAGAGAGGTTCTCTGTAAAACAGCATTGTCGCCTTCCAGACTTCCAGGCCTCACATATTCACTGAATCCTTACAGGGGATGTCAACATAATTGTGCATATTGTTATGTACCAAATGTATTGAGAATTAAAAGAGAATCCTGGGGAGATTTTGTTGATGTGAAAATAAATATTCCTCTCGTTCTATCTAAGGAATTGAAAAAGAAAAAACCTGGTGTTGTTGGGCTATCAACAGTGACCGATGCCTATCAACCAGTTGAAAAAAAGTATAAATTAACCAGATATTGTTTAGAGCAGCTTTTAAAATATGATTTTCCAGTAAGTGTTCAGACAAAATCATCACTTGTCATAAGAGATATCGAGGTGTTATCCAGGTTTTCTGATGCAGAGGTAATATTTAGTATTGCCACACTTAATGATACCCAACGACGAATACTAGAACCTCATTCATCATCAATAGAACAAAGAATGC
>RCNB010003066.1_pt1 | contig 10047 bp, 6 predicted proteins | sample 2041321 | NCBI WGS metagenome assembly RCNB01 (sample SAMN09708232, study PRJNA481090) | Marine sediment metagenome, whole genome shotgun sequencing project.
TTGCAAAATATTTCGGGGTGTAGCGTAGCCCGGTTAGCGCGCCACGCTGGGGGCGTGGAGGTCGGAGGTTCAAATCCTCTCACCCCGACTTTTTAAGATATCAAATAGTAACAAAAACTTGGTAATTTAATGATTATCAGGTTTTTGTAGTTTTAGGGCTATCATTTAATTTGATACGATTTGATTAAATAGGTTACCTATTCGGTTACCACTTATTAAAATCTATAAAAAAGGTAACAGAATGGATTAATTTGACTTTCGTTTAAAATGTTTCATTTAAAACGAAAAAACAAAAAAAAATCAAAAACTCCTATAGTACCTTATGTCCTATAAAATATATTTAACGATAATGCTAATAACTTTATTCTATATTAGTTATTGAGTATCACTTCCCAAACTCCAGATTCATTGATTATTATTTCAAATTCTACATCGTAATTCATAGTTCTCATTTTATTAAGAGTCCTATAAGATACCTTGCACCTAAATGGAAGTTGGATACCATCATATCCATTATTTGCAATATTAAATGAATCATTTCTCCTGATTCCACTATCACCATCTATTTTTAAGTCACTGATGCTATTCCTTTGTCCATTCTGTAAAAACTTAAACGAAATTCTATTATTTCCATCTGAAATCTTATGAACAGAATATCTGTCAACATTTGTTTTTCTCGCTATTTGATAAGGCTTGGATATATCCTTTTTTTCTCCTCTATAAACACCTTTCTTCCAGACACCTTCTTTTAAGAGTTTTTTATTATCACCTTCAAATACAAATAACTGTCCTTCTCCATGCAATTTGCCCTTTCTAAAATTTCCTACAAACATATATTTTCCATTAGAATTAGAGTATCTTAAAACACCCTTGCCAGTAGCTAATCCATCTTTACATTTTCCAATAAATACGCCTTCCATTTCACCATCCATAACTTTGCAGTTAGTTTTTTCTTGGCCATAAGTAAAACTAAAAGATAAAATAAACATTCCAAATACCAATAATTGATTGATTGATTTCATAATTTTTATTTTTATTTAAATTTAAATAATATTAATCATTCGCTATAAAGTGTGAAGCGAAAGTTTTGTTAAAATTATATCCAAAACATAAAAAACTATTTTAATAAGATTAATCTGATAAACATCTCTTTCGCCAAATCGAGACATTGGACTTTGACGCAAGATCCATGACCATCTTAAAATAATAATTATCCGGTGAACAAAGTAAAATCACAAAATGCTTATCATTGTAATAAAAACATTACGACGTTGAAATTTCATTATAGTTGCTCTTTTTATAGAATGTATAAAAATTTTGAGAAATTAATAAATCATCTAATACTGGTCATAATGTAAAAGGTTTGAAAATGAAAACTCATTAGTTTTATGATACTACTTTATGTTCATCGAATACCGCACTTATATTTGTTTCAATTAATTTTGTATCGGACTTTGGTGACAATTAAAACGAGAAATTGTAAGGAGGGGATAGAAAAAAATAAGCTCTTCATAATAATGTCTAAACTCTAATTACGTTTATTGAGACGATTTTAAATATATAACTACCAACTACAAAGCAAAAAAAGCAGAGTACAGCTATTCAACTGTAAAGTATATCTTTTTCATAATATGGTTACCGTCCTTAGTATAACCTTCTAATACAACTTCAAACGTACCAGCAACATCTGAAGCATAAAAGCTCTTTGCGAGCTCTTTTTCAGCAAGTTTAATGTTAGGTTCCCAAAATAGTTGGATCCTGTAATCGGGAATTCTGTTGAGGGATTTATTTGAATAATCTGGTGAGTAATACTGTTTTGCGGGGGAAGGTCTTTCCAATTCAAGCTCTTTTATATAATCACCTTTCAACAAGGGTTTAAAATTTCCTTTTATTGTCTTGATTATGACAATACCACTATATAATTTTGGTCCATAACGGTAGGCAGTTGGAATAACACGAATGCTTTTAATATCTTTAGCGTTATAGTTTAAAATCTCATTGGTATCCTGTATCAACATACCATCCATTAAAAGCAAGGGATCTAACGAATTGAACAATGCCGTCCCCTCAGGATCATAGGCGTTAAATACCACAATTCTATTTATGTCATCTTGTTGTCTTACCCCCGCCAGTGTCACTACTTCAACAAAGGTTTCTTTTACGGTTAGAAAACGAGTGTAATCATCCAACACATACTCCATTCCCATGGTACCATAAAATGGCTCACTGGGTTTCTCTTCTAGAATAACGTTTTTCTTTAAATTGAAATACGCGTTCTCAATTTGTAATTGAATGCTTCGCTTCTGCAACCAATCTTTTATACTAGGATCCAATTTTAAGATAACCCCTGATGTTTTTTCTGCAGAATTAAATTCCTTCTTATCAATGAAGATCTTATATTTCTCCTTATCAGGCTCATTGATCTGAACAATACTGATTCCCTTTTGATATACCTCATCAATCGAAAAGAAGAAACGCCCATTGCTGTTGGTCTTGGCGTTTTTAAAAATATAGTCATTCCCTGGTATAGTAAGTGCCACCACTTTATTTTCTACCAGCATGTTACCCTCAATAGGTGTTATTTTGCCTGAAATTAGCTCCCCTCGAAATTCTGGAAGATAAAATATCTTTCCATTTTGCACTCCACTAGTCTCAGCTTGCAAGGGTAAATCTGTAATTTGGACTGCATCGGTTTTACGCACAGACAGCACATAATCGCCAAACCCTTCTATTCCCTGAAGGTTTTCTATTTTTAGAGTAACTTTTTCACGGGTTTTATATGAAGGTTTGTCCAAATTGAGCGAAATATCATTTGCCGTAACTTGCTCCCAATAATCTGAAATCTCCACAGATGCCTCCCGTAACTCTACAACTTCAGAACTATCGATCTCTTTTTGTGTATCAACACCTGTCTTTACATATGGGTTTATAACATAAATGTTTTTTTGTTCAATGGCGTCCTGCAAATTATTCCGAGAGAAATTAGTATAACTTACAAGTCTATATGTCCCGGTTCTCAATGATGCAGGAATAAAGAAAGATCCTTCAGCCGAGCCTTTCCCCAATTTTAACTTATGATTGAATACTACCGAATCTTTTTCGTTTAGTAATGAAATGTAAATGATCTTGCTTAACGGACTTTTTGTTTTTGACGTGGTAAGATTGTAGATTTTATACAATAACAATTCTCCCGTTAACAATACATTAGTATTTATAACCAGACGCGATATTTCTTTCTTGAAGATTTGGGTGTCAGCTGAAATTTCATCAACAGGAACCTGTCCTTTAACAAGAAAGCTGAAAAACATGATCAATATGAATACATTTTTTTTATACATAACTAGTCTTCCCAGAAATCGGGTCTTACATTAGACGAAAAAGAGGTGCACACACTACATTCTTCACTAGCAATCTCATAATCCGGATGATCACTAAATAAAACCTGAAAATTAAAAAAAGTTAAATAGGTATATAAATCGGTGCGTTCATCGACTTCAAGTGAAATACGATTATAATTCAATTTAAATACTTCACAATCAACAAAATACAAAGGTTTCTCAAGTCCAAAATCGGCATAATTAAAAAAGATCCGTTTTTCTGTTACAGACGAAGCTTCAAAAAACCCTAAAACTTTTTCATCCGCACTTGAAACAGATACCATATTTCCAGCAACATAACCAGGCTGATCTTGAGACAAAAGGCTTTCCACATTTCCCAATTCTTCAATGATCTTATAAAAAGTATAGGCTCCCAAATTCTGGACATACTGTTTAACCAAAATACTGTAGCGATCCCTTAAAACACTGTTATTCCTATCAATAAATTGAACCGGAAAACGAAATACTTTATTCTCAGTCAGGTCGGTCGTCGCCGTTTGTATGATGCCTGTTGAATTTTCTAATGAATAACAGACCTCTTCCGGTTCCCTGGGCGTAAGTGCAATGTCATATTCTTCTGTTGCAGCGTTGAAATTTACTATTTCTACATTGTATGATGAAGGGGTTGGAACAACAACCTTATAGGCTTCTTCATACTCATACCGAAAATATTTCGCATTACCGGTTGTATCATGGGTATCTACAAATATCTGAACTCCCTCTTTTCCATCCTGGGATATCAACTCTGGGTACAATTGATCCATTTCAACAACTGGTGGTAATACAACCTCTGATGAGGTATAATTTTTACCCTCTTGAGTAATTATCTCGAGTTTATAACTAACATTTTCCTGTACCTGAAACTCTTCATCCGAAATATAGTTTCCAGTTTCATTATCTTGAGAAAAACTAAAAACATTTCCGTTACTTTCCTTAACTTTAACAATAGCGTTTTTCTCAATGTTCACCCCCGGATTTTCCAGCGAAGATGTTCTGGATAACTTAACTACCTGTTTTTTCATTTCATTAGATATAGTACTTTCAACTACTAAAACACTTTCAAAATCAAGGGTCTCAATAACAAAAAGTTCTGTGCAACCTGTTTGTAAAAGAAACAAGAAACACATTACCATATATATTACTTTTATCTTTTTCATTGTGTTTCTAGAACTTAAAATTATATGTTATAGTTGGCACCGGAATTGAAAATATAGAGGTCTTATAAGCTTTGATCTGTCCGTCATCATTTACAAAAAATACTGAGTAAGGGTTGTTCCTTCCTAATACATTATAAACCGATATATTTATAAAACTATGTGCCAGTTTTTTCAACTTGTGATTTCCTTCAATGTTTAAACCTATATCCAAACGATAATAATCCGGAATTCTAAACTGATTTCTATCACTGTACAAAACCTGTTCTTCGCCAGCAAAATTAAATCTTCCAATAGGATAAGTGACCGGTCGCCCGGTTTGGTAAGTAAAATTGGTTGAAATACTATACCGTTTAGTCAGCTTATAATTCGTTACAAGTGAGAAATCGTGTGGCTTATCATAATTAGCCGAAAAGAAATCCCCGTTATTAACGCGTTCTTCATTAATCTCACTGTCTAGTTTTATTAATGCCCTGGAGTAACTATAGCCAAAATATCCATTTAATTTCCCTTTAGTTTTTTTTAGCAAAAATTCAACTCCATATGCTTTGCCTACGCCTTGTAACAATTCAGTTTCAAGGTTGTCATTCAGGATCAATTGGGAACCGATCTTATAATCCAGCAAATCGTTCATCTTTTTATAATATCCTTCAAGACTAAATTCCAGATTATTCTCAATAATATTTTTGAATACCCCAAAGGAATACTGATCAGCCCGTTGTGGTTCAATATTTAGGTCGGATAACTTCCAGATATCCGTAGGTGAAATTGTAGTATTGGTCGATAATAAATGTAAATATTGTATGGTTCTGTTATAACCGGCCTTTAATGAAAAATCGTTCCCCAGAAGGTACCTTCCTGAAATGCGGTATTCCAGCCCCCCGTAAGTCTTTATTACTTCATTGTTACTGTAATTTCTCACTTCAATTACAGAGCTTTCATTTTTCGGAAGTCCTTCGGCATATATATTTTGGCTACCTCCACCTAATGCAGCATACATAGAATATCGTAAGCCAACATTTAATAACATTTTTTCGCTCACTTTATAAAGGTCTGAAAAATAAATCGCGGACTCCAGTCCTTTTTCCCTTTGTACTACCTTTTGCTCCACACTTGAATTAGAACCCACCGGTTCAATAGTTCCTGGGTCTACTGTATATAATTTACTGCTAAGCCCATAACTTAATTTATGTTCGTTGCTAACAACGTAGTTCAAGTTAATCTTAAACTGACTCTCGATCAGGTTGTAGCCAAAATCAAAATCTTTATTTGCATCGGCGTCATATAGGATATTATATTTATATTGACTGTTAACCAAAATAATATCTGCCCTGCTTTTTTCGTTGAAAGTATGGCTCCATTTAAGCGAAGCAAGTCTATTATTATAACTAAAAACAGAATCTGATGTAATACTGAAATTGTCCTTGCTAGCATAAAAAGTTCCTTGTACAGAATTCTTATTATTAATGTTGTGCTTGTATTTCACCATGACATCATAGAAAGAAGCCTCACTGTTATTTAATGACTCTTCATCAAGGTTCTTTAAAATATAGTCAGAATAAGTCGCCCTGACTCCGGCAATAAGTGAAGCCTTTTCTTTAACAACAGGAACTTCCAATGCAAGATTGGCGGTAATAGGGCCTATTGAACCTTCACCGGAAAATTTTTCGGTATTGCCGGCTTTTGTCTCTATATCAAATACAGATGACAAACGGCCTCCGTATTCTGCAGGAATACTTGCTTTATAAATTTCGAGACTTCCCGTTGTAAAAGGATTGACTGCTGAAAAGAAACCCAAAAAATGTGCAGGGTTATAAATTACGGCATCATCCAGCAGAATAAGGTTCTGGTCTGCCCTACCACCCCTTACATTAAAACCACTGGCCCCCTCTCCTGCCGTCTTTATTCCGGGTAAGGTAGTTGCTACTTTTAAAATATCACGTTCACCTAATACTAAGGGTATTGTCTTAATAGTTTCTATATTAATTTTTGAGGCACCCACCACTGCATCCTTTACATTAGCATCACGTTTAAACTCAACAACAATTTCATCAAGGGCCTCAGCATTTTCTGTAACTCTCAAATTTAAAGTTCCATCGCCATACATGATCACATCCTGAAATATCCTTTCAAAGCCCAATAAATTTGATTCAAGCTTATTAAGGCCGTATGGTAATTTTATTGCGTAAAAACCTTTAGCATCAGTCGCGGCATATTTTGACCCGTTGGTTGTAGAAATTGATAAATTCTGAACAGGCTCGTTGGTCTTCGTATTAATTATATATCCTGAAAGCTCAAATGACCCTTCTCCTGTATTCATTTTTTGCTTTCCAATGGTTATAATTTTCCTTTTTCGTTTATTATTTGAATCCGTAAATTCCTCCTGAAAAATTGGCCTGCTATTATACTGAACTTCTTCTTCTAATATTTCCTCCCCAAAAAAATCTGAAGGTAATTCACGATAAACGATACTATTGTTCAGTAAAATAACCTTTCCGTCTGTTTTAAAATAGTTGATATTGGTATTTTCGAATATTCCGTTTAACACAGTCTTCAGGTCTGCGTTATCATAACTTTTAGTAACCTGATGATCTTTGAGCCATGACTCATCAAAAAAGAAGATGGCTCCGCTAAGGTTTTCAACTTGAAGGACTGCTTCTTTTAAGTCAGTTTTGTTAAAAACGACGGTTATGTTTTGGTCATTTTGACCAAACATAAAATAATTTGATACTAAAAAAAATAGAATAACTATGAGCTTCTTTTTCATTTAAAAATTTACATGCAAATGCTTATTGATTTGAAATTTCTAATTCCCCATCCAGATATTTTACAAGTTGTTCCATAAAACCATCGGTATTCGATTCATACAAGAATTTGTAGCTTCTATAGAAATTTCGAATTTGCTGATCTCTTTCAGGAATTACCTTTATTAAATCCTTAATGGAATGGATAATATGATAGGTCTCACCAAACAATAACAAATAATAATTATCATCCAGAAAACGATATTGCATTCTTTTATTTACCGCTCTTTCTTTTGTTTTTTTCTGGTGCTTTATATAGCAATTAAATTTATTTCCTAGATAAATAATTTCAAAAAAACCATTATCGTTAAGATTCAATTCCGTATCAGTTAACCTAATAAATTCATGATTATAAATGGAAAAATTTGAAATTTTTTCAGCAATCAATCCTATTTTGAAAAGGCTTAAATTGTCATTGGACCTGGTAATGATATTGTCCTCAACAAGGTCATACTTTAATAACACATTTGAATAAAATTGATTATTATAAACAATGGAGCCTTCTGTAAAATTAAAAAGATTAAAATACCGATAACTTCCATCAGTGTTTACAAACTGGTCTTTAAATTCTGTTCCATTGTATAGACCTGTGTTTTCAAGACTAACAAGATCATCATAAACATTATGAATTGAATCGTCACTCTTGAGCTGTGAAAATGACACAAAACCAATGAAAAGAATAGTAGATAGAATGAGGTATACTTTATTAAGAATCATTAGTGCTTCATGTACAAATAGTTTCCGATATAAAATTACATAAATTTATGAAGAAAAAGAAAATTGGTAAACAAAATAATTTTATACTATTTCAAAAACGACTATAATGTTATAGAGACCATTTATATTGTTCGGAGGAGGTACCCGCTTTCCTCAATGATATTTTTATTTAACGAGATTGGGGTATAAAATCAACTAACAAAAAATAAAATCCGGAGTTATGATAACCTGTTGCCCTCTTGCTTTCCTCCTTTTAGTTTTTCATTAATAATTTTCATAGAGGTTGTTTATAAGATATATAGTTCAATTAATTAGTAACTTTTTATCGTATAGGTTTCTCACCGCAATAAGGTCGTCATTTAAATTGCTCATTAAATTTAAGGTGTGTTTTTGCTATTTACTATTCCTTTATAGCAACTGCTATTTTAGAATCAGCTGTTCCGTAATACAAAAACCATTTTTCTTTAAAATGAACCAACCCTTCCAAAAAGCATACGTGGTTTATTTGACCATCTATTTCGTATGGCTTATCAGGTTTAAAAAAATTATCATCTAATCTATTTATCAATTTTGAAGGATCATTTTTATCGAATAATGCTTGTCCGGCAGCATACGTTTTTGGCGGAAGATTAGGGTCTCCGAACACCTCACTGTTCTTACTATTATAAATTAATAATATTCCTTTATCTGTTAAAATTGCAGGTGGTCCTGGTTCAATTAAATGGCTATCGAACTTACCTTTTCTTGTTTCTACTACAGGTAAAAGATCTGGAACATCTTCACTATGCCCTATCAACTCACCTATTTCAGCATTAGGCTCTCTTTCTAAAGGAGTCCAGTTTATTAAATCTTCTGAATGTGCAAGAAAAATATTTGATTCACCAAAATACATCCAATATTTCCCATTTATCTTTGTTGCTATCATTTTATCAACCTCACGCTTACACACAATAGAACCCGCTTTTAGCCAAGCATTGGTATATTTACCATCAAAAGCATTCTTAAAAACAGCTCCGTGCTTTGTCCAACTTAGAAGATCCTTAGATGTTGCAATAAAAAGACGTGCCTTTTTTCCATCCCAGGCAGTATATGTTAAATAATATGTTGCGTTTTCATCTTCAACAATACGTGGATCTTCACAACCACCTTCCCATTCATATTCTTTAAAATCATCATTTTTCGGATAAAATACTGGTTCAGGTAAACGGTCAAAATGCAAACCGTCATCACTTACAGCTAATCCTAACCTTGACGTTCCTTTCCACTTTCCTATATAATCTTCAGCTCTATATATCATATAAACCTTACCGTCCTTAACTATTGTTGCAGGGTTAAAAACATCTTTTCCTTCCCACCTCACTTTAGTACCGCGAACTGGACATAAAAATTCCGTATTCGTCAAAGGTTGAAGAATAGGATTTACGCTATCAACTTTCTTAAAAGAGGTTAAAGACCAAGAACTTGGATTTAAACTTTTTATTTCTTTCTTTTTTGTATTACAGGCAACTAAAACAGTGCAAATAATAGTCAACAATACTATCTTTTTTATTGAGTACATTTATTTGTTTTTTTGAATAAAAGCGAGGTGAATTATTCCTAATTATTTTTTTATTATTTCTTAAAAATTAGAACATCGTTAGTCTGTAATGCAGAAGAACCTAAAAGTACTTCTGAATTTTCAGGCAAATCATACGTATATGCCTTTCCATAATTGATTATCACACTGATTTCTGAACCGTTAATACTTCTTACAAAATGAAGACAATTGTCTTTCATTTCAAGTTTTTCATAGGAACCATATTGTAAAACTGGTTCTGCATTACGTAGCACAATCAATTCTCTATACTTTGAAAGCATTGATTCTTTATTTTTTTCCTGTTGTGCGACATTTAAAGTAATGTAGTCTGGGTTAAGGGGTATCCAACTTTTACTGGATGAGAACCCCGAGAAGGATTCTGAGTTCCACTGCATTGGACTACGTGACTTATCACGATT
>RCNB010003067.1_pt1 | contig 10044 bp, 12 predicted proteins | sample 2041321 | NCBI WGS metagenome assembly RCNB01 (sample SAMN09708232, study PRJNA481090) | Marine sediment metagenome, whole genome shotgun sequencing project.
TTTCCTGTGGAAGCGCCGGAAGGAACTGCCGCGCGTCCCACAGCGCCGCAGGAAACAAACACGTCTGCTTCAACTGTGGGATTACCTCTAGAATCGAGTATTTCCCTGGCTTTTACATCAATTATTTCAGTCATGTTTCCCTCCATAAATCGTTATTGGTTATTGTTATAACTAGTGCGAATTTCCCACGTAGAATTTATGAGTCTGTTGATTAGTGATCTTTTCCCACAATTTCTGCGTTATGCTCAAAAAATAATCCTCGGAATATCAAGTATATGCCTGTGGTTATTTTTTTCGCATGCCTTGATCTTGAACGACAATCCTCATTAATCAACAGGCCCATTTATTCGTCCTTTTTTTATACAGCACATAAGTACCTTCTTCCTTTTGCAACTTGACAAGATAAAAATAAATGTTACTCTTCTGATAATCTTATGTCAAGAAGCGGGAATACTATAATCTCTTTTATTTTTTGCTTTTCAATACAAATTTAACGACCGGATTTTTTTCAATTATTATGCAAAACTCAGATTTTTATTCCCATGCACATCTTGTTGTCGCTGCGATAAGGGTTCTTACACACCAGAATTCTACGCCTCCTTCTATCGATGAGGTTTGCCGGATCATATCTTTTTCTTTGGAACAAGGCAACTTTACATGCAAAAAGCTCAAAGATATAGGGATTATTGATGTGGTTGAAGGTGCTTTTGGGACCCGCCTTTTTATTAAAAACCATTTAAAAATAGAAGAAATTTCAAGGGACAAAAAGGAAGACAAACTGGGGGAAACGCTTAAGAAATTCCAGAATTCCAAGAAGGATTTTACCCGGGAAATAAAGTCTTTTCAGGCCAGGCAGGCAAAAAAGCAAAAGGATCTTTTTGCTGGACTTGAAAAAAAACTGAAAAAAGAAACAAACAAATAGAGGCATAAATATGCAGCAGTACGAAGAGGCGATTGAAAAATTTAAAGAGTTGGTAAAACAACAACCAGAAAATGCCGAGATATGGTGCAGTTGGGGAGTGGCTCTTGTGGAGTTGCAGCAATACCAAGAAGCTTTCGGGAAGTTTCAGAAGGCTTTAGAAGTCAAGCCTGACTTTGTACCTGCTTTGTACGGCTGTGGCTTTGCATTGACGGCCCTTGGCCGAAAGGAAGAAGCTTATGAGCAATTTAAAAAGGCTAAAGAAATTGCTCCCGATAGTGAAAAAGATTCAACTTAATAATAGGTGCGAAACTTGAGATGTATTATTTCTATGGAATTTCTTATCTTCTTAACGTTGCTATCAGCCGTTTGGGTTCCTTAAAATAACCAAATGCATCAATGATGCTTTTGCAAACAACATTTGAAGCCAGTAAGGTTTCAACGCAAGCGCCCTCTTCTTGAACCAAAGCAATTCCCAAACACGCTTCCTTTAGCATTAATCTGTCATTATTCCCGTTGCCCAAACAAACCGTATGGTCTTTCCCGATGGCCGAAACATACTCAAGCTTGCTATGGGCTTGATTTTGCTTGGATATCTTTATCAGCTTGCAATTAACATTTTCTAATTCACGTTCAACAAATCCATAAGTATCAGCGGTAATTACGTGAAACTCTATCTCCTTGGAAAGCTCATTCATAATCTCACGAACCCCGTCAATCAGCTTTCCGTCAACAGCAATAGTCCCATTGTAATCACACACAACATGTTTGATCTCTAATCTTATATGTCCAGGAATATCAATTATCACCATGAGTTCTTTCCTTGTTTGTTCGAATATGACATGAAATACACAGGTTATCCGAGTTTTATGGTATCAAGGTATTCTTTAATGCTACCGATGGTTGCGATGAACATCCTTGAGCCGGTCATAACCGTGAATACATCATCCATGTTACCGCAGGTCCTGGCAAATTCCGGTCCTATTACAACTGCAGGCTCAGGTGCGTCGGGTTTTTGGGTCATGGCAGCTACATACATATCCAGACGCTCTTTTAGTATTTGAAAATAATCAATATGATTGCCGATCATAAGTCCGGTTGCAGTAGATATGCTCTGTGAAAATTCATGAACCGCCTGCCAGTAACTCTCTAATAACTGATTTTTCTGAGCGCCATTTTCCAGATAATATGATATGCACCAACCGATGCTGATGATTTTCAGTATCTGGAGTTCGTATTCAACCGTGCTCCGTTTGATGTCAGCCTCTTCCGGCAGGTGTGCCATAAGCATTTTTGCGTCCTCACGGTCAATGGAAAAGTTGAACAGATCCTCTTCTGCTTTTTTTTCTTCTGAACGTTCCATTATTCACCTAAAAAACAAATATTCTATTTTAAGATAATATTACATACAAAATTCTGTGTTGACATATTCTGCAATAACAATAAATAAATTACAGAAGATGCAATAGTAAAATTTATGAATATATTAAAATTATTATGCGGAAACCAATGGGACATGTCAAGGACAATAACGGGTTGAAACCAAAGAAATTATTAGATATTACAAGGGAAATACTGATACGCACGTTTTAAGGGAGCAAGGCATCCAGACAACCAAGAGTCCCTTAGATGTTTGATTGGAATGTAATCAAATCTATCTCTTTCGAAAAAAGTTAATGCAGATTTTAGGTGTTAATAAATGGAGAAGGATGTGTCAAATTTAGCAAATATTTTAAAATTAGTTGCTGTACTGGTGGCTGCCATATTGATCGGAAACTGGTTTCTGGCTGAAGTCAAAAAGGCACGCTTAAAGGGCAAACCATGGTATCAGTTTTACTTATCGCCTCCGGGATTGCTGATTATTCTGGCGTTGCTGCTTCCGATAATTATATGGATAGTCAACAGATGACAACCAATCATAAACCTTAAGGGTTATACTGTTAATCTTTCGGATTTTAATGCATAGGCGACAGCAAGCCCTACTATAAACCCCGCTGCCAGATTTGAGGCCAGCGTGATTCCTAAAATCAGCAATGAAACAAATAAATCCTTCCGCGTTTTCAAGTCTATGACGGTCATTGCAAGCTGGCTCCCGGCAAAAATCAACAATACACCTAAAACAGCCATAGGCATCAGGTACACAAGGGAAAGCGCATGAACACCAAAAAAAACGCCAAGAACCAGAAAAAGACTCCCGATTATTAAATTGGAACCGGCGGTGCGTGCACCAAACCGGTAGTGAGCAGCCAATCCGCCGGCACCGTGGCAAAGCGGCATGCCTCCCAGAGCAAAACTTAATAAATTGGCCAAAGCCATACTGATGGTTAAGGCACGATAGGTAACTTTTTTTGAATCCTTGCCAAAGTACTCTTGAGAAAGATCTGCGTTTGCAACAACTGCATTTCCTATGGTCATGGGAAGTTGCGGGAGCGCCAGGGCAAAAAACGCAAACGTAAAGTCGGCTTTGGCGGGAAGCCCGAATGGTAATAATTGCGGAAAATAGATGCCTATCTTAAGTTTGTCGAGTCCCTCATGGGTGCCAAACACCAGACCCAGGGTGATTCCGCCCAGGATTATTACAAGTCCTGCCGGAAATTTCCTGTTTTCAAGAAGCAGAAGCGTCAAAACACCGCCGATAATTCCAATAATTATTCCAACCGATATTGGTCCCACATGCTGTAGGGTTAAATATGGTTCTGCCATATGCCGTACCATTTGAAATTTTGAAGAACCTATCATGAATTTGACACCCTGGGCCATTAAAAGGGTACCGGTTGAAAGCTGTACGCCCCTAATGACCGGTTTGGGAGTATATCTGCCGATAAGAGTTATGGCATTTGTTCCTCCGATTATCAAAAGAAACAGACCCATCAGGGCTGCTGAAGCCAGAATCTGGGAGGGCGTCATTGCAGTTGCAATGGCATAGGCACCGATGACCTTCATCGGCTGAACAGGAACCGTGATCCCATAGTATATTCCTGAGAAGATGAAAAAAATACCGATGGAAATAAACATGCCCATCGGGTTCAAGCCGTTTATAAGGATCATTCCGATGGCTATAGGGAGAAGGGTTCCAAGATCTCCGAGGGAGCCTGCAATTTCCATTCGATCAAATCGGTAACGTGGACTCATCAGCAAACTCCTTAAGGATTCATCTGTAATAAAGAGATTTGTCTTTTATGTCTTTTGTCATTCGAGTCTATCTCAGGGATATCAGAAATGGCTACAATAAATACTTAATTATTAAAAACCCGGCAACAAGAAGAACTATAAATGTGGTGGCAAGAATGTTAAAATATTTATCAATAAAAACCTGAATGCCTGCCCCGAAAATATAAATGAGCCCACCGACCAGAAAAAATCGTGCAGATCGAGATACAATGGATGTGATTAAAAATACCGAGAAATTGATGTTAAATGCACCGGCCGAAATCGTGAACACCTTGTAAGGTATGGGAGTAAATCCAGCTATTCCGACCGCCCATGCATCGTATTTATTGTAGAGGGTTTCGATGTATTCAACCTTTGGTGTTAGGCCATAAAAGTCTACAATACGATTCCCGATCGAAGACATAAACTGCCATCCGATCAGATAGCCGAAGCATCCGCCGAGTACGGATCCGGCTGAGCATATTAATGCATATTTCAAAGACTTTCTGGGGATGGCCACAGCCATCGCTATAAGCAGTATATCAGGGGGTATTGGAAAAAAAGAGGATTCACTGAAGGCCAGCAAAAATAATGCCCATGATCCGTAAGGTGTATCTGCCCAGTGGAGCACCCAGTCGTAAAGACGGCGAAGCATTAATTACCCTTTCCATCCATATTCACCCACAAGTTTGACGAACCGGCACCCACCCAAATTTGTTTTGTGAATGCCATGTTCATCCTTGTACAGCTTTATCAGTTCCTGCGAGTAACGGTCTCCTACAGGTATCACCATACGTCCCCCCACAGCAAGCTGGCTAACAAGGGGTTTGGGAATTCCCGGAGAACCTGCAGTAACAATAATACCATCAAAAGGACTTTCATCTGACCATCCGGCAGTACCATCGGAATATTTGGTTACAATATTATGATAATGAAGCTTGTCAAACAGCTTGCGGCAATTTATAAATAGAGAGTGTATTTTCTCGATAGTATAAACGCGAAACACAATTTCCGCTAAAACTGCGGCCTGATATCCTGACCCTGTTCCGATTTCAAGTATCCTGTCTTCTTCTCCCGGCTGCAGTGCCTGGGTCATTTCAGCTACGATATACGGCTGTGAGATGGTCTGCTGCTCTCCGATGGGAAGCGGGAAATCACCATAGGCCTGATCTCTTAAGGCTTCACTTACAAAAAGATGCCTCGGGACGTTGCACATGGCTGTAAGGACTTTGGGATCAGTTACCCCGCGTGCTTGAATCTGCCTTCTAACCATCTCTTCACGCTGGCGCTCATATTTTATGGAATTTTCATTCAATGCCAAAGATCTCGAAATTGATATAAAGGATTGAAAGGGTTATATTGTTGATTTAAGGAACGATGCATAATAAATGAATTTTCTATCAAATTAAAAGGGTTAGGTCAAGAATTTAGAACATGATATCAGAAAAGATTATTCTTTAGGACCCAAAACACATGCCATGTATTTCATTATGTGTTTTCGTTTAAAAATTTAGTAGTAAAAAAACCCTTGATTTTTCAGCTAAATGGAACATAATTAGATAAAACCCGCCAAAACACAAAACAAAAAGAACAAAGTGAAAGAACGATAAAAATATACGCTTTGTACGAACTTAAACCGGTTTCCGGGTCGGAAAAAGCTATGTGCCCAAATGAATAGTACAAAACATCTAATATTTTCTGTTTTATTGGTGATATTCATTGTTGGTCTGGGTGTAACCGGATATATGATGATCGAGGGTTGGAACCTTTTAGATGCCTTGTATATGACCGTCACTACGCTTACCACTGTGGGGTATGACGAAGTACATGAGATGACCAAAACAGGGCAGATGTTTACGATTTTGCTCATTTGTTTAGGCGTGTCTTTCTTTTTGTATGTTGCCGGCGCCGTTGTCCAGTTTATGGTTGAAGGGCGAATCAGAACCATATTAGGGAGGAGAAGATTGGATAAAAAAATTGATCGATTGAAAAACCATTATATTATTTGTGGATATGGGCGTATCGGCAAGGTTCTTTGCAAAATGTTATTAAGCAAGCCGATTGATCTGGTTGTTGTTGAGAAGGACCCGGACCTTATTCCTGAAATGGATGCAGATAAAATTCTTTATGTATCAGGTGATGCAACAAATGAAGAAAATTTGATTAAAGCAGGAATACAACGTGCTAAAGGTCTGATTGCTGCTCTGGCTACGGATACGGAAAACGTTTTTCTGGTTCTGACAGCCAGACAACTTAACCCTGACCTCTATATCATTGCAAGGGCAAGTCGTAACGAATCAAAGACTAAGTTGCAAGCCGCAGGCGCCAACAAGGTAGAATTACCATACGATATGGGCGCTGTGAGTATGGCCCAACGGATCATCCGTCCAACAGTGACAAGTTTTCTGGAACTTGCCGTTGCTCACAAGCGTAAAGATATTCAGATGGAAGAAATGCCGGTCCGCTCTTCCTCTGATCTTGTAAATGTCATGCTGAAAGATTCAGGAATCAGGCAACAATTCAACCTGATAATCATTGCGATAAAAAAGCTCGATGGGAATATGCTGTTTAATCCTTCTTTTGAGACGGTTATCGAGGGCGGAGATACCGTAATCGCCGTGGGACAGGAAAATAATCTTCAACAACTGGAAAAGATATTGAATCCGGGCAGACAAGGGTTGGCTTAGCGGTTATATTTTGTAGATAATTCTTTTTTCAGTAATTATAATATCGACATACCTGTCATGGGATTCCATTTGAACCTGAGGGATTATCTGGTTCTCAAAAGCAAGAGCAACCTTTCTTGTGGTGATCGACAGTTTTGGAATAAGTCGGTCATAATATCCATCACCGGATCCTATTCTCCCTCCCTTTTCATCAAATGCAACACCTGGAATTATTGCAATGCCGATACATTCGATCGGCACAACGTTGCAACTGCTCGAGTCCGGCTCCAGGATACCTCTGGGACCAGGCGTTAAATTAGCATCCAGGTTGTCAATTTTCATCAATTTCATTTCATGTTTTGTTGTGTTAAAAGCAGGAAGAATGATGATTTTGTTGTGGTTAAGACATCTTTCTATTATTTTTAGGGTATTAACTTCGCTGGTGCTGTTTATATAAAGTAATACAATATTTGATTCCAAAAAGTTGGCAAATTCAAAAAGACGGCTTTCTATTCTTGTAATTTTTTCTTCAATTTCGTTGACTGAAAGTGCAGCCAGTGTTTTTGCTATTTTATTTCGTATTTCAGCTTTTGTTTCTCGAATTTCCTCCATCAGCATTCTCCCGAGCAGATATTTAGAATATTATTTACTATATACAAACATTAACGAATAATGTCAACTCACAATAATTATTGACTATATGGCTTGCCCGTGATACGATTCCCTAAAACTTTTTCAAAATATAGATGCCTGCATTATTAACCTCAACAATCTGATTCAGATGAGATGCAGGCGTTGTAATTTTGTTAAAAGAATATAGGAATTGTTATGCTAGAAATCAAGTTTGTGAGACACAACCTCCCTGAAATTGAAAAAGCTCTTTCAAGGCGAGGAGAAACAGCCGACCTTGAAACTTTTAAACAATGTGATGCCAAACGCAAGACCGTTCTTCTTGAGATTGAAAACCTGAGACATCGCCGCAATGTGGTTTCTGAACAGATAGCGGCTATGAAAAAAGATGGCGAAGATGCAGATGATTTTGTGACTCAGATGCGTGAAGTCGCCGGCAAAATAAGAGAGTTGGAATATCGTTTGTCGGAAAATGAAAACAAAGTAAAACAAATCCTTTTGGGATTGCCGAATATACCCCATAAATCGGTTCCGGCAGGAAAGGACAACTCTGAAAATCCTGTTGTAAAACAGATCGGCACACTGCCTGATTTTGATTTCGAGCCACTGCCTCACTGGGCATTAGGTAAAAAACTTAAGATTTTAGATTTCGAGACAGCAGCTAAAATTACAGGTGCCCGTTTTCCACTCTATTTAGGTAAAGGCGCAAGGCTGGAAAGGGCTCTTATCAATTTTATGCTTGATATTCATACCACAAAACATGGTTACAAAGAGATACTGCCACCTTTTATTGTGAACCGCGACAGCATGACAAATACCGGTCAACTTCCAAAGTTCGAGGAAGACCTTTTCAAGCTTAAAGGGTGGGATTATTTCCTTGTACCCACGGCTGAAGTTCCGGTAACCAACATCCATAAGGGTGAAATCTTAAATGAGGAAATACTGCCGATTCTCTACACGGCTTATACCCCCTGTTTTCGTTCGGAAGCGGGTTCCTATGGAAAGGATACCAAAGGATTGATCCGGCAGCACCAGTTCAACAAGGTGGAGCTGGTCAAATTCACTAAACCGGAAACATCTTATGATGAGCTTGAAACACTTTTAAACAATGCTGAAACTATTTTAAAAATTCTCGGACTTCCTTATCAGGTTGTCAATCTTTGTACCGGCGACCTGGGCTTTTCCGCAGCAAAAACTTATGATATTGAAGTCTGGATGCCCACGGAAAATGCTTACAGAGAAATCTCATCGTGCAGTAATTTTGAGAGCTTTCAGGCCAGACGCGCCAATATCAGGTTAAAAAGAAAAGGTAAAAAGGGTACCGAACTTGTACATACCCTCAACGGATCCGGGCTTGCTGTGGGACGAACGGTGGCCGCGTTACTTGAAAATTTCCAGCAGGCTGACGGATCCGTTCTTATTCCCGAAGCCCTGAGACCCTATATGGGAGGACTTGAAAAAATATCGCCGTGAAACCAGAAGATTTCCCGAAAGAGATTAAATCCTTTATTATTCCGAAACACCATGGCAAACTAATTTATCGGTGCCTTGGCTGTGGCCGGGAGTACGGTATTGATGAACTGCTCTATACCTGTCCGGATTGCGGACAGTTGCTTCTGATATACGATGAACATTTTGAACGCTTAAAAAAGATCCCGGGCAGGATATGGCGCAAGATCTTTGATTATCGTAAGATGCTCACAATCCCGGCACTAAAGGGAATCTATCTTTATCATGAATTTATAGGGCCTGTTATACCGCTCGAATCTGTGATCTATCTTGGTGAGGGGCACACTCCTGTTGTGGAAGCAAACGATTTCCTACAGGGAAAAGCAAACCTTAAATTCTACTTTAAAAATGACGGTCAGAATCCCAGCGCCTCATTTAAGGACAGGGGGATGGCCAGCGCATTGAGCTATATCAACTATCTGGTTCAAAAAGGTCATGCTTCCGATATACTTGCCATATGTGCTTCCACCGGGGATACCTCGGCTTCCGCAGCCTTGTATGCATCCTTTCTTCAACCTCATGTTAAATCCGCAGTGCTTCTACCCCATAAGAAGGTGACACCGCAGCAACTTTCCCAGCCTCTGGGAAGTGGCGCCGCTGTGTTCGAGATGCCGGGTGTGTTTGACGATTGCATGAAGGTTGTTGAAGCCCTGTCGGAAAATTATAATGTCGCACTTTTGAACTCTAAAAATGCCTGGCGGATACTTGGGCAGGAGTCATATTCATATGAAATCGCACAGGTATTTGAGTATGACATGGAAAACAAAGTAGTAGTTGTCCCGATCGGTAATGCCGGCAATATTACTGCTGTAATAAGCGGGTTTTTGAAATTTTATGAGACCGGCATTATAAATTCTTTACCGAAAATATTGGGTGTTCAGTCAGAACATGCCAACCCTGTTTATCGTTATTACCTGGAACCTGATACTGCAAAACGAAAATTTATTCCAGTAGCTGTTAAGCCGAGCGTGGCCCAGGCAGCCATGATTGGCAATCCTGTTTCAATGCCGAGAGTGATTCATCTGGTGGATCTTTATAACAGTTTGTCAGGCAGGCAGAATGTCTTTTTTATAGAGGTTGCCGAACAGTCGATAATGGACTGGGAACTTCTGGCCAACCGTAATGGACATATCGCCTGTACCCATGGCGGCGAATCTCTTGCCGGTCTGA
>RCNB010008560.1_pt1 | contig 10044 bp, 6 predicted proteins | sample 2041321 | NCBI WGS metagenome assembly RCNB01 (sample SAMN09708232, study PRJNA481090) | Marine sediment metagenome, whole genome shotgun sequencing project.
GGAGGTGTTGTATCCAATGTTCAGCATAGGATAAGTAAGCAAGGAAAAGGATGGGCATTATTTTCCGTAGAAGATTATACTGACAATTTTGAATTTAGAATCTTTGGTGAAGAATACCTTAAATTTCGTCATTTTTTAATGAAAAATAATTTTATCTATGTTAGAACATTTATAAAGGAAGGTTGGACAAATAGAGATACAGGAGTAAAAGGAGACCCTCGTATTCAATTTAATAATTTTCAATTATTACATGATGTTATGGATAACTATGCTAAAAAGTTGTCTATACAATTAAATATAAATGATCTGGAGACGGACAAAATTGCCACACTAAAGGAATTGGTTAAAATGCATCCTGGGAAACAGATGCTTAATTTTGTAATTTATGATAATGAGGAGAATATAAAACTGCAGATGCCTAGTAGAAAACAAAAGGTAAAAATATCACAGGAACTACTTGAGGAATTGGAAAGCAGTCAAGTGTTTTATAAGTTGAATTAATTTTATTATTCTTCCATAAAATAAAGCCTCAATTTAATTCTGCAAGGAATAAAAATGTTTTAACGGTCTGATAATTATCATTGTACGTTGTTTATTAAATAAATATCTTATGTGGTTAATCTGAAACGATTTATTAATCTATATAAGATATTAGTTATGAAACGATTTTTACTATTCACTATGTTGTGTGCTTCCTTTTTAGCTTTAGAAGCACAAACAATTACTTGGACAGGTGCTGGAGATGGCACAAATTGGAGCGATTCAAATAACTGGGATTTATTACATGTGCCTACAGATGGAAATGATGTAATTATTCCAGATGGAAGTGTGGTAACTATAAGAGATGGAGATAATGTTAGAATTAAATCCATAAATGTTCAAGGAAATACTGTTCTCACAATAAATGATTGGATAAATTTTAAAGAACCATCTTTATTTGAAGAAAATGTAATTGTTAATTGGCATTTCGGTTCCTTATTTGGTGGTATTTTATCTGATGGAAGTTATGACTGTATTGGAACACTAACTAATAAAGGAACAATATTCATTGATCTTCATACTTCTACATTTTTTCCGCCACAATTGTTGTGTGTTACATTAAATAATGAAGGAATTATAAATCTGATCGAGGGAGGATTGGCTATAGTAGGTAGTGGTATTTTAAACAATGAAGCCAACGGAATAATTAATTTTCAATCGGAAAATACTGTTATAGCTCCATTTATCGATGGTATTGGAATATTAAATAATTATGGAATTATTAGAAAAGAAATAGAATCTGGAGTATCTGTGCTCAGTGTTAATTTATACAATATGGGCAAAATAGAGGTCTTAACAGGAGAATTAGATTTTAATTCTTCATCAGATTCTTACAGTAATGATTTTTTTAATACATATGAAGGAACTATAGGTGGCACTGGTGCAATTAATCTTTCGCAACTAAATAATTTTACCAATAGCGGTACTTTCTCTCCTGGAGCTTCTTCTGGGACTTTAATGTTTATTGGTGATTTCACATCTTCTGACACATCCAAATTAGAAGTTGAAATAGAAGGATTGAATCAAGGTACAGATTATGACTTATTAGCAATTCAAGGCAACGCTATATTTGATGGTGTTGTAGATGTAACAATGGGTTTTGAAGGTGATATAAATGATGAATTTATTATTGCCACTACAACAGGGGCAATTAATTGGTGTAATTTAGCAACAACTGCCACTGCTGTGTTTAATTCTAAACTGTATGATTTTAGCGTACAATGTCGCAATGATAATGAAGTGGTGTTAACTATCACTAATATAACAGATGGACAAACAATTATCTGGACAGGTGCTGGAGATGGCACAAATTGGAGCGATCCAAATAACTGGAGTCCGGCAGTAATGCCTTCATTGACAGATGACGTTACAATACGCCATGGCAGTTCCTTGACCATAGACGTTATTGCCTCTGCAAAATCTATTGAGGTATTGGGAACTTCAACTATCAACGTGCATAATGGGTTAACCTTCACTGATAATTCAACCTTTGGCCCTGATACTGTTATCAACTTGTCTTCAGGAGGTTTTTGGTCTGGAGATACTGGATCAGGTGCTCATATTAGTAATTTAACCAATCAAGGAACTATTAATATTTCAGGATCAGCAGGTTTATCATATTGTAATTTTAATAATGAGGGTACAATTAATATGTTAGCAACAGGAGCTTTATGGCTCTACACTGATAGCGTACTTAATAATCTGGCAACTGGTATTATAGATATGAAGGATGAATGTGATATCCTTCCTATGATTCCGGTGCCCGGATATTATACTATTGGTTTACTAAACAATTATGGAATAATTAAAAGATCAAATGGTTCAGGATATGCAGATATTATGGTTCCGACATATAATTTTGGAATTATTGAAGCGCTATCAGGAACTATACGATTTTCAAATTTCGATGTAAATAATGAGGTAGATGGAATTGTTAGAGGTATAGCTAATGTAGATATCACAAGTGCATCCAATTTTATAAATAATGGTACTTTATCACCTGGAAATTCTACAGGAGTTTTAACGGTTATTGGAGATTTTACATCTTTAGCAACATCTAAATTGGATATTGAAATCAATGGATTAATCCAAGGAACAGAATATGATCTGCTGGAAATTCAAGGCGATGCCGTATTAGACGGAGTTGTAGATATAACTATGGGATTTAATGGTAAAATTAACGATGAATATATTATAGTTAACACTTCTGGAACAATAACGGATTGTAATATTACATCAAGTGCTACTGCAGAGTTTAACGGAAACCAATATGATTTTTCAGTAGCATGCAGGAATAACAATGAGGTTGTTTTAACCCTAACTAATATTACTTTAGGTGTAGATTCCAACGAAGCCGCAGATAAAAACATTCTGTTATTTCCAAACCCAGTAATTTCCGATTTTACTTTAAGAAACAGTAGTAATCAGAATTTAGAATCAGTTTTTATAATTGATCTTAATGGCCGTATAATGGAAGAGATTACTGTAGAAGGAATGGAAAAAGACAAAATAATTTCGTTACAAAATTATGCAACTGGTCTTTATCTAATTAAAGTAAATACAGGAAATAATAGCATAACAAAGAAAATAGTAAAACTATAATATTACTTATATGAAATCTGTCGTTTCTGTGAATGAAGGAATCTCATTAAATAATAGTTGAAATTATTTCAAGCAGATTTTTTGCGCAAAGGATTGAGCAATTGTTGGAGCTCTTTTTTGTCACCTTGAGCGCAGTCGAAAGGTCTACAAAAAAAGCGACTGGCGAAAGCCTGACCCTCGGAAACTTTAGTGAAGGAGGGATGCGCCCAACTTTGCTTATTGCTATGAGTATTGATAAGCTTCGTAGGGCAGACCCAAACCAATAATAAAACCTAACAATAATGCTATAAGTAAAACAAATTGTCAGGTTGTAAGCTTTGGCAGAATTTTTGACTAATTTTGCATATTAATAAGTAGTAATACTCAATAAAAAATTAAATTATGGCATTAGAAATAACAGATGCAACGTTTGAAGAAACCGTATTAAAAAGTGATAAACCAGTAATGGTTGATTTTTGGGCAGCTTGGTGTGGTCCATGTAGAATGGTTGGACCAATCATAGAAGAATTAAGTAAGGATTATGATGGTAAAGCTGTTGTTGGCAAGGTAGATGTAGATGCAAACCAGGAATTTGCTGCTAAATATGGCGTAAGAAACATACCAACCGTTTTAGTATTTCAAAATGGTGAGGTTGTTGGACGTCAGGTTGGTGTAGCACCAAAAAATGTTTATGCAGAAGCAATAGACGCACTTTTATAAAATAAACGTGAAAGAATGTATAAAAGGTTTGCCAATAAGGCAAACCTTTTTTAGTTTAGATAACTCATGAACTTAAAAGAGGAACTAAATAAAGCAGGAGGATTTAAAAACCTTGAACTACTAGCAAAACAAGTAGTAGAAGGTTTTATAGCAGGGATGCATAAAAGTCCGTTTCATGGGTTTTCTGCCGAATTTGCAGAACATAAAATCTATAATGCAGGAGAAAGTACCAGGCATATAGATTGGAAATTATTTGGTAAAACTGAAAAGCTATATACCAAACGATTTGATGATGAAACCAACTTACGTCACATCATTATAGATAATAGCAGTTCTATGCATTATCCTAAGATGAATACCTTCACTATTGACAAATTGAATAAAATCGCGTTTTCTTCATTAGCTTCTGCCTCGATAATCCAAATGCTAAAAAAGCAAAGGGATGCTGTAGGATTGAGCATTTACAGTGATACTTATGATTTTTATGCGCCTGAAAAAGGAAGTGAAAGACATCATATCATGATAATGAATCAGTTAAAGGAAGCTGTCGTTTCTAAACCTATTAATAAACAAACAGAGACATATACCTATTTACATCAAATAGCAGAAAAAATACGTAGGCGATCTTTAATCTTTTTGTTTACGGATATGTTTCAAACAGAAACAGATCATACTAAATTATTTGAGGCTTTAAGGCATTTAAAGTACAACAAACACGAAGTGATTTTGTTTCATGTTTTTGATAAAAATAAAGAACTTGCTTTTAATTTTGATAATAAGCCCAAGAGGTTTATTGATGTTGAGACCGGAGAATACATCAATTTATATTCAGAAAATGTAAAGGATAACTACGAAAAAGCGGTAGTAGATTATTTTAAAGAAATAAGATTAAAATGCATGCAATACAAGATAAAATATGTAGAAGCTGACATAAATAATGATTTTAATAATATACTAACGACATTCTTAATTGAAAGACAAAAATTTGTTTAGTTATTGCAATAGAAAAAAAGCATAAAAACATTTGTGATATAAAAAATGGAATGTATATTTGCAACCGCTATAAAGCAACGGTTTGGTAGTTCAGCTGGTTAGAATACCTGCCTGTCACGCAGGGGGTCGCGGGTTCGAGTCCCGTCCAGACCGCAAGTTGCAAGAAAGCTCCTACTTTTAAGGAGCTTTTTTTAATAACAAAAAGTAGTTGTGTTGATTGATATACTAAACTGTATATCAATGGTTTAAGTAGTTAAACCGATGGAAAGCTTTCCTTTTTTCTAACCGAAAATGGGGATGCTTTTTTGTTTTAGAGGGGACGTTTTGGGGGACGGTTTTGGCCTATGTAACCAAAAATATATATTATGTTTAAAAATAATTTTTACGCTTTATTTCTTGATTTTTGAAGCTTGTGTTGTCATATTTTTTAGCCTGAAAAATCAATTTATTAATCGATTCTTCAATTTACAGACAACCATCCAAATATAATTATAAATATTTATTTAGATATAGATCCATTTTTTAAGCTTCATATTAAACTAAATAGTTTGTGTAATTACGTGGTGTTCTAAATTTAAATACCAGTTATAGTCAACAACTGTCCTCATTCACTTCATGGTCGGTATCTGAATCCATTACCTAATAATCAATAATTCCTGGTTCACTTTAGTTCCCAAATTAGCGAGATAACATGTTTAAAGCGCTTAACAAAGCCGATTTTTCAGTCAATTTAAACTTTATTAGGTATTCAGGCCTGTAATTGTCTATTAGAGAAGCGGAATTTCTATAATATCCGGATGTAAATAATTAATATTGTTCTTATTACAGATTATTAATATTAAAACATAAAAATTATGAAAGAATTATTATTAGAATACTTAAAAGGAAATAACCAAATTCGATTTTTTTGGGCATGAAGCACAACGTTTAGTATATGAAACGTAGCATCCCGGAGGGTGCTATGATTTCATATACAGTGTTATGGGCTTTCCCTTTTTTATCTTTAACAAATATTTCCTTAAATCGAATTATTTTTAAAAAGTTTAGATGAATCTATATCGACTAGGAAGATATTCCTTCTTTTCTCTTATAATGACAATCTCTTCAATCTGTGACTATAAGTGCACCAAAAGAATTTAATTCAATTTCGACCTCATTGAGGTTACCTCTTTTATGAAATAAGACTTTGTTATATCCTTCTAAATTATTATTAAAAATTTTGTCCTTATCAGAAAAATTTAAATATACAGTTACGGTTTGTTCTCTGTTCTCTCTAGTATATCCCAATACATCTTCTGGAAGTTCTTTGTTATCTATAAATTTCGTTGTTCCGTCTTTCAAAACAGGAAATTGCTTACGAATTGCATGTAAACTTTTATAGGTTTGAAGTAAAGAGTTTTTATCATGCGATTGACCCTCTACATTAATACTTGTATAATTCTGTTGAATTGGTAACCAAGTATTATCAGTGGAAGAGAATCCAGCTGCTTTCTCATTGCTCCACTGCATTGGAGTTCGACAATTATCACGATTCAGCAATACTCCTATATCTTCTCTAATCCATTTTGGAATGCCTAACCAACTCACAGAAAGAGGATCTTGAGCTTCATTAAGTGGAATTTTACCAGTTGTCATTCCTATTTCCTCACCTTGGTAGGTAAATGGAACACCTCTCATAGAAAGCTGAAAAGTTGCCAGAATTTCCGCTTTTCTCACATCGTTGTCTAGTCTTGTTATACTTCGGACTTGATCGTGATTGCTAAAAACATAGGTAGGGACTAATGGTGAAGGGTAGAAAGCCTCATATTCTTCACCTTTTTGACGAAAGTAGTCTGCAGAAAACTCAAAACTTTCTAAAAAATCAAAAAGAAAAACCAAATTCAACCCATCCTGTTTTTCTAATCCCAACAATTCGCGCATATGCCTGTGAGATCCAAAGACCTCACCTACCATGAATCTACCATCAGAATACGATTCAAGTATTTCTCGTAATTCTTTAGCAAATTCCAGAACCTCGGGTTGATGGAAATTATACTTGTGTTCTTCAAAAGCCCATTTACCTTCATTCATATTATTTAAACCGAATAATGATGCAGGATTGTCAGGATAACTCGTGTCTTCAAAAATGAAATTAAAGATGTCTAGCCTAAACCCATCTACGTCCTTATCTAACCAGAATTTTACAGTTTCGAAAATTTCAGCTTTCACCTCAGGATTAGACATGTTTAAATCTGGTTGGAATGGTAGAAAAGCTGCATAATAATATTGATCTCTTTCCTTTACATAATTCCATCCTGAGATTTGTCCCAAAATATTTTTCCAGTTATTGGGAGGGTTATTACCTTTACCATCCTTCCATACATACCAATCACTTTTTGGGTTATCTTTTGAGCTTTTTGATTCCAAAAACCAAGGATGTTCATTTGAAGTATGATTTAATACGAGGTCAAAAACAATTTTCATATCAAGTTTATGAACTTCGTTTATCAAGCTATCCACTAGAACTAAATTCCCATATTCGGGTTGTATAGATTGATAGTCGCTTATATCGTAACCGTGGTCTTTTTGGGGGCTTTTAAAGAAAGGAGAAAACCAAATGGTCTCAAAACCAACAGATTTTATATAATCTAATTTACTTATTATACCACTTATGTCCCCAATTCCGTCTCCATCGCTATCTTTAAAGGACCTAGGATAAACTTGATACACTGATGTTTGCTTCCACCAATTTTTAGAGTCGCTTGTATCATATTTAGGAGTAACTTGACTAGGTAATTCGCCTAAAAGTGCTTCATTATTATGATTATCTGCTAGGTTCAGCCAGATGACATAAGTGAGAAATAATAGAATCAAACCAATAATAATTGCTGTATACTTCAATATTCGTCTCATGTTTTTATTACTTTTTTAGATTTCAAAACTTTTTATATTTGCTTTTGTGTTGATCAAGGATTATTAGAACCAGTTTTACTAGGTGCTATTGAAATCAAAAATTGCCCATAACGGTCTTGCTAAGTTGCGTGGGCAATTTCAAAGAGTTGACCTCTCAAATCGCTAAAGAAGCAAGCCGATTTAATTAACTTATTTGTGTTTTAGCAATCCCCATTTTTAAATCTCGAACTCCTTTGAAAATAGAGAAAGTGAGTCATTTAATTGGCTTGCTGGTGTTTCTTAATTGCTCTAAACTTTCAAACTGAGCATCACCGCCCATGAAATTTAGCTTTTGTTATAGCCAGTTCTTTTTTTTACTATTACTACTTCTTGTAGGATATTGTTTGTATAACTTCATCTTCCTTTATTTCATATTTAAAATCCATGTTTAGTTTACTATGCATAATAGCAACATGTCCCCAAAAGTATTTTTCAAACTCATCAATTGTAATTCCAAGCATAGGTCCATCTCTATAGTAAATTTTATAGGGTCGATTCGATTTGGCAACAATTACTGAATCAGATTCCGAAATTATCTGATATTGACCACCGGGATAACTTGTCATAACGTAATGTCCGGATTTAGCAACTGTAGCTAAGGTTGCATTGTTTGGATTTCCAAGACTATGATGTTTTCCAACGAATTCAGCAAAATCCTCAACGGTTTGGCCCATACTTTTTGCATAAGCAATTCCTGTACAGATATACCAGTCAACACGCCAGGCAGTAAAACTATGTTTGCTTTCAAGAGTTGTTTCTTGAAGTTGGGTTTTGAAAGCTGAATTATCTTGAGCGTAGCTTAAAACATAAAGCATAAGTCCAACTGATGTTAAAAGAAACCTATTAAATGTTTTCATAGCTGTTATGTTTAGTTTGTCCTAAGTTTTAATGTGCTCTAACGGCTCGTATAAGAATAGTAGCCGACTACGGATTACAAACTTGTCGATTTACAAGACAGTTGAAGCGGGCTACAACCCCAGCTTTTACTAATGTCTCGGCTATTATTTTTATACATCTTAAGTTTGTAATCTATTAAATTAGAGTATTAATCAGAAAGAACAAAAGAGAGAATTAAGGTTATTTTATACGGTGAAGCTTTAGACTTCGACAACATTGGTAATCCTCTCTCTTTTCCTACTAAGATTTCGTTCAGTTCTGTGAGACTTTAGATCTCGATTTCAAGTTGTTGAAACGTCAGTAGTTCGTTCTTTCCAAATTTCAATTCTTATGAATAAATATAAAGAAATTTATGGAATCGACATCAGTAAAGATGTCTTTGATGTTTATGGTTCAGAGACTGGTCATAACCAGTTTAAAAATGATGAGCAAGGATTTAAAAGTTTTCTAAAGCACTTGCCAGAGGGATCTATAGTAGTTATGGAAGCTACAGGTTATTATCATTATCGATTAGCTCAGTTTTTATACAAATCAGGTGTGTCTGTTTCGGTAGTAAATCCGTTGTCAGTAAAACGTTTTATTCAGATGAAGCTAGCTAAGGTAAAGACAGATAAGAGTGATGCTAAAGCAATATGCGAATATGGTATGGTGAATGAAGTTCCGCTTTACACAGCCTTAACAGATGTTCAAAGTGAGTGTTTACAATTGTTTAGATTGTTAGATAATTATTTAAAGAAACGAACCCAAACCAAGAATAAGAAGCATGGCGAGGAAGTTTTAGGTATTCCGTCAAAGTATGTTTATAAGTCGTTACAACGGGATTTAAAGCACTTGGATAAAGAGATAAAAGGCATAGAAGCACGTTTGTTAGAGTTAGTAAAACAAGACCAACAAGCTCAATTAACCTTATTAAAAAGCATACCAGGGATGGGTGTAAAAACCGCATTGTTTTTAATAGTAGTAACCGATGGTTTTAAGAAGTTTGAAACAGCATCACAATTATGTAGTTATGTAGGCATCACGCCAACCATACGAGAATCTGGAAGCAGTGTAAGAGGTAGGAGCAGGATTAGTAAAGTGGGTAACAAGAAACTGCGAAATTTACTGTTTTTATGTTCTTTTTCAGCATGCAAGCACAATAAGGCTTGTAGAGAGATTTATGAACGAATAGTGGCTAAAGGAAAGAGTAAAAAATTAGCATTAATAGCAGTATCAAATAAGTTGCTAAAACAAGCATTTGCTATAGCGAAAAGTGGACGACCTTATGATGAAAACTTTGTTTCAAAATTAGCTTAAAATTGCTTGTTTTTTAACTCAGTTCTTTGTTGTGCATTGCAGTTGAGTTCTTTTTGAAAATTTAAATACCGTAATGCTTATTCATAT
>RCNB010003070.1_pt1 | contig 10042 bp, 9 predicted proteins | sample 2041321 | NCBI WGS metagenome assembly RCNB01 (sample SAMN09708232, study PRJNA481090) | Marine sediment metagenome, whole genome shotgun sequencing project.
ATTACTCACAGGTGAATACCTTGTACTCAATAAGGACTGTTGACGGATCATAATACTCAACCATCTTATCAAACCATTGGAGCCACTATGTATAAATCAGATGGATTGCGACAAGGGAGAGGTAAGCGTTTACCACATCGACAACCGCGCGGCCAATGCCTCGCGCCGCACCTGTGACCAGTGCGTAGCCTCCGTATCGGGCGTGGAGCCCGACCTTCATAGAATCTCCCACGTCGTTCTCCGTCAAGCCGTCATCAACCGACCCTTGGCACGAGAGCGGTCGTGAATCCAGAAGGCGAGGAACACGACGGCCAATCCCACGATGCCGCCGATCCCGTAAAAGGGGGCCAGCCAGGTGGGCGCTCCGAAGGTGAGGTCATGGGCTGCGGCGGTCAGCGCCAGCATCGTACCGCGCGCGACTGCGGTCGCCACGACCGATTCACTTCGGACACGAACGTAGACAAACACCCAAGATGCGATGATGCACCATGGGAGCGCCATCGCCACGGCGGCCACGCCCGGAGTGCCGTAGAGATTTCCGATCGCCACAGAGGGTGCGAGCCACAGCCACCACAGAACCCCAATCTTGGTCGACCTGGACCAGAAGCTTCCCGACACTTCACGGAAGAAATAGCCGCGGAAAGCGACCTCTTCGCATAGTCCCGGGATCAGATTGAACGTGAGACCCGCCGGCATCCCCATGACGATCAGCATCAGTGGATGTGGCGGCGGGCTCTCGGCGAGGTACTCGTTGAACTGGGTGAGCTGATCCGCGGGCACGGTGGATCGCTTCGTCTCGATCAACCGCTCGACCGTCAGCACCGGCTCGAAGCCATTGCTCCAGGTGACCAGCATCCCGATGAACAACACGGCAACAGGGAGCAACCAAGCGATGCCCCACCAACGGTTCACCGAAAACCGGAGACCGAGCGGCTTTAGAATCGGTTGCTTCAGCCAGGGCCCCTGCACGAGCAAGACCGCGACCAACGCGGGCACCGTGTACCAGAAGGCGACAGCCCGCCCGGCGGCGCCGGCCCATTCAATGCCGTTGAGCCACATTCCGAGGACGGGGGTCCAACTCCCGATCGCCATCAAAGCGAATGGGACCCAGATCAATCTCGCCTTGCTGAGCCTCGGGCTCACCGAAAGCGTTTCCACGCGGCGAACTCGGCTTCCTGGAACGCCGCGTAGCGCTTCTGCAGTCGAATGAGCTCCCCATACACACGTGGCAATTGGGGCGCTAGCGCGAGCAACACCCGCCCGGTCGCTTCGGCATCGCCGGCGGCGCGGTGTGCTTGTTCGAGCGGGATGCTCAGATGCTTGGCGACATCGCCGAGCTTTCGGCTCTTGAGTTCCTTGAGGATTTCCCGCGCCCACACCAGGGGATCCACCCAGACGACGTCTTCGCGTGTAGCCGGCGGCAAGTCTCCCGGCGTCATGCCCTCCGGGGCAGTCCGCGCGATCTCTGCGAGGATGAAGCCGCGGTCGAACGAGGCGTTGTACGCCACAGGGAGGGTTCCTTGAAGCAGTTCGAGGACACGGGGCATTACTGTTGCGAAGTCCGGCGCACCGGCCAGCTCTTCGTCGGTGATTCCGTGGATGGCGCGCGACTCTTCGGGCACCGGGATGCCGGGGTTGACCAGCAAGCTCTCGCGGCTCGTCACAGAGCCCTTGTCGAATCGCACTAGGCCAATCTCAATCACTCTATCGGTTTGGGAATCGCGACCCGTCGTTTCGAAATCAATGACCGTGAACGGAATGCTTTCCCAGGACGAACCTGGTTCGAACTCGCGGCACAAGCCTTCGACGTTCTGAATCGCCTCGGCGATCAGGTCAGCAATGCCTGGATAGTGGCGCCCCGTTGGAAAGCACCCACACACATCGGTTCGTCCCCGCACGTCCGGAAGATGCACTGCATGGCCGCCCCCACGCAAGTCGTATAAAGGATAAACGTGGCTTCGAGGTATCGCACACGCTTCGCCCCTTCACCCACGGGCAAGATGCACCCCGGGCATGCGCGGACCGCCCTGGCGACGTGGCTTCAAGCGCGCAAGCAGGGCGGCCGGATCGTGATGCGGATCGAGGACATCGATCGTCCGCGGGTGGTTGCGGGATCGGCGGATGAGATCTGCCGCGACCACGAGTGGCTCGGGCTCGACTGGGATGAGGGTCCCGTATTCCAATCGACCCGCGACGACGCCTACGAGCGAGCTCTCCAACGCCTCGAGGCTGCGGGCATGGTGTACCCCTGCACCTGTTCCCGAAAAGAGATCGCGGCGATCGCGAGCGCGCCGCACGGCGACGACGGATTGCAGTATCCAGGCACCTGCCGTGACGGCCCAACTAAACCTGGGAAACCTGCGGCGCTTCGGTTCCGCCTCCAAGACCCGTCACCCGGATTCGAAGACCTCCTGTGCGGCGCCTATCCCGAAGGCCGAGGCGGTGGCGACTTCGTCCTTCGTCGCGCGGACGGTATCTGGGCGTATCAGCTTGCGGTCGTCGTCGACGACGCTGAACAAGACATCACGGAGGTGATTCGCGGAGAGGATCTACTCTCGTCTACGCCACGGCAGATCGCGTTGTACCGCGCGCTTGGCTACCCGGTTCCGCGATTCGCGCACGTGGGCTTGGTCGTCGACCGGGAAGGGAGCCGACTGGCGACCCGGCATCGCGCCACCTCGATCGAGTCAATTCGTGCCTCCGGAGGCTCACCCGAGGAGGTCATTGGGGAGCTCGCGTACTCGCTTGGATTGACCGCGACGAGTGCTCCCATTCGAGCGGACCAGTTGATTGCGTCCTTTCGCCTTGGCGAGATCCCCCGCTCATCGTTCACTTGGAATGCTCAGGGTTGACATTAATTGAATTTTCGACGCTGAATTGCGGTGAGCATGAGTTGAGGAACGAATAGTGATATCGAGCGAACGGCTGATGGAGATCGTAGAGCACCTGACGGAGCTCGACCCCGTCAGAACCTACTCTCAGCGCGGCGCCAACTTGATCGCGGGACTAGTCGGGGCCCATTCGTTTCGACTCGATCGTCCCAATGCCGATCCGTTGAGTAGCGAGTCTGCCCTCACCACGACCGACCCGACGATCTCTTTACCCCTTCGGCAGGGCCGCACACTCATCGGAACGCTCCATTTGGAGATCGTCGGTGATGCGCCCGCTGGCAACCAACTGGAGCTCCTGAAATGGGCGTCACGGCTCTTCGGGAGAGGTCTCGACTATGCGGAGCGCCTCACCGACGAAGGAAGTCGAAGGCCGGGCGAGGCGATCGAAGAGACGCTGCGTCGTGCTCCTCTCACTCCGCGTGAGCGAGATGTCGTTTCGCTGCTGGTCGCCGGCTCGAGCACTCGCGATATCGCAGCCGACACGGGGCTCACCGTATCGACCGTCAACACCTACCTGAAACGAATTTTTTCCAAGCTCGGTGTGCATTCGAGGGTGGAGCTGATTGCTCGGATGGCTGGGACAGCTACCATCCCCCCGCGCGCCAGCTACGAGGCGCCGCTCCCTGATTGATGGATCGCGACGACGCACTCACTCATTTGGATCGCGACGGTCAGGCCCGAATGGTCGACGTTGGCGAGAAGAACAAGACCTCACGGGAAGCGCGCGCTCGCGCGACCCTGCGGATGAAACCCGAGACGCGCAGGGTGCTGCTGTCCGGTGAAGTGCCCAAGGGCGATGCGCTCGCGACAGCGCGCATTGCCGGCATTCAAGCAGCAAAGCGAACGTCGGAGCTGATCCCGCTGTGTCATCCGCTCGCGATCACCGGCTGCGAAGTGACGTTCGAGCCCGCCGCCGACCAAGAGCGATTCGTCATCGAGGCATCGGTCCGGTGTGCCGATCGCACCGGCGTCGAGATGGAAGCGCTCACTGCTGCGACTGTCGCCGCGCTCACCCTCTACGACATGCTGAAAGCAATCGACCGTGGAATGGCGATCGAAGAGGTGGTGCTTCTCGAGAAGCAAGGTGGCCGGAGCGGTCACTACCGTCGCTGAGCCTAGTCTCGACGGACGATTCGTCGAAGGGCCTGCCAGTCGGTGCCGCTTATCTCTCGCGTGACGATCAAGACTGCGGACGCGCTGAAGAACCCGAGTGCGAGCGCTACGAGAGCCATGAACGGGGAGTCGTGCGGAACCGCGGCCGCCGTCGCGTATCCCGCGCCGGCCGCCAAGCCGGACCGAATCCAAGTGGCGACTGGGATGAACACCCCGAACTGTCGATAGATTGCCCAGGCTGACAGGATGAGCGCGACCACCATTCCGAGCGCTGTGCCCGTCGCCGATGCTTCGAGAGTGTGTTCGCCGAGCCCCGCGCGCATCAACAGGAGCCTGTTCGCAACAACCACGACTAGCAGCGACACGCCCGCGATGATCGCCGCGACAGAGGGCTTCCCCGCTCCACTGATCGCCGTCGCGGCCACGGCGAAGAGCGCGAACGCAACCACGCCGAAGACCAGAATCGCAAGAGCAGGCGCCCCGGCCAGGTACTCCGCTGGGTATGCAAGCTGCATGACCCCGTGGGCCGCGCCCGAAGTCGGGGCCGCCACCAGCAGCAAGAGCAGCAAGGAAAAGCGCATGGCGTGCTGAATCGTCGAACGCGCCGCTTCCCGATTGCCGATGCTCGTGGCCTTGCTGATCATCGGGAATACGATGAACGTGAGCGAGATGATCAGTTGGTAGGGAACGAAGGCGAAGGTCTGCGCAGCGCGGTAGTATCCGACGTACTGATTCGCGAGGTCGACGGCGGCCTCGCTGCTTGCTGCGCCGGCGATTGCAATCTCCGTGGCGGTCCGCTTCAGGACTTGAAGATCGATCATCAAGATGCCGTTGAGGCAGATCTGGTAGGTCCAGATCGGCATCATGAACCCGATCCAACGACGAAGCGGAATCGGCTCGCCGCGCTTGCCGAACCCGATCCAGATCAGGCTGATCGACAAGATCGTCGCGGAGGCGGTCGCGAATCCGGCCACGGCACCGATCGCGCCGAACCCGAGTGCTGCCCCCGCGAGAATGCCTACGGTACGGAGCGTCGAGAAGGTGACATCCAAGCGGGCCTGTTTCGAAAACCAATGGCGCCCGTTGAGACTGCCAACCACCGCGGCATATAGCGCGTAGGCGAACACGACGACCGATGCGACCCGGAGGAGCCGCGTCAGTTGGTCGTCCAGAAGCAGTCCCGCGATCGCCGGCGCGAGGACGAAAAGCGCCACGGCGAGGGTGCCCCCCAGCAAGGTCTGCAAGCGAAGCCCCTGCCGAAGAGTCACTTCAGCGCGAGGCTCATCCTCGCTCACGAACTTCGACACCGACTGGATCGTCGCGACGATGAGCACGTTCGTGAGAATCGCCACGCCGCTCATCGTCGCCGCGTAGAGCCCGAACTCCTTCGCTTCCCCGAAGATCCTCGGGAGGAGGAGCTGCACGGCGTAGCTGGAGACGATGAAGTAACCCTTGGCGCCGGCAATCGACACCAGCCCGCGCCCGGCTCGGCGCGCGTCTTCGGAGGAATTCACCGCGGCCGGTTGTGCCGCCCCGCGTGTCGATGGTCAAGGGTTGACTTGGATCGAGGCATGAAGCCAACTACGCCCCTGTGAAGCTGATGTTCTTCAAGTCGAGGCGGGGGGCTTACGGGCGCTTGATCTCGGCAGCGGGCATCCTGGCAGCCGTCGTCCTGGTCGGGGCTACCGCGTATTTTGCGGTCGGCGATGGCCGCTGGAGCTGGTTCGACTGCTTCTACATGACCATCATCACGCTCTCGACGGTCGGCTTTGCCGAAACGCTCGAGGGCATGAACGAACTTCCCGAGGCCCGCGCCGTGACGATCGCCCTGATCATTCTCGGAAGCGGAACATTGCTTTATTTCATTTCTAGTCTCACTGCTTTGATTGTAGAAGGTGATTTGCAGGGGATTCTGAGGCGTCGAAGAATGCAACGCTCGATAGCTAAACTGGATAAGCACGTCATTGTCTGCGGGATCGGCACCACCGGGCGACACATCGCGACCGAGCTACGTGCGGTGGGTGTCCCCTTCGTCGTCATAGACAGAGACCGCGAGCGCCTCGATGAGCTCAGCGAGGAGTTCCAAGACGAGCTGCTCTTCGTCATTGGCGATGCGACCGACGACCATGTGCTGGAGCTGGCTGGAATCGAGAACGCTCGCGGCGTGATCTCGGCGCTCAACGATGACAAGGCCAACCTTTTCGTGACCATCAGTGCGCGTGCCCTCAATCCCACCGCTCGAATCGTGGCCAAATCGATCGAGCCTTCCACCGAGGCCAAGCTACGGCGCGCAGGCGCCGATTCGGTTGTCGCACCCAACTACATTGGTGGGGTTCGCCTCTTCAGTGAGATGGTCAGCCCGAAAGCGGCGGCGTTCCTCGATCGCATCGTTCAGTTTGGAAGTGGCATCAAGGTGGGGCTCGAGGCGATCGACGTCCCTGCAGAGAGCCCGCTCGTTGGCCAACGTCTCGCTGAGACCGACATCCGGGCGGCCGGGGCCCTAGTGGTTGCGGTCCACCGATCCGATGGGGACTACGTCTACAACCCCGGTAGCGAACACCTGCTCGAAGCCGGAGACTCGCTGATCGTCCTGGCGGACTCGGAAGACATCGCCGCGCTCCGCCGGACGGTTGAAGGCTGAGCGGCTCCGAGGGGCTCGGTTTTGCCGAGAAATTCGGAAGCAATTTCTGCCTCCTGAGGACCTTGACGACCTCTAGCGGGTGGTTAGGTTGGCTCAACTCCGACGGCAGTTCGGGGGCAGAAGGAGATAAGAAAACATGGGAAAGATTATCGGCATCGACCTCGGGACGACCAACTCTGTCGTCGCGGTGATGGAGGGCAAAGACCCGAAGGTCATCGTCAATGAGGAGGGTGACCGGATTACACCGTCGGTGGTGGCATGGGACGACCAGGGCGAGGTCCTCGTCGGCCAGATCGCCAAGCGGCAGTCCATCACCAACCCCGAAGGCACCGTGTATTCCACGAAGCGTTTCATGGGACGTCGTTTCGACGAGCTCGGCGACGACGCCACGCGCATGCCCTACCACGTCGTGCAACGTGAGAACGGCGACGCCGGCTTCGAGGTAAAAGGCAAAACCCTTTCGCCGCCGGAGGTGTCCGCGCAGGTGCTCCGCAAGCTGAAGAAGGCAGCGGAGAACTACCTGGGTGAGTCGGTGACCGAAGCGGTCATCACCGTCCCGGCGTACTTCAATGACTCTCAGCGTCAGGCCACCAAGGATGCCGGCAAGATTGCCGGGCTCGAGGTGAAGCGAATCGTCAACGAGCCGACTGCGGCCGCGCTCGCATATGGCCTCGACAAGACCGAGGATCACCTCATCGCCGTGTACGACTTCGGCGGCGGGACATTCGACGTCTCGATCCTCGAGGTCGGCGACAAGGTCGTCGATGTCGTGAGCACCAACGGCGATACCCACTTGGGTGGTGATGACATCGACCAACGGGTCATCGAGTACCTGGTCGCCGAGTTCAAAAAAGACACCGGCATCGACGTGGGCGGGGACAAGATGGTCCTGCAGCGCCTCAAGGACGCCGCAGAAAAGGCGAAGATCGAGCTCAGCACCAAGCTGGAGACCACGATCAATCTACCGTTCCTGACGGCCGACGCCGCAGGCCCCAAGCATCTCAACATCCGCCTGACCCGCGCGAAGCTCGAGTCGATGATCGACGATCTGGTGCAGCGCACGCTGGAGCCCTGCAAGAAGGCGCTCTCGGACGCTGGCAAGACCGCGGCGGACATTGCCGAGGTCGTCTTGGTCGGTGGTTCGACGCGTATGCCGGTCGTCCAAGAGATGGTCAGCAAGTTCTTCGGCAAGGAGCCCCACAAGGGCGTGAACCCGGACGAAGTCGTGGCACTGGGCGCTGCCGTTCAGGCAGGCGTCCTCTCAGGCGACGTGCAGGACATGGTCTTGCTGGACGTCACGCCGCTCAGCTTGGGTGTCGAGACACTCGGCGGCGTCATGACCGCGCTCATTCCAAGGAACACCACGATTCCAACACGCAAGGAAGAGGTGTTCTCGACGGCCGAGGACAGCCAGACGAAGGTCGAGATTCACGTCCTTCAAGGCGAGCGCGCGGAGGCGGGCAGCAACCGAACCTTGGGGCGTTTCCACCTCGAGGGCATCATGCCGGCGCCGCGAGGCATCCCGAAGATCAAGGTCATCTTCGACATCGACGCCAATGGCATCCTGTCGGTGACCGCAAAGGACGAGGCGACCGGCAAGGACCAGAAGGTCACCATAACCTCGAATAGCGGTCTGTCCGATGACGAGATCGACAAGATGGTGGAGGATGCCGCTTCCCACGAGGACGATGACAAGAAGCGCCGTGAGCAGGTGGAGGCCCGCAACAAGGCAGACCAGCTGGCCTACGGTGTCGAAAAGGCGCTCGAGGACGTCAAAGACAAGCTTCCCGCCGACAAGGTCGCCGACGTCGAGGGCAAGGTGAAGTCGCTTCGCGAGGCCATCGAAGCCAACGATTCGACGGCGATGGCCACCCACACCGCTTCTCTCGAGGCTGCGATGAAGGAGATCGCCGAAGCCGCCTATAGCGCTGCTGGCGCAGAAGCCGGTGCCGCCGGTGAAGCCGCCCCTGGCGCGGCTGCCGAGGAGCCGAGCAAGGCCGATGATGATGTCATCGACGCCGAGTTCGAAGAGGACTGACAACTCCGGTCTGACAACCCCCGAAAAGCCCCGCTCGGTTCAGCGCCGCGCGGGGCTCTTCATTGTGCTTGCCCCAATCCGCCCAAGCTCTATGTAATACGACAGCCGCCCGAGCTTGGGGGCTTCATTTCACATGCCGGCACTCGAAATTCCTTTCTTCGGCACCTTGGTGCTTTGCCTGATTCTCATCAGCGCCTCGTACACGATGGCCGTCGCCATGGGAGCGGGCCGGGGGCGACCGCATCTGCTGCCCTCCGCGCGCTGGGGAACGTACGCCACATGCGCACTCGTCCTCGTGGCGGTCTGCGTGCTGGCCTATGCCTTCCAGGTTCACGACTTTCGCATCCGATATGTCGCACGCTACAGCGATCGATCGATGCCCTGGGGGTACCTGATCGCATCGCTCTGGGGCGGCCAAGATGGCTCCCTGCTGTGGTGGGCGTTTCTGCTTTCGGGGTACACCTTCTTCGTGACCCGCTGGCTTCGCGGGCGCTACACGGAGCTGCAGCCGTGGATCATCGCGACGCTGATGAGCATCCTGATCTTCTTCGCTGTGTTGATGCTCTTCGCGGCCAATCCGTTTGCGACCTACATCCGAACGACGCCTGGAGACGGAGAAGGTCTCAATCCGCTGCTTCAGAACTACTGGATGGCTATCCACCCGCCCTCGCTCTACATGGGCTTCGTAGGCTGGTCGGTTCCGTTCGCGATCCTGATCGCCGCACTGATCACGGGTCGCCTCGGCAATGAATGGGTTCGCGCGGCGCGCCTCTGGTCGATGATCGCTTGGTCGTTCCTATCTCTGGGGTTGTTGCTCGGCTGCCTGTGGTCGTACGAAGAGCTCGGCTGGGGCGGATACTGGGCCTGGGACCCGGTGGAGAACGCGTCGTTCCTGCCATGGCTCGTCGGGACGGCGTATTTGCATTCCGTGCTGATCCAAGAACGACGCCACATGATGAAGGTGTGGAACGTCTTCCTCCTGGCGCTGACGTTTTTCCTCACGATTTTCGGCACGTTTCTCACGCGGTCGGGGCTGATTGCGAGCGTTCACTCGTTCGCCCGCTCCGATATCGGCCAATACTTCGTTTGGTACATGGCGTTCTTAGTCATCGGGATCGCCGCGCTCATGATTTGGCGACTCCCGAAGCTCAAAGCGGACAACCAGATCGAGTCCTTGGTCAGCCGGGAGTTCGCGTTCTTGCTGAACAACTGGGTGCTCCTCGGGATGATGGTGTTCGTGCTGATCGCGACGACCTTCCCGCTCCTCAGCGATTTGGTTCGCGGTGAGGAGGTCACGGTCGGCCCCGGTTTCTACAACAAGTGGATGGTCCCGCTCGGCCTCGTTCTCTTGTTCTTAGC
>RCNB010003071.1_pt1 | contig 10041 bp, 11 predicted proteins | sample 2041321 | NCBI WGS metagenome assembly RCNB01 (sample SAMN09708232, study PRJNA481090) | Marine sediment metagenome, whole genome shotgun sequencing project.
ACCTTACTGTATGGGATGATAAAGTAAAAGAAATACAGAAACATAAAATCGGAGATCAGATACTCTTAAAAAACATAACCCTCAAACAAAACAACGGGAAAACAGAACTTCATGTCAATGGGTATTGTACCATAATGTCCGATTAACATCCACCTTGAACATATTTCTTTTGTTTATCAAGAGCATCTTGAGCTCTCTGAAGCTCTCTTCCTAGGTACATATAATGTTCAGCTCTAAGATTTGGCACATATTTTACAATTGTATCAGATAATGCATCTGCCTTATCTCCTGAAAAAACATTCTCAAGACTCCCTGAAACAATCCTTCCACCCCTATAGACATTTGAATAATATTCAACAATGATTTCGGAATTTCGAACCTCAATTACAAAAAAACCCTTACTATCAAGAACAACATCTTTTCTCTGTATTTTTTCAGCCTTAATCAAAGGAACCTTTTTATCAACCATAAATTTTTTCACCTGCCTTTGAAAGATTTTTTAACTTCATAAATGCAACATCTCTGGGGAGTAACTTCTGCCCACAATCAGGAGCGAGTTGAACTATTTTATCTCCAAACACTTTCTGAGCTTTACGTATATGATTCTGTATTTCTTCAACAGACTCGACTCGCAGATCATCAGAACGAACCGCACCGAGACAAATATTTTTAGAAACCTCATATTTATTAAAATTATCAAATAGTTGTGGTGATGCCTTAAACTCATGAGACAAAATATCTACCGGCATCTCAAGAAGTTCTGATATTATTGAAGAGACATCGCCACAGACGTGAAGCCGTGTCGGACATGAAAGATCCTTTGTAATTACTTCAATTAACTCCGTTCCATAGTCTGGTAAAGAGTTTGAAAAAAAGGGTTCATCGATACTGATCATATCGACATGTTTCTCTAACAATTGTGCTTCTTGTCTCAGTGCATCTGCAAAATCAAAGGCTACCTGTTTTTCATCATGATAATAAAGATCTACACAGGAGCGGCAAAGGGTATATGGACCGGTGAGCACACCAACAATTTCTTTTTCTTTTGGAAGAATGCTTCGTACGTATTTTTGATCTTCAACAGTAATCTGGCCTGCATATTCTATCGTATTTATTATTTCTGTTCTATCTCTTATTCGACAGCCTTTGAGTTTTCTTGTAAAAATCTGGATAAACGGATCACGGATCTGTCCATCTGAAACAACATCGATACCTGCATGAACCATATCATGTACCGACCTTGAAATATATTCATCCCACAAGATTTCTTTTTGATTATAATACTTATGCATCAATTCCATTGTATCTATTTGTGTTGGGTAGGATCCTATGACACAGGTTTTAATCCCCTTATTCATTTTAAAAGTTTCCTCCGCGGATGATCATCATTTGGAGTTATTCCAAAATAATTTTCTGTATATTCGGATATTAAGATATCCTGCCATGCAACGATTGGAAAAACAATATCTGAATTTTCTACAGGTCCAAATATTGCAAAATCTCCTCCAAAGAGTGGGATATTGATATTTGAAGAGGCGTCAACTGTTTTTCTTACATGTTGAAAATCCTCAAGCCATTTTGATTTCTCAACAACATTATGAATCGCACAACCTGTTGGAAGTCCATATTCTTCCTTAATCACCGGGATTGCAGCAATAGCTGCGCCACTATTATCACCTGGTGCTAAAGCAGCGGTATCAACAAGGATTTTATCGATACCAACATTTTTTGCAACATCAAAAAGCCCGGAATCAATAAGATGAGCTCCGTTTTCAAGCACTTCGATTTTACCATCGGGAGATTTATCTTTTGGGTTAAAGGCAACAAGTATCGCCATCTCAGGAGTATACTTTTTTAATGATTCTTTTTCTTCATCTGTTATTCCGACATGAATAGAGTTATAAATTGTCCTCTTGAGAAGTTTTTTTTCAGAGAGAGCTTCTAACATTGTTATCTTTATCGACGGTTCAATAACATCAATTGAAAACGGGTAATTCTTTGGAAGAACATCACCTATAAAATTGATGATATCTCCGATATACTCCTCTTTTTTTATAAAGAAATCAGGAACTGCAGGGTTACCAGTTTTGTTGCTAAGATCCACCATATTTTTTAGGAGTTTCTCTGCTTTTTCAAAATCAGGGCTTCCTTTGAAAAACAAACCACCGAAAAGAACAGTAGGATAGTTTCCTGGCTGTCCACCAATCTTTACACCTGAGATTTCTAAAATTTTTTGCTCTTTTGTAAAAGAAAACATGTTATTTACCTCTTTTTTCAACCTTTCCCATATAATCAAGCACAATTTTTGAATGTAACGCTCGTTTATCATCTAAAACCACAGTTGCCTCTGGTTTTATCTGTATTGCAATATATGGCTCTCCAAAAGAAAAAGGTGCTTTTTTTATATATGTATTTATTGTTGTATCAATTGTCTCTTTATCTTTTACACCAAGCAGATCAACAATTTCAATTTGATCACAAAATCTCTTTATTGCTTCCTCGTTTATATTCTCGATATAAGGAATTGCTCCAGGTGCATCGATAATTTTATGCTGCTCATCAATACCGTTTTTATTTAATGCAATAAGGGAGCTTCCGGATCGATGGCCTCTGATGTCATCACCACAAACAACAAGATAGCGTATATGTGGATTTGATATGACATTTGCAACGATTTTTTCAATACCTATATTTTCTGTTTTCAAAGGTCCATAGAGTGCTACCTTTTCAGATGGAGTATATTCAACATTTAAGAGTACTACCGCTATGCATCCATCTGGTGAACCAGTGGTGAATTCTCCACCCCATGGGTAATAATCCTCATCCATTCTGTATAATCTCCGTGTAGGTTTTGACTACGAAAAGTAAAATGAGATATAAAAGTATAGTGTCTGCTACCTCCTTTTTAGGAATATACGCAATAGATATCTAAAGATTCATCATTGAATCTGCGACTCAAAACTACCTTATATCGTAACGTTTCTTCCTTCAGGCAATCCTCAAGTTTTGTTCGATCAGAGAGTGAGCTAAACACAAAATATGCTCTACCATTAGAAGAAAGATATGTTTTTACCTCTTTGAGAAACCTTTTTGTTACCGTAAGACCATCTATGCCACCATCAGTTGCCATATCAAACCACTGATCAACCTTTTCCTCTGCAGATGTTGGAAGATAGGGAGGGTTAAACAGAATGATATCAAATATCTCCCCGTTTTTAATTACTGAAAAAAGATCACCTTTTCGCACCTCAATGATGCCTTTTAGCAGGTGTTGGTTTTTCTTTATATTAATTCTTGCTAGTCTCACTGCAAAAGGATTAATGTCGGTACAAACTACTTGTTTTCCCTGACGAGCACATTCAAGGGCCATTAGAGCACATCCCGTGCCAAGCTCCAGTACATTATCACCGGAATCCAGTGCTACTGCCTCAAGGAGTAAAAAAGAATCTTCAGCAGAATCATACACTTTAGAATGCAATTCAATTTCAAGTCCATTAAAGTGAAAGCTTTTACTATTTGTTTTCTGTATCAACTAAAATCAATCCTTAATCATACTATATCAAATTATTATTAATAAATGTTAAAAAATGCTACGTAAAAAAAAAAGAAGAAAAGGAATTGTTGACGAGAGAGTTTTTTATTCGTATCCGCCAATCATGAGACTTGGATCACCGAGAAGTGGCCATTGTTCAATCATCTGTCGGTCTGCATCACCGGCGTTAATGTCAAACTCAATGGCATAGTCTGTAATAGCTGCACTGTGTGCTGCACCAGCATGTTCTGCACCGAGCTGCCCATAATTATAGAAAAACCGTGGAAGTAGCCAACCATCAAGACCCTCCGGATAGTCAAATCCAGGAAGACCCATGCCAAGACCAGTATTTCCCATTGCTGCAATAGCACCTCCATCTGCCTTGCTTACAAGCCACCAGCTGAAACACTTTGGAACCCATTCATTCTTAAAGAAATTGTAGCTGAAGTATTCCTGAAGTCCTTCATTACGGATGCCGAGAAGAATGTTTTTCAGACTTGCATTAAACTGGCTGTTATGACATCCACCAATGACTGCTACGGGAAGTTTTTCTTTGTTTCGCAGTCGTGGATTCAAGTGTAATGGCTGGAAGATATTATACATTCTTAGAATTGTGATTGTTTCTTCACTTTGTGGAGGGTGAGTGACAAGAATTGCTGGGTTTGCATGACCTGCCATGTGAATGAACCCTGCACCATCACGAATTGACTGTTCAACAACATCTTGACCCGTGAGTACTCCAGTAGATGCCCAGAGTCTTTCAAAATTAAATCCCGTCATATAGCTTGCTGAGACATCGGTATCGATTTCTGCTTCATATCCTAAAGGATCTCCACTATCGGGATAGGTATCTCCTGCAATTAGAAGCATTTGTTTAAACCATGAATCATCGGCTTTGCTGCTTTCGTAATCGATGATTTTGTTTACAAGTGTTGTAACTTCTCTTTCTGATCGACAGGCTAGTCTCCCAACAAAGACTTCAGGGATGCCGTCAACAATATCTTTAACTGCAGGTTGAAACTCTGCAAAAATATCATTACCGTTAGAATCCCAGTCTTCAAAGACGGTTCCATTCTCTTTATAAATATCTGCATAGTATAAGTCACTATCAACACCTTTCTCAAATGGAGTGCCTGCATAATTGTTTGTATTTCGAACAGGAATATACCATTCTTTTCTTTGACCTATCTGACCGCCGGCAAGAAGAACATAGGTTATAGCATTTTCATCAAATTCATCTTTGATGAATAGTTTGATGTTTTCTTGCTCATCACGACCTGTTGTATAGTCTGCATATATATCTTCAATAGTTGTAAATTGTGTGATCATGCCGTGATCGTTTTTATGATCAATGAGTGGTTGAAGTGCTGTTGAGAATTCAGAAGGAGCGATGATAAGTAAGTCATATCCATCATTTGATGAAGTATAAGGATTTGATGGTTGTTCATAAGAGAAAATTACTTCAATAGTGTCATACGTATACAACATATTTTCAGAGGGCGAATATCTAACGGGATAACAGTAAATAATAAGGAACATGACATGTTCGCCTTGATAGCGACCAGATGCTATTCGGTAGTCATACATGTTTGTTGGATAAATTGCTGAGCTTGAATAGACTTCTTTTGATTTTAATTCTGCTTTTTTACTGTCTTTTCCTTCAATGATTGGCTCAGGAGCAGGTCGTATCTCTTTTGAAATAATCTGTTTGTTGACATCAGAAAATTCAACGGAAACATCCTTAATATTTGAACCAACTGGGAGTATGTAGACTTTTGTAACCTTTGGCAGTACTGGTTCGCCAGCGTTCATTAATAAAGAAGTGGCTTCAGATAGTTCTACTGAGATATATTTACTATTTTCAATAAGAACTATTGGTGATAAAGAAATGTTTTCTGTTTTTTCAAGTATAGCATTTTCTTTTGTTTCTGGTAAAGCAACAGCTCCAAGTCCACTAAGGACTAAAACTCCAACTAATAGTATTGGTATTATTTTTTTCATATTTTTTCCCCATAATTATAACGATATTATCTATATATAAATGTTTCCAATATACTTTATTTGTTCGTGGAATATAAAAATATATCTTACATACTCTACTAAGTTTTTAAGAAGTAGGAGTTAACCAACTGAGTGCATTTAGCTTATCCTTTTACTTTTTTTATCTTAAATTCTGCAATTCCGGTGGGAATTATTTCTAGTGTATCTCCATCTTTTATATCATTTGCTAACGCAAGCTGACTGGGAATGGTTATCACCAGACTACTTCCCACTAAACGTGCTTTCCTAGTTAGAGGCATGTATCCCCTCCTAACAAGCAATGTAATGTATACTTAAATATATATATGTTTTGGTTTTTTTAAATATATCTAAAAAGAGATATATACCACCAAAATTTACTTACCACACAATCCATGAAATAAACCAAAAAGTTATGAACAGAAATACAATTCAGGGGCATAAAATGAGGCGTTATTTATGAAAATATTTGTTGATACAGCAGATCTTGACGAAATTAGAGAAATTGCATCGTGGGGAATAGTAGATGGAGTTACGACAAATCCTACACTTATGGCTAAAAGTGGACGATCGTTTAATGAAATAATTGATGAAATCTTCGATATTGTTGATGGACCGATAAGTCTTGAAGTAGTCAGTGAAAAAGCAGATGATATGGTGAAGGAAGCAAAAGGAATTATTGCAAAGATTGCACAGAAATATCGGAAAAACATTGCAATAAAAATACCAATGAATCCTGAAGGACTAAAAGCAGTAAAAATTCTCAGTAATGAAAAAATAAAAACAAATGTGACTCTCATCTTTTCAGCGAATCAGGCGCTTCTTGCAGCAAAAGCAGGTGCAACGTTTGTCAGTCCTTTTATCGGTCGACTTGATGATATCGGACAAGAAGGCATGCAAATAATTGAAGAAACCATGGAAATCTTTACAAACTATGATATTAAAACAGAAGTAATCGTTGCAAGTATCAGACATCCAATCCATGTCATTGATGCCGCCAGACTTGGTGCAGACATCGCAACAATTCCTCCAGGAATCATTAGAAAAATGGTGAAACACTCACTAACAGATAAAGGTATTAAACAGTTTCTCGACGACTGGAAAAAGGTAAAGAAATAAAAAAATTCTGTTTTATATACAAAAATCCTTATTTTCTATAGCGGAAAATAGATTGCAATTAAACTTCATGCCGGGAATGGTACAAATATTTAATATTTTTATACTTTTTCCAAACGTATTGAATGTACACATAACCTAAAATTGTCCACAAGTGTTTTAGTTCAATTATAACAAGCAAACTTGTTCTTTAGACGATGGGTTTTTTATCCCCTGCTTTCTGATAGTAATGATCGTTTCAAGGACCTCATATCCGCTTATATGGTCAGAAAATTTACGCATTAATTTCTCGCAGAATTTTTTCATCTCTTTTATTCCGGGAGCTGTAAAACTTATTATCCAATCATATTTACCGTTGACATACAGACAATCTTCAATAGTAACATTCAACTCTGGAAAATATTGATCAAGCAGTTCTTCAGATATTTTATTCTGCAATTTTCTGTCAATTGGTACAATTGATCTTTTAAAAAGTATTGTATAATGAGTTAAATCAATTTTTTCAATATCTACAAGTGTACTGTATCCCCAGATTGTTTCGTTCTTTTCAAGTCGTTTGATAACTCTCCAAACCTTCTGCCTTGAAAAACCACATTTCTTTGCGATATTGTCAATATTTTCTTTTGAGTTTTTCTGAAGTTCACGAATTATATTTTTTTCATCATTAGTAATTTGTTCCATACTGGTTTTAGGCATACTTTTTTCCTCCTTCACACATAATTTTGAAACAAGTGTTACTTTATTAACTCTTGTTTTTTCTATCTAAACACTATAGGTTTTCGTTCATATAAACCATTTTAAACCAAGTAGTAAGAAGGAGGGAGAGTCTTAGAAAAGAATCAAAATAAACCTTTTTTGCGAAATTCAATTCAAATTATCTATAATTTAAGATTAGTTTTCCCTTTAGAAATTCAAAAACATCTCTTTTAATCATCAAGATAATTTATAACCAAGTTAATATTATGATTATTGATCATATATGAAAAGCCCCTGTATTGAATTAAATTGTATTTTATGTTGTAAAAATACAAACATGATCCTTTCAGAAAAAGACATAGATAGAATACAAAGTTTAGGTTTCGCTCATGATGTCTTTATTGATAGAAATAATGGCTGGTTGCAGTTAAAAAATAAAGAGGGGCTTTGTGTATTTCATAATGGTAAAAAATGTTTAATCTATGAAAATAGACCCGAAGGATGCCAACTCTATCCAATAACATACGATAATGGTAATAAATGCGCTATTTTTGATAAAGAATGCCCCCATCAATCAAAATTTATAATTTCCGAAATCTTAAAGCTCAAATTAGTTAATCTTATTTCAAGAGTTATTTCTGAAAGATCCCAAAGAATGAACAATTGCAAGGAGTAAAAAATTATCTTCCCATAAATCTAATCTACTCGTTTTAAAAGTTTACCTTTAATTGCCCATTCATAAATTTTTTCATTATGATCACCAATAAAAACTTCCTCACCCACGTTATGTTTGGTCTTTGTTTTCCATATAGTAAAAGATTTATGCACAACATATCTTGTAAGACCTTTTGCAGAAAGATAGGCAAGATCAGCTCCAGATTGGATAGTTAATTCTTTTTGCCTTTGAAGCCGAAAGCTTGTATAATTCCCTTGATATGTTTTAATAGAATTATTATTCATATAAAAAATTGTGTCAGCTACTTTATCGAGAAATCTACGATCATGTGAAACGGCAATAATTGTGCCAGAATAGGAATTTAAAGCAGTTTCAATAGCGGTCTTTGATTCCATATCCATATGATTTGTGGGTTCATCAAGAATAAGGAAATTATAAGGCTGTAAAATAAGACGAAGAATCGCTAGTCTAGCCCGTTCCCCTCCTGAAACCTTCTTTACCTTATTAAAAATAGCATTTCCTTTAAAATTAAACTGTCCGAGCAAGGCTTTCGCATCATTTTCTGAGATATCCTTCTGATCACGTCGAAGTTCATCAATAAGACTATTATTAGGATTTAAAGAAAGATGCCCCTGATCAAAATACCCCCAACTAACACCAGAGCTGAGATGAATAGATCCTCTATCATATTGTTCTTCTCCAGTTAAAATCTTTAAAAATGTTGTTTTACCACATCCATTTGGACCAATTAGGCAAATTTTTTGTCCTGCAAGAATCTCAAAATTAACAGTATCAAGTATTGTCTTATCACCAAAATGCTTCACAATATTTTGACCTTCAGCAACGTTTTTACCAGATTTAAAAAGAGTTTTAAATCTAAATTTTAACAAATAAGATTTTAAAATTGGATTTTCTATCCGTTCCTCCCGTTCTAATCGATTAATCTTACTTGCTATCTGCCGATCATATTTATTACGACGTGACATCGTCTCAATAACAGCTTTTTGTCGATGTATCTCAGCTATTGATTTCTTATATGCTTTAATTTTAATATGTTCCTGAATTTTTTTCTGCTCTTCATATTCCACAAATGTTGTATCATAAATTTCTAAATGTTCTCCCCAAATCTCAAATACTCTATCAACCAAATCATCCAGAAGATATCGATCATGAGAAATCAATATAACTGCATTTGGAAAAACAACTATTTGTTTTTCAAGCCATTCTATAGTTTCAATATCAAGATGATTTGTGGGTTCATCAAGAAGCAAGATATCGCATTCTTTTGGTTGAGCTAGCACACTTGCAAGTGCTATTTTCTGACGTTCACCACCTGACAGAGAATCAACTTTTAGGTTTGGTTGAAGATTTTCTATCCCTATCTTATTTAATAAATTAAGAGCAGCGTCCCATCGAACATTACATGCAGATTTATTTGCTGAAATACGAAGTTTTTGTATGTTTTCAAATATTTCCTCATATCGTGATGAATTGTAAATATCAGGGTTTTCCAATTGCTTTTCATATGCTTTAATCTTTTGTCTAATTGAATCATCTTGCGTTGTTCTAATGAAAAAATCATAAACTGTTTTATCTTCAGAGCTAATTGCAACCTGATCTAAATATCTAATCTTTAGATCATCTTTTCGTTTAATCACCCCCGTACTTGCTCGTTCCCATCCTAAAATAATTTTGAATAAGGTGGTTTTTCCACATCCATTTGGACCAAGAAGTCCAATGCAGTTATCAGTAAAAACATCAAAGGATGCATCTTCAAATAAGAGTTTTCCTTCAAATGTTTTAGACAAATCCATTGCTTTTATCAGATTTTCCATTAGTAAGGTAACAAAGTTATATTGTATATGATTTTAGGTTTAAAAAAATTAATTTTTTTTAAACTTTGATCCCAAAAAAACTCAATATAAAAATTTTCTTTAACATTTTTCCATGTAAAACCTACGTGTCTTCATAGATATTTAACTGTTTTTGAAAATTAACACCT
>RCNB010003855.1_pt1 | contig 10040 bp, 7 predicted proteins | sample 2041321 | NCBI WGS metagenome assembly RCNB01 (sample SAMN09708232, study PRJNA481090) | Marine sediment metagenome, whole genome shotgun sequencing project.
TTTTACAGAAGTTGATTGATTAAACTAAAAAACTATGAATTTAGATTATATAAAACCCGACGAGTGGAAAATAATTGAAAAAGGGTTTGACAAAAAAAATATAACGGCGTCTGAAAGTATTTTCAGTTTAGGAAACGGTGCCATGGGCCAACGCGCTAATTTCGAAGAGTATTACAGCGGGGAAACATTTCAAGGAAGCTATATTGGGGGTATTTATTATCCTGATAAAACGAGAGTTGGTTGGTGGAAAAATGGTTATCCAGAGTATTTTGCTAAGGTTCTAAATGCACCTAACTGGATTGGGATTGGAGTAAAAATTAATGGAAAACTACTTGATCTTAACACATGTAAAGTTATCGATTTTACTAGGGAACTTGACATGAGAAATGGTGTCTTGACTCGTTCTTTTATTGCTGAGTTTGACGATGGTGACATGGTTAAAATTCAATCAACGAGATTTTTAAGCATGACAATTCAGGAAGTTGGAGCCATAAAGTATAGTGTCACTCCAATCAATTTTAAAGGGGAAATTGAATTTTCACCCTATATTGACGCAGGAATTGTCAATGAAGATTCAAATTATGATGAGTTCTTTTGGGAAATATTAGAGCAAAAGGAAACTGAAAATGAAGCGTTTATACTTTCAAAAACGCTAAAAACTGGGTTTCTTGTTTGTACCGGAATGAAAATTGAATTGGTACTTAATGACTTCATTGTCAATATTGAAAAAGAATCTGAAGCAACAGAAAAAAAAATAAGCGCCTCTTACAAAACTATTGTAAATAGCGGCGACACATTCTCTATGATTAAATATGGAGGATATACACAATCAATGAATCACCCTGAATCAGAACTTTTAAACGTCTCACAACAAAGACTTATTGAAGCAGCCGATCTTGGATTTGACACGCTGCTTGAAAAACAAAATAAGGCTTGGGACAAAATTTGGGATACTGCCGATATTATGATCTCAGGAGATATCAAAGCCCAACAGGCCATCAGGTTCAATATTTTTCAGCTTAACCAGACTTATTCAGGAGAAGATTCAAGACTTAATATTGGTCCCAAAGGCTTTACAGGTGAAAAATATGGTGGAAGTACCTATTGGGATACTGAAGCTTATTGTATTCCATTCTATATGAGCACTAAAGACAAGGGTGTAGCTAAAAACTTATTGATTTATCGTTATAATCAATTGGATAAGGCTATTGAAAACGCTGAAAAATTAGGCTTTATTAATGGTGCCGCTCTCTACCCAATGGTGACCATGAACGGTGAAGAATGCCATAACGAATGGGAAATCACCTTTGAAGAAATTCACAGAAACGGGGCAATGGTTTACGCCATATATAATTATGTCAATTATAGTGGTGACACAGGTTATATTGCTTCCCACGGAATGGAAGTTATCATTGCGATTGCTAGATTTTGGAATCAACGCGCCACTTTTTCCAATGACAAGGATATGTTTGTCATTTTGGGTGTTACAGGTCCTAATGAATACGAAAATAACGTCAATAACAATTGGTACACTAATTATTTGGCCAAATGGTGTTTAGAGTATGCCCTTGAGAATATTGAAGTTTTAAAAGATCAATATCCCGAGGATTATGTTCGTATTGTTGAAAAAGTTAAACTCAATGAAACTGAAACCATTACTTGGGAAAATGTTGCGGCTAAAATGTACTTCCCTTTTAGTGAAAAGCACGGTGTATTTCTTCAGCAAGATGGATTCCTTGACAAAGAATTAATTCCTGTTGACCAATTACATAAATCAGAAAGGCCAATTAATCAAAAATGGTCTTGGGACAGAATTTTAAGATCTCCTTATATAAAACAAGCAGATGTTTTACAAGGTTTCTATTTCTTTGAAAATCTATTTGATAAGGAAGCTATTGAAAAACATTTTGATTTTTACGAACCATTAACGGTCCATGAATCATCCTTATCACCATGTGTGCATTCAATTCTTGCATCGAAGTTGGATAGAACTGAAAAGGCATATGAAATGTATTTAAGAACGTCAAGACTTGATCTCGATGATTATAATAATGAAGTTCATGAAGGACTGCACATAACAAGTATGGCAGGAACTTGGCTTTCTATTGTTCAAGGTTTTGGGGGAATGAGAAATTTCAATAATACTTTATCTTTTGATCCAGTTATTCCAAAAAATTGGAAATCCTATTCGTTTAAAATCAAATACCGAGATCATACGATTAAAGTTTTTAAGAACCATGAGGGATGTAAATTCTATAATGAATCAAATACTCCAATAGATATTATTGTATCTAATGAAGCTGTTACGATTCAAAATCAAGATTTATTGATACTATAGGCTAAACTAGAATGAAATGAAAAATTTTAGCTTTTTTTTGTTGCTGCTTTGCAGTATTTCAGCATCCTCTCAAATAGAAAGAATAGAGCCTCCCAATTGGTGGGTAGGCTTTAAACAAACTCAATTGCAACTCTTAGTCAAAGGAAAAGGCTTATCTGATTTTACACCAGAAATAGATTACCCGGGAATTAGCATAGAAAAGGTGCATAAAGCTAAAAGCCCAAATTATCTCTTCATTGATCTAAAAATCGCCGCGAATACAAAACCTGGTAGTTTTATGATCGAATTTGATGCCAAAGGGAAGAAAAAGAAAAAACATAAATACGAACTCAAACCTAGGGAAAAAGCAGGAGAAGATTATCTCGGTTTTGACAGTTCGGATGTAATTTATCTTATTACACCTGACCGATTTGCAAATTCTAACCCTGATAATGATATTGTACAAGGTCTAAAGGAAACTGGTATTAATCGCAAAGATGATTACGCTCGTCATGGCGGAGATATACAAGGAATAAGTGACCATATTGACTATATCTCAGATATGGGGTTTACAGCAATTTGGTCTTGTCCATTGCTCACCAATAACATGGATAGTTCCTCTTATCACGGCTATGCGATCACAGACCTTTATCAGATTGATCCTAGATTCGGTATGTTACAAGATTACGTTGGTCTATCTGTTAAGGCCAAGAAAAAAGGAGTTAAACTCATCATGGATCAGGTAGCCAATCATTGCGGAATTGAACATTGGTGGATGAAAGACCTGCCTTTTGAAGATTGGATTAATTATCAAACTAATTATGAATCCGGAAAAAAAACTATTTACTCAAACCATCATAGAACTACTAACCAAGACATTTATGCGTCTAAAATAGACGCTATTGGAATGACCGATGGATGGTTTGTTGACTCCATGCCAGATTTAAACCAAAATAATCCTTTCATGGCAACCTATCTCATACAGAATAGTATATGGTGGATCGAAACAGCACAATTAGGAGGTATTAGACAAGATACTTATCCTTATCCTGATAAAATTTTTATGTCAAATTGGGCTGGAGCTATCATGAATGAATACCCAAATTTCAGTATTGTGGGCGAAGAATGGAGTTATAATCCATTGTTGGTTGGTTATTGGCAACAGGGGGCAAAAAATCATGATGGTTACGAATCAAACTTAAAATCGACCATGGACTTTCCGATGCAAAGAAAAATCGTCGAAGCATTAAAAGAAGATGAAAAATGGGACAAGGGACTGGTTAAAATTTACGAAGGTCTTGCAAATGACTTTCATTATCCTAGCCCGAAAGATATCATGATATTTCCTGATAATCACGATATGGATAGGATTCACACCCAGTTAGACGAAGATCCGGTACTGACGAAAATGGCAATGGCTTATCTATTAACACTTCCTAGAATTCCACAACTCTATTATGGTACAGAAATCCTGATGCAAAACTCTGCTAAACCAGGAGACCACGGTTTAATAAGAACTGATTTTCCTGGAGGCTGGGAAGGAGACGCCGTAAATGCATTCAAAGGAATTGGGCTAAGCTACGCGCAACTTGACATGCAACAATACCTAAAGACATTGCTTCAATTTAGAAAGAACAGCACAACTATTCATGAAGGCCGAACCATTCATTTCTCACCAAAGGATGGTGTATACTTAATGTTCAGAATCATGAATGATAGCATCGTTGTCACAATACTAAATAAAAACGATGAACCCTATGTTTTAGATCTTGATAAATTTAAAGAAATAGGATTGGAAGGAAAGCCTCTAAAGGATGTGATAACTGGTAAAGAAATGGTTTGGAAAGACAGCATAACTTTAAAGGAGAAAGGAGCCACAATTTTAACCACTTTAAAATAAGATGCTAAGGCCAGTGAGTTCAAATTCACTCAAAAGTAGTTGAAGGAAGAAAGCACAATGAAAAATTGTAGAGAGAAGAACTCAAGGAAGCCATTACTTGGTTGATTAGAAAAAATTAAATATCAATAGTATAAAAATTAAAAAATGCATAAGAAACTAATAATTAAGGGAATAACGCTACTATTACTCGTTGGAGCTTGTAATGAATCGAAACAAGAAACTATTCCTGAAAATATTTCTAAACATGAAATTCCGTTTTTTTGGGAAAATGCAAGTATCTACTTTCTATTAACCGATAGGTTTAACAATGCTGATCCAAGCAATGACCTCAATTATAATCGCACACTAGAAACAGCTCCGTTAAGAGGTTTTAAGGGTGGTGATATAAAAGGTATCACTGAAAAAATACAGTCCGGATACTTTAGTGACCTAGGAGTTAATGCGATTTGGTTTACGCCAGTTGTAGAGCAAATTCATGGAGGTACAGATGAGGGGACTGGGTTTACTTATTCTTTTCATGGTTACTGGGCAAAGGATTGGACCGCGCTTGATCCAAATTTCGGGACGATGAACGATCTTGAAGAATTAGTAAAAATTGCTCATAAAAATAACATTAGAATTGTAATGGATGCTGTTATCAATCATACAGGACCCGTAACTGAACAAGACCAGCAATGGCCTGATAGTTGGGTTAGAACAAGCCCTAAATGTGAATACAATTCATACGAAACGGCAGTTCATTGTACTTTAGTTGAGAATCTTCCTGATATCTTGACAGAATCAAACGAAACAGTTGATTTACCTGAAGAGCTGGTTGAAAAATGGAAAAAAGAAGGTAGATATGAACAGGAAATGGCTGAACTTGATGCCTTCTTTGAAAGAACTGGTTATCCAAGGGCTCCAAGATTCTATATCATCAAATGGTTATCCGATTTTGTAAGAGATTTTGGAATTGATGGCTTTCGAGCGGATACAGTAAGGCACATTGAAGAAGAAGTCTGGTCAGAATTCAAACAAGAATGTGACCTAGCTTTTGGTACTTGGAAAGAACAAAATGCCGAAGAAGTTTTGGATGACAATGATTTTTATATGGTTGGAGAAGTTTATGACTACGATATTATTTCTTCTGGAAAGAGTTTTGATTTCGGAGATGTAAAGGTAAATTACTATGACCATGGATTTGATAGTATGATCAATTTTGAATTCAAAAAGAGCGCAAATAGCGACTACGAAAATATTTTTTCAACATATAGTGATTCCTTAAATGATGACGTTAGAGGGTTTCAAGTATTAAATTACCTAACCTCACATGATGATGGATCTCCTTTTGATAAAGAAAGAAAGAGACCCTATGAAACAGGTACCAAATTATTATTAGCTCCCGGCACAGCTCAGATCTATTATGGAGATGAATCTGCAAGAGTTTTGATTGTTGAAGGCACTCAAGGTGATGCTACCTTGCGTTCTTTAATGAATTGGGAAGATATTGAAACCAATAAAGAGACTAAAGCGCTGTTGGGTCATTGGCAAAAACTTGGTGTGTTCAGAAGAAATCACCCTTCAATAGGGGCAGGAAAGCATGAAATTATCAATGAAACTCCCTATATTTTTCAAAGAACATTTAGTAAAGATGGTTATAGCGATGCAGTAGTTGTTGGTCTTGATCTTGAAAAAGGGGTTAAAAATATCATGGTGGGAAAAATTTTCGAAGAAGGAGCTGAACTAACAGATGCATATTCTAATACTCTTGTAAGCGTCAAAAATGGCTCAGTAAGTTTGGATACACCATTTTCAATAGTGTTATTAGAAGCGATAAATCATTAATCAAATTATGGTCAAAAATAGTCTATCACTCTTATTATTCACAATATTCGGCTTATTTTTCAGCTGTGAAAAAGAACTAGATTCAAAAACTCCCGAAATGACAAAAAAAGAACATAAAAAAGTGATCTATCAGGTATTTACACGCCTGTTTGGAAACGATAATACAAACAATAAACCTTGGGGAACTTTAGAGGAAAACGGAGTTGGAAAATTCAACGATTTCTCTCCGAAGGCCCTGAAAGAGATTCGTGAACTTGGCGTAAGCCATATTTGGTATACAGGAGTTTTGCATCATGCCATGGTTACGGATTATTCAATTTATGGCATATCAAATGATGATCCAGATGTGGTTAAAGGTCGGGCTGGTTCTCCATATGCCGTTAAAGATTATTACAGCGTAGATCCTGATATGGCTGAGAACCCTGCAAAGCGAATGGAAGAATTTCAAGCCCTGATTGACAGGACGCATGAGCAGGATATGAAAGTTATTATTGATATTGTTCCTAATCATATTGCTCGAAAATATGAAGGCATGAATAATCCTGAAGGAATTTCAGATTTTGGAGCTCATGATGATACCAGTGTAGAATACAAAAAGGATAACAATTTCTACTATATCACAGGAGAATCGTTCAAAGTACCGCATTGGAATAATGATTATAAACCTTTAGGAGGAGAAACACATCCATTGGTCAATGGAAAATTCGACGAAAACCCGGCAAAATGGACTGGTAACGGATCTAGATTGTCTCAACCAGATCAAAATGACTGGTATGAAACCGTAAAAATAAATTATGGCGTAAGACCAGATGGCAAAAAAGATTTTGACTCTCTTCCCCATGATTTTAATACTCAAGATCACCAGGCTCATTTTAATTTCTGGAAAGACAAAGCCGTTCCTGATTCATGGATTAAATTTAGAGACATCGCTCTTTTTTGGCTAGGAAAAGGTGTTGATGGATTGCGCTATGATATGGCCGAAATGGTTCCGGTTGAATTCTGGAGTTACATGAATTCGTCCATCAAAGTGAAATTTCCCGAAGCTCTTTTATTAGCCGAAGTATATAATCCAGGACTATACAGAGACTATATTCATTTAGGGAAAATGGATTATCTATATGACAAAGTTGGTTTCTATGATAGTATCAAACACATAGTGCAAGGTCATGGGTGGACCGATCATATTCCAAAAGTTCAGGAAGAAATCATGGATGTTGAGCATCATATGCTTCATTTTCTTGAAAATCACGATGAACAGAGAATAGCCAGTCCGGACTTTGCTGGATCTGCGGTAAAAGGAAAACCGGCTATGGTAGTCAGCACAACAATTAGCACCTCTCCCACTTTGGTCTATTTTGCTCAGGAGGTTGGAGAGCCTGGAGCAGAAAATGCTGGTTTTGGTTCGCCAACCAGAACATCGATCTTTGATTATATTGGAGTCCCTCATTTTCAGCGCTGGACAAATCATAAGCGCTTCGATGGTTCTGGTCTTTCAAAAGAGGAGAAAGACTTGCGTAATTTTTATAAGAAACTATTGAACTTTAGCCTTCAAAGCGAAGCCTTAATGGGTGATTATCGTGAAATTCATTATTTCAATAAGGATCAAAACCCTGGTTATGATCATCGAATATTCTCTTTTGTAAGATGGTCAGAGGGCGAACAAATCATTATAGTTTCAAATTTTGATACCGAAAACCATTATGATCTCGATTTGATAATTCCGGAAGAACTTATCAAAATTTGGGATCTTCAAGAAGACAGTTATTCAATTATTGATCAGCTTGACAAATCTTCAAAGAGAACAATGCTTGTCAAAAATGGACAAGGATTTATTAAAATTCAACTGAATCCTTTAGATTCAAATATATTTAAAATAATAAAAAATGAATAGGCTGTTTTTCATAAAACAACCTATTCATTTAATAGTGAGGGGGATTTAGAAGCTTTTTAGTTCTTGTTAATTAGTAATTTTTGCTTGTGAGCAATCATGATTTCCTTGATGAGTCCAAAAATTTTCTTTTTGACATATCTGAACTTAAGAGAATAGCTTTCAAAATCAGTATGAATAACACGCTGTTTTTGAAATAAGTCTATTTTGGTGTTTTGAATCTTTTCATCCAAAGAGTTTGCTATTTGTTTGTTGAACAATTTTACCTCCTCAATTAACTCAGCACCTAAATGCTCAACTTCTTTGAGTTTTTTTATAAGTTTTCTAGTAGTCTCGTATAAATCCTCAGTACTCAATTCAAGAAAATGAGCACCAAGTAAATGTTCTAAAAACAACTGTTCGTCCTTCATGAATTCTAATTCATACATGCATGATACGGATGCATCATGAAGCTCATACCGGGTTTTGATAATGTCTCTCATAATAATTCTTTTACTAATTTATAATAAAATAAAATAGGGAGCCGGGGCTCCCTATTTCAATGATCAATGAACTTCAATGACTCGTTTTGGAGTAATTTCATCTACATGAACTTTATTCAAAACTAATTTCAAGATACCACGATTGTAAGTTGCATCGATCATTTCTTCTTCATTTACATTTTCTGGTAATGTAAATGATCTTAAGAATGAATTGTAATTAAACTCTCTACGAGTAAAATCTCCTTCTTCCTTATTCATCTCTTCACTGTTCTCAGCGGATATTTTTAAAAATCCATTTTCAATGGAAATTTCAAAATCTTGTTTGGTAAAACCTGGCGCAGCAATATCAATTTCAAAGAGGTCTTCAGTTTCTTTGACATTCATAGCTGGGATCCATTTGTTTTCCATTAAAAAGTCATCGGTAAGCAGCCTGTCAGACCCTAGAAGGTCTGTGAACATACTGTCATACCATGGTAATCTGGGTTTTTTAAATTTTACAAGCGTCATGACAAAACATTTAAATTAATAACAAAGCTATTATTTCAGTCTTTTTTCTGCAATGATTAAGGTCAAGCAAAACAATGATACTCGTCAAAAAAGTTGCCCCGAAGGGCAACTAAATATCGATTCATAATATTCCCATTTATAGGAATACGCCTTCTTCGCTAACTTTCACCCTTATTGTTTTTTTACCATTCTCCAGTACAATTTTGTACTCTTTTTTGGCTCCTGATTTAGCCTCATAATTCACCTTATAAACATCCTTGGCAATTTTCCATCCAGGGAATCTTTCAGCAACTGATGATGCTACATCATGTGGTAAGGCCACGTTCTTAAATTTTTCAATGGTATAAAGAATTTTACCATTCCTGTCATAAGCGGCTGTAATATATCCATCAGGTATATAGAAATAAACCCTGTAGAAATCACTTCCGTCTTCATAAAACTCTGAACTTCTAACGTCAAATTTTGCCACCTTGTCCTCAAGTAATTTAGCTGGAAATGGGGCTTCCGAATTATCTATGCTGTTAAGGTATTTATAATTTGTGGCACGAACCTCTACTTCTGGTAACATGCCATCATTAATAACCTGAGCGTAGAATTGGGTCGTTAAACCAATTGCTAATAATGCTAATAATAATTTTTTCATGGTGCTTTGGTTTTAATTAATACTGTTACTCGTTATTAGTAGTAAAATTACGTCTAGGCCTTTCAATACACAATGACAGGGCTCAAAGGAATCAATGATTCTTATCATATTTAAGAGATTAGGTATTTCTAATAAAAAACCAATAAGCATTGGAGAAGTCATAAAAGAGAAAAAATAAGGAAAAAAAAAGAACAGGAAGCACAAACTTCCTGTTCTCTCTCAAATCAAAATACCTTTTATAAGTTAAAAATACCTTTCACTAATTCCTTATCAGATTATAATCAGAATTCAGGTATTCGACAAGCTATAAAACCTATCTTGATTTTAAAGGCCCTACAAGTTTTAACTTGAGCTGCCTTTCTTAATGCTTCATAGAATTTGTTTCATTAAATGTCTGAGTAAATCATTCTCTCATTTAATACATCAAAAGTATAATAGAATAAAAAGTAAAACAATGATCAGAATCAATGAATTCATTG
>RCNB010003073.1_pt1 | contig 10037 bp, 6 predicted proteins | sample 2041321 | NCBI WGS metagenome assembly RCNB01 (sample SAMN09708232, study PRJNA481090) | Marine sediment metagenome, whole genome shotgun sequencing project.
TTGAGTCTCTAATTGAATTTTTAATTATACCTACGAAGTTGTGATTTAAAACTTCCCCCTTCGCCTGGTTCATCATATAATTATGTCGAATCAATCTATTGGTCAAAACTGTCTCTATAAATCTTGTTCCTAGGACTTCAGGAGAATATCAAATGCCTTCATCCGACAACATCCTGGCTATCATATTAGGTGGAGGGGTAGGTAAACGCCTGTACCCTCTTACAAAAGAACGTTCCAAACCCGCAGTGCCTATGGCTGGAAAATACCGCTTGATTGACGTGCCAATCAGCAATTGTATTAATTCCGACATCAACCGAATCGCCATCTTGACACAATACAACTCGGTCTCCTTGCACCGGCACATCACTCACACGTATCATTTCGATTCCTTTCACCGCGGCTGGGTGCAGATCCTGGCCGCCGAACAGACCCCACTCAGCAAAGACTGGTACCAGGGAACGGCTGATGCTGTACGTAAACAGCTCTTTGAGATTAAATCAACGGGTGCGGAGTATGGACTCATTCTGGCAGGAGATCATCTCTACCGCATGGATTATAAAGCTCTGGCTAAATTCCATTGGGAACACGAGGCCGACATAACGGTAGCGGTACAGCCCGTTGCCACCGAGGATGCACACCGTCTTGGCTTGCTCAAGCGCAACGCAGATAGCCGCATTACCGCTTTTGTTGAGAAAACCAGGGATCAAGATATTTTAGCTCAATTCGTCAGCCGGGACGAACCTGAACGACCCTACCTGGGATCAATGGGCATCTATCTTTTTAATATGGATATCCTGGTGGACATCCTTGAAAACACAACCTTCGACGACTTTGGCTCGCAGATCATCCCAAATAAACTCTCCACTAACAACGTCTTCGGATACGATTTCGATGGTTATTGGGAAGATATCGGAACGATCCGCTCGTTTTACGAGACAAACCTGCTTCTCGCTCGACCGGATTCGCCCTTTAACTTCAACGATCCCCACAGCCCGATTTACACGCGCCCGCGCTTCCTGCCTGGGTCAGTGATCGACGGCGCAATACTTCGCAACGTGCTGCTGGCTGATGGATGTAAGATCCTCCAGTCTGAAATCTCTGATTCTGTTGTGGGTCTACGCAGTCAAATCGCTGATGGGGTAAAGATGAATAGAACGATCATGATGGGGGCTGATTATTTTGATCCCGTTGATGTTGCACCTCCAAGCAATATTCCACTTGGTATTGGACGCAATTGCCAGATTGAAGGGGCTATCCTGGATAAAAATGTCCGCATTGGAGAAGGTGTGACCATCAACCCTTTCCCCCCAGGCACGGAACTAGATGCTGGTAACTGGGTTTCGAAGGATGGGATTGTAGTTATCCCCAAAAACTCAATCCTGCACCCAGGAACATTTATTGGACCGGATTAATACCGCACAATCGTAATCCGATTGATTGTGGGCAATCTCCCCAATAAAAGCCAGTTTTTCTTTTTCAAACAGCCATCTCTACCGCTCTAGTATAAATCTCAAATTGGGGCGGTTGCTCGAAATGTTTCTTAACCGCACACAGTTCTGCTGAACGTACGAGCGATGAATAGTACTTCTGCGGGAAATTTGAGGGTACTTGAATTTCCATTTCAATCTTTCCTAGCATGCCGTTATTGGCAGCCTTGTGCACTCGCTGGATGATACGTATGCCTTCCGTCGAAATACCTCTTTGCTGACAAAAACCAAACACATAAATACCTGCGCAGGTGCCAAGTGAAGCCAAAAAAGTCGCAAAAGGTGTTGGCGCTGACGACATAGGTGGTTGGTCTGTGTGTACTGTAAATTGCCCAAAATGAGCGTCGACTCTAGCTCCACCGGGAAAATCTATAACCATCTCCATTAATTAAATCCTCCAAATATACTTCCGATTAACTCTCATACTTAGATGCAGATTTCTCAAAAAAGTTACACACCTTAAAATGTTGTTGGGGCTGCAAAGTTGTTGCAACCCCAGCCGATGACCCTACCTGAACCTAAAGAAAAAATATTCCAACCGCCCGTTATTAATTCTCCAGGAATGTAAAATATATAATCCACCATACTCGCCAGGATGAATCCTTGCATCCTGGATTCCTGCCATCACTTTCGATGCGGGGATTTTGTGGTGTTTCCCGTTTTCAAATATTTATTCGATTGTATTGTGGATAACCTGTGAATTTCTGTGGATAAGTATCCTGTTCTGGGGATTTTTTGGGGTTATTAGATTGAATAAAATTTTTACCAGATACCCCTATATGGGGGGTAAATATCAACACAACCCAGATACGTTTTTTCCTTGGAATATGCACCGTAGTCAAATCAAATTTCCACACACTTTCCCATTACCCATCTGATAAAAACCTATTCATAAGTCCCCATATGCAGCACCAACCTTTGATAGTACCCACACATTTACTGGCATCTTGACAAAAAATAGCTTTTATCCACTTTTCCCCAATGACTACTATTACTACTAATCATACATATTTATTTAAATTGTTGATAGATTTAAACAAAGACTATTCACTCAAGCGATTCCGAGAAATACTTATCCGTGATGGTTGTTATGTCTTCTGTTGTATATTTTTGAAGGATAGTAAAAAAAGCACTGGTAGTGGAAATCTTGTGTGTGAAGCTTTGGGCATAATCTCGGAGGAAATCAAAAAAGGCTTCATCGCCGATAAAAAGCCGCAGGTCTTCTAGGAATAATGCTCCATTTAAATAGACCGCATCCCGGTAAGAGCGATATGCTTTGGCTACACCGTGGGGATTATAGATGCTGTCATCCACCCAGCCTTGTGGTTGATAATAAAAAATTCGATAATTCCACCACCAATCGAGTGCTTCAGGATATTCATTTTCATAAAACAGGCGTTCGCTGTAGGTGCAAAGAGCTTCATCCAACCAGGGCTCAAGCGCCTGATCGTTGCCCACCATTGAATACCACCATTGGTGAGCGGTCTCATGAGCTGCAATGGCGATTAAATACTCTCCAGGTGTATTTGTATACAGGTTGTAAAAACCGTTGCTTAAGAAATACATTCCATCGTATTCCATGCCGTCCAGGAAATCTGCCTCAACAACACTCAATAGCTCCCTGGGGTACGGACCGAAGAGTTCAGAATAAAGCGCCAAAGACTCAACAGTGGTTTGAAGGACCGCTTCACCTGCGTTTGTGTGGATAGGAAATGAATAACTCAGAACAGTCACCGAATCCATCGTGTCGGTCATCACCTGATAATCGTGACTGACTGACCAGACAAAGTTTCTCGCATAGTTGAATTGGTATCTATGCCAGTCATCATCAATTTTTGCTGGTGCACTGGCTGCGATGGTCAGATCTTCGCGCTCATCCAGCAGTTTGATGGCAACTTCAAAATCTGAGGTTTCGTAAACCAGATGTTCGCCGTAGAAGCCGGCTTTATGAGATAACCAGCCAGTACCAGGAATATATGGAGGGATGAATGGATACCAATCCACTAAATTGGTCTGGCGTTCTGTGTACCCAAAGGGAACCGGTCTTTTATTTGTAGATCGATCAGGAGAAGGTAAGTCGAGTTCGTAAGATAAATTAAGCCCGATCCTCTCTCCAGGTTCTAATGGCTCCGGCAGAGTCAGTCTTAGTTGGGCGCCTTCCCATTGGTAATCACCAACAGGATCTCCATTCTCCCACTTTAATTCACTCAATGTGAATACATCCGAATAATACACCGGTTCTACCATCAACAGCAAATCTGAAAGCGGTTCGAGAGCGTTGTTGTGATAAATGATCTGCTCGTCTACAGCCAGATGGTGATTGTCGTAGTTGAGTTCAGCGCTGAGGATGTATTGGGTGTTCTTATGATCTATCGTTTGGGGAGTAGAGATTCGGGGAAGGGTTGTCGGATCATCGGGATGGGTTGATGGAGTAGCTGATTGGTCTTGCTCACCAGCATCTTCCTGTGGCGTCCCTGGGGTATCTGTTAAAGGAGATTTATTTGATTCAGGGCTTTTAACCACACCAGTTGGGCTGCCTCCAGCGCAAGCAGATAAAACCAGCGTGAGTATAAAAATCAGAAAAAACGACCGCTTTGTATGTACGTTATGCAACATATGTCAATATCTTTAGCGCAATGCTAGCCTGGCAGCGACAAGAGAGTCTAAAAGAAGTTCTAAAAATGAGAATCATCGGGATTCCATCTCTTCTTTCACTTTTTGGTAAAGGGTTTCAGCCTTAAGCTCGCTTAAAGTGTAGCAGGGTGCCTGGAGGTGATCGGCCAGATTTTGTGCAAGACCTTGATCAAAAGCGGCGTGTTCCATATTTATGACCACGCTTCGGATTTCGTCGGTGGAAATTTGGACTGCCAGACGGTTTGTCTCCTCCTGTGGAGGGAGATTGCTCATCGAGACGTTGCCAGCCCCATCGGTCAAGAGGATAATTAAGGGGTTTACATCAGGGTGCAGGATGCGCTCTTTTTGGATAACCTGGTGAGCGCTGTACAGACCAGCAGAAAGGGGTGTCTTTCCACCAACCGGGATGTCAGCAAGAGCGCGTTTGGCAAGCTGAACAGAATTTGTTGGGGGAAGGATAAGCGTGGAGCGGTTTTTCTGGAATACAATCAGCCCAACCCGGTCGCGACGTTTGTAGGCATCGGTCAAGAGGGAAAGTATGGCACCCTTTGTAGCCGACATGCGTTCTGCAACAGCCATAGACCAGGATGCATCCACGACGAATAGAAACAAGTTTGCAGTCTTCTTAATTCGGATCTTGCGCTGAAAGTCGCTGGATTTAATGGCAAAAGCCAACCGTTTACGCTGTTCGATGCGCTTCTTTTGGTGAGGCGCAGCGGCGCGAATGGTAGCATCGAAAGCGATATCATCGGTTTTTCCGTGAGCTGGACGAGCTTGGATATAGCGACCGCGTTTGCGATCGGTATGTGAACGCGAGCGCCTACCAGCATGTCGGCGTGTTATTCTATCGAGTGGATTGTCAATCTTGCGAGGATTAAAGGTTGAACCGATCTTTATTTTTTCTCCGCCCTCCCACCAATTGGCGCTGATTGTATCAAATACTTTCTGATGAGCGGGTTCGGCGGGGACTTGCTGTGTATCTTCGACCTGAACTTCCGTCGTCAGGGCTTTTTTTTTTCGTTGTGTGACTCCTCTTTGGGGACGGGTTCAGGCTCACCTTCACCGGACGAAGCGCCTTGCAGTTGTTCAATTCGTTCTTGCAGTTCTTCGGTCGTTATCTCGGATTGATGGAAGGGACCGCGCTTGATACGGTGAGGTAATGCCAATTCCGCCGCCATAGCAATATCGCGATCAGTTATCACTGTCCTGCCTTCAAAAGCAGCATGAGCTCGGGCTGTTTTCAAAATCACTAAGTCGGGGCGATGCCCGTCCACGTCTAAGGAAGACGTCAAAGCCGCGATGGAAAGCAGATCACGATTGGAGTAAGTGACTTTGTCAATTAATGTGCGTGCTTCTTCTATCTGGCGAGATAATTCTTTCTCGGGAGGCAGCCATTGCTTGCGAAATTCTTCCTGATTTGTTTCAAATGCCAAATTACGCTGCATTATAAGGACTCGGTCTCTGGCGTCGCGTATCCCGCGTATTTCAACCGATAAAGCGAATCGATCCAGCAGTTGGGGGCGTAAATCTCCTTCTTCAGGGTTCATCGTTCCGACGAGGATAAAGCGCGCCGGATGGGAGAAGGATATCCCCTCTCTTTCGACAATATTGACCCCCATAGCGGCGGAGTCGAGCAGTAGGTCTACGACATGATCGTCAAGCAGGTTGACCTCGTCGATGTAGAGCAGACCACGATTGGCGGCTGCAAGAACGCCTGGCTCGAAGTGCCGTTCACCTTTCTGAATAGCCTTCTCTATATCAAGGGTTCCTACCACGCGATCCTCGGTTGCGGAAACCGGCAAATCAACGAACCGAATCTGGCGTTTTTCTGTTACCAGTTCTTTGTCTGCTGGCATTTGCTCTTTAACCCAATCAGACCAGGTATTGGGAGCATTTGGGTCGTCATTGAAAGGTGAATCGGCAAAGACTACGATTTGTGGTAAGAGTGCGGCCATTGCGCGGGCGGCAGTGGACTTTCCGGTCCCACGCTCACCACGTATCAGGACTCCACCTATGCGGGGGTCAACAGCGTTGAGAACCAGGGCACGTTTCATGCGATCCTGGCCGACGATAGCGGTAAACGGATAAATCGGAAGCATTAATTAACTCTTAGTTAGTGAGAGGTGCAATAGTCTTGGAAAGGACAATATACTGTTGATCAGATGCGCTCACCGAATATTAAACGGATATTCTAATCTTATCACAAAGGTTGTCAAGTTGCTTGTTCACCTTTATAATACACCCCACAAATTTACAGCAAGTCGGAGTCAGTAACAAATGGAACAGAATGAAGCCCCTTTGGAGCAGCAGGAGGAGATTGAAAACAGTCAAACGATCGAAGAAGGTGCAAGCGCCGTTGGGAAAGAAGAAGACAGTTCGCCGATGGAAACTCTTCTAAATGAAGGAGAATTCAAACTAGATTTTCCCAAACAAGGAGAAGTTCGCCTGGGGAATATTGCCGAAATCCGCACCAGCGAAATCTTAGTTAGTATTGGAACAAAGTCTGAAGGAGTAATTTCGGGGAGGGAGTTCGAACAAATACCCGACGAAGAAAAAGACGTTTTCGAAATAGGTCAAGAGATACCAGTTTATGTAGTTGCCCCAGAGGATCCCAGTGGGAGTGTGGTGCTTTCATACACACGTGCCCGCGAAGAGCAAGATTGGGAAAGTGTAGAGCAGCTCTTAGAAACAGGAGGCACTTTCGAAAGCGAGGTGATTGGGTACAACAAGGGCGGGTTAATCGTACCAATAGGAAGGCTGCGCGGGTTTGTACCGGCTTCGCAGGTCAGTTTGCTGCGGCGGTTATCCTTTACTGGAGAAACCCCGGAAGAGCGTTGGGGAACCCTGGTTGGTGAACAAATGGAGGTCAGTGTTATAGAGATGGATCGAACGCGCCGCCGTTTAATCCTCTCGGAACGTGTGGCCTTGCAGGAAACTCGTGACACTTTAAAAGACCGGTTGCTGGAAGAGTTGGAAGAAGGATCAGTTCATACGGGACGTGTCACCAGCCTGGCAGATTTTGGTGCGTTTGTCAATATTGAAGGTGCAGATGGTTTGGTTCATCTATCGGAAATATCCTGGGAGCGCATCAAGCATCCAAATGAAGTATTGGAAGTTGGGCAAGAAGTTGATGTTAAGGTCATCAGCGTGGACCGCGACCGCAAACGCATCGGACTATCCATACGCCAATTACAAGAGGATCCCTGGGTGCAAAAAGTTTCTCACCTGCGAGATGGCTTGCTGGTTGAGGGAACAATCACACACCTAACAAAGTTTGGGGCTTTTGCCCGAATTGATGATGAATTGGAGGGTTTGGTACACGTCTCCGAGTTGAGCGACCATCGTATTGAACATCCTAAGGAAGTTGTGTCCGAAGGAGATGTGGTGACCTTACGGATAATTAGGATCGATACAGATCGCAGGAGAATTGGGTTGAGCCTGCGGAAGGTTGACTCTCCAGCGTATGCCGACCTGGATTGGAAGATGGCGCTGGCTGATGAAGTGGACAGGGCTCAAGAAGAAGTTCCTGAAGCAGAGATGGTGGTAGAAGAAGTAACTGAAGAGGCCAAGGCGGAAGAAGTCGAAGAAATAGCAGAAGCGGTTGAGAAAGAGCTGGAAGTCGAAGCGGAGATAGAAGAGGAAACCGAAGAAATTGAAGAAGAAGTCGAGGCGGAAAAAGCCGAAGAGATAGCAGAAGCGGTTGAGGAAGAGCTGGAAGTCGAAGCAGAGATAGAAGAGGAAACCGAAGAAATTGAAGAAGAAGTCGAGGCGGAAGAAGCCGAAAAGATAGCAGAAGCGGTTGAAGAAGAGCTGGAAGTCGAAGCAGAGATAGAAGAGGCAGCCGAAGAAACAGAAGCAGAAGTCGAGGCGGAAGAAGCCGAAGAGATAGCAGAAGCGGTTGAAGAAGAGCTGGAAGTCGAAGCGGAGATAGAAGAGGAAGCCGAAGAAATAGAAGAAGAAGTCGAGGCGGAAGAAGCCGAAGAGATAGTAGAAGCGGTTGAAGAAGAGCTTGAAGTCGAAGCGGAGATAGAAGAGGAAGCCGAAGAAATAGAAGAAGAAGTCGAGGCGGAAGAAGTAATTGAAAAGGTTGATGACGCAGATAATTAGGTTAAAGGATCGTCCTACGCACAGGTAAATATTGGTTGGATGCAGGTAAAATAGAGTAAAACTGCGAAAAAAACACTAATTTAAGGAGCGTGCTCATTTGGAGTGCGCTCCATTGTTTTTAACGGATGTTGTTTCACTTGTCTGGGTGTTGAATAAGAGTTCTGTTAACTTAACAGCCTTTAAGCACAAAAAGCCGTGTAATCTGGACAAACTCTGGTAGAATCTAATCGGACAAAACATCTCGTAATCAAGTGATTCCACGAGAAATAATAGTAATCACAACCAGGTAACTGCACGAAAAAACGCAGCGTATGATAATGGTGAATTAACCTGGCGTTGATTTATAGGTAGGAGGGGTATTATGGCTGGCATGGAACGATTTACACAACGGGCGCGCAGGGTTCTGAGCCTGGCTCACCAGGAAGCTGAGCACATGCGCCATCACCACATCGGGACAGAACACTTGCTTTTGGGTTTGATTCGCGAGGAAGGTGGTGTCGCCGGTCGGGTATTACGCGAACTAGGATTAGAGGTCAACCGGGTGCAGGAGATAGTTGAAAGGATGACAGGCACCGGTCAATACAAGGGCAGCAAGTTAGAGCTCTCCCCTGGCATGCAGCAGGTCCTGGAGCTAGCAGTTGAAGAGGCGCGGCAGTTGGGTCACCATTATATCGGTACAGAGCATCTTTTATTGGGGTTGGTAAATTACGATGAAGGCATCGCCCTAGATGTATTGAAAAAATTAGGCGTTACCTCCGAACAGATCCGCCGGCAGACACGCAGAGTTCTCCAGGAGAGCAGCACATCTCGCCGGTCCACCCCAGCGAGAGAGCAAAGATCGGCGCAGGGTGGGAAATCTAAACAAAAGACCCCCCTGGTGGATCAGCTCGCCACAGACCTGACTGGGTGGGCAGAAGAAGGAAAGTTGGACCCGGTAATAGGTCGAGTGATGGAAATCGAGCGGGTTATTCAGATACTGGCTCGCAGAACGAAGAACAATCCGGCATTGATTGGCGAGCCTGGCGTCGGGAAAACAGCGATCGTAGAGGGTCTCGCTCAGAGGATCGTTGAAGGGGATGTACCCGCACTTTTACTTGATAAGCGCGTGTTACAGTTAGATGTTGGGTCGCTTGTTGCCGGCACAATGTACCGCGGCCAATTCGAAGAACGATTAAAGAGAGTAATTGACGAATTTAAAGCATCCGGGTCAATCCTGTTTATTGACGAGGTCCATATGCTGGTCGGCGCAGGTTCTGCCGGTTCGTCCGTTGATGCTGCCAACATACTTAAACCAGCACTGTCTCGAGGCGAATTGCAAGTGATCGGCGCAACGACGATTGATGAATACCGCAAAAACATCGAGAGCGACGCCGCACTGGAGCGCCGTTTCCAACCAGTGATCGTGGAAGAACCCAGCGTGGATGAAACGGTGGAGATCCTGCGCGGAGTTCGCAAAGCGTATGAAAATCATCATCGCCTGAGGATATCCGATGAAGCCATTGATGCAGCTGCTGAGCTCTCATCAAGATACGTTTCCGATCGATTCTTACCGGATAAAGCGATTGACTTGATCGATGAATCGTCTTCCAGGGTACGCATGTACAAGAGCCCCGCAGCAGAAAAAACGAAGAACTTGATGATACAGTTGCGCGATCTGCGCCAAAGCCACACGTTAGCAATGGAAGAAGGGCGCAGCGATGACGCCCAGAATTATCTGCTCCGTCAGGAAGATCTGGAGCAGCAGTTGGATCTTATGCGTACGGGATGGGATCGATCCTCCAGTCCTGTGGTCACAGCAGATGACATAGC